>Ga0181520_10010604_pt1 | contig 12313 bp, 3 predicted proteins | sample PEATcosm2014_Bin_29_FD_132451 | JGI IMG/M metagenome (GOLD analysis project Ga0181520, IMG submission 132451) | Peatland microbial communities from MTU Mesocosm Facility, Houghton, MI, USA - PEATcosm2014_Bin02_30_metaG | ecosystem: Environmental > Terrestrial > Soil > Wetlands > Peat | place...
AACATAGAGCGTGCCATCGCTGTTGTTGACCGAGTAACTGGGATATTGGAGTTCGATGTTGCCGGGGCCGGGGGTCGAGCCGCCAATCACCCGCGCCACATTGCTGCGGGGATGCGTGGCATCGCGGGTCTCGCCGCCGCCCACCATCTCAAAGGTGCCGCCAATGATGATATTACTGCTCGTGGTGAGAGTGTTGGTTTCCAAGGCAATGGCAAAGACCTCATTACGTGTGTTGTAAAAAGGATAGGTTGGCGACACATAATTCGCGTTGAAATACTGGTTGGGAATGCCGGCATACTGGTTGTAGGTCGTGTCCATGATGCTGGTGTCCAGCGAACCGTCGGCAAATATACGCGCGAGACCATACCGGCGGGTTTGGTTATAGGTGGTGAAATCACCACCGATGAGTATGTTGCCAGCCGGGTCCAATACAATGGTATTAACCGTATCCGCAACACCCGTGACCGGATTCAACGTGCCGGTGCCCGACTGGAGGGTCAAATCCAGCGTGCCATCCGGGTTCAGCCGTGCCAGGCCGTTGTAGCTGGTAAGATTGTAATAACTGAAGGCGCCACCGATCAGAATCTTGCCGTTGGCATCCACGGCAATCGCTTTGACCGGGTCCGTGCTGAACGACTCCGGATTAAAAGTTCCGATGCCCGGGGTAAAGGTCGTGTCGAGCGAGCCGTCCACGTTTAGCCGGCCCACACCGCCACTGTTGACGCCGGCCACATGGGCAAAATTACCTCCGATGAGAACCCGCTGGCTGGCATCCACCGCCACGGCATTCACGATGCCATCCGGGCCGGCGCCAGGATTGAACGTCAAGTCAAGCAGGCCGTTGGGGTTCAGCCGGGCCACTTTGTTGACGTTGGTTCCACCGTAGCTCGTGAATTCACCGCCAATAATTATCTGCCCGCTGGATTCCAGGGCAATTGACAGGATCCGGCCATTCGCAGCCCCATTCGTCCCGAAAGTGGTGTCCAACGAGCCGTTCGGATTCAACCGCGCGAGGTAATGCCGGCCGCTGCCGTTGAACGAGGTAAAGTTGCCGCCGATGATGATTCTACCGTCCGGTTGCAAGGCCACCGCCTCAATCTCGTCATTCGCCCCGCTGTTATTTCCCAAAATGGATGAGTTTCCCTGGAATGTGGGGTCCTGATACCCGTTGGGCAATACCCGCACAATCCGGTTATAAGGGTTGGAGTCATAGGAGATAAAGCTGCCAGCAATGATGGCACTGCCATCCGGTTGCTCCGCCACGGCATAGACCGTGCCGTCCAAGCCCGGCGTGGTGCCAGGCGCCACCAAGTAAGGCGGATCGGAATCATCAGCGTTGTCCTTGTTCCACGTCCGGTCCACCGCGCCCGCCGGCTGCTGGCCAGGGAACACTCCCCCGAGCTGGTAGGTGTCATCAAACAGAATCGTCAGGGTGGCCTGATTGATTTCGCCCAACAGCATTCCACTTTCTCCAGTGGCGGGCAGCGGCAGCGCGTTGTGCAACTGGATGAGCATGTCCGAATTAAATTCCACCAGCCCGTTGTTCGTGATGGATATCGTGATTTGCTTGGAACCATAATCATAAGCAACCCAAGTCAGCGTGCCAGAGACAGGCGTATAATCGCTGTTGGGCGTGGCATAATCCGAATCGGCCTGAAGCGGGAACGTGTTGGCCGTGTGGTAAATATGCAAAATATCGCCATCATCAACATTGCGTGGAGTTATTGCCGCATAATTGGGGTAATCAGGATCAATGATGTAATCCACCGAAACAGAATCACTGGGATTCCCGGCTATGCGGTCCACGCTGATCGTGGCCACGCCCTGATTTCTAAATGTCCGGAAGGTGGAGCGTTCAAAATTGAACACCCCCGGCGGCGGCACCGTCGGATCGGGAACATCTGCCAGATTAGGCACATCAATAAAGTCAAAGCCCAAGGCGTTGATCTGCGCTGTGGGCGTGGTAATCGTGGGCGGAATAATCTGACCAGCATCTTCGCCAGCAGCCAGTCTTGGGTTGGAAAGCGTGATAATGGACAGGTCTGGAGCATCAGGCACATCAGGGTAATCCGGCCCCATAGGCACTATTTGCAACGGCACCAAGATGTCTGCGCTCATCTGCAAATTGGCAAAAAACAGGGTGTTGGAACCTGCCTGAATTCCCGCACCTGTCGGGACAACATTGGTGGCGCTGACCGCATAGCCATATACTTCGGTGAAGGTGGCAACGGCATTGCCGCTGGGATCCGTGGAGATAACCGGCGTAGTAGAGTAATTCGCAAACGGCACAACATTGGTCGGCGTTGGAACCAAATAACCCTGGGGGCCGACGTTGTCAACGATGTTGCTTTCGTTAAGAATGGTTTCGGTAACGGTGTCGGTGCCGTTATTGGTAAACCAGTTTGTTCCCCTCGAGGGTACACTCAAACTCAATGAACCGTTGGTATAGATGCTGTTGCTGGAATAAATCATCCCCATCACCTCATTGGTAAAGTAATAATTCGTGGTGAACAATGCGCCGGGGGATTGGTAAACCAGCGAGATATTGGTCCCAAAAAAATTGGTGATAAAGGTGTTGGTGAAAAACACTTCAAAATTCGTATAAACGATGCTGCTGCTGTTGGTATAGGTCAACTGATCTAGGAAATTCGTTCCCCGTGCCGGAAAGCCCCGCTGAAGATAGCCAAACACGTTGGTGGTGAAGGTTTCGCTGCCGACGCTGGATGAAAGCTGGAAATTGGAGAGAAACGGAAAATTTGTCGGCACGGAAAATGTCCCGGCGGTCGATGAGTTGCTGATCAGACCGACGTTGAAGGTCACGTTCACCGTATTGGTCAGGGCAAAAGTCTTGGTAACGGTCTGATAGTAGCTGTCAAATATCTGGTAGGAGTTCGTAACCAGTATGTAGTTGTTATAAACGTTGCTGAAGGTGATGACCGGCGGCGTGGAAGTGGACATGGTGAGCGTGATCACATTTGTCCCATAATAATTGGTCACAGTTAGATTGGTGTATGTCGAGCCCGCCACGGTATAATCCACCAACACCGCGCCATAAGCCGGCGCCGGGCGGGTGACCGTGATGCGCGCTCCCATCAGCGTGGGAATGAGCGTGTTGTTATCGGCGCTGTCCAGACCGTCGGAATCCGAGTCGCTCACGGTATAGGTGCTGGCTGTGAACGAAAAACCCCCGGCCGGCAGGGTCGGAAAATCGGAGGTCCAGTTCAGCACATAAGCGCCCACATTGTCGCCCGGCGTGCCATCGAACCAGCTTGCCACCGAAATATAATACGTGGTGCCCGCCGTCACCGAAAAATTCACTTCACTGTAAGTGCCCTGCCCATCGTCATCGGCCGCAATATTGCTCAGGCTGGGATCGCACAGGCCACCAGCCGTGGTCCATACCGACAGAACCACTTCGATGGCGCTTCCGGCCGTATCCATTTCCACGGTGCCATTGGCTGGCGCAGTCCATTGGAACCACACGGAATTTGTTTGCGCATCGTTCACGTCGATCGGCGTATTAACCGTGGTGGCCTCGCAAGGCTCCAGCGTGGCCAGCGTATTGTCACCATTGGTGGTCCCGTAATTTGAACCGAGCACCGCGGCGTTGGTAAAGTTATCGTTGGCCGGCTGGGCGCCGGCGGCGCCGGCCGCAAGGGCAAGCGCCACGGGCAAAACCGGTTTCAACCACCGGGTGGCGCGCGCGCGGCACGCCGGCAACAAATTGGCAAATATTTCTCGAATCGTTTTCACAAGATTACTCCGTTCGTTCCGCGCAAACCTGCCGCGCGGATTTATTCCACAGTTTCAAAATCTTTAAATCTCTCAACCGGTTTGGTTTATTCCGGGAAATTCAACCACGGCTGGATCACCACTTTGTAATAATGCGGCACGTTGGTGGTGGCATCAAAAATCCACACGTTCGTCTGCTGGGAATTGTCCGGCAGGGACGCGTTGTTCACATAAATCTGCGGCGATCCAAAATAGTTGACATGGGCCGAGTTGGTGCGCGCCACATTATGGCCGTAATACCAGTTTTGGAAATTGGTGAAGGCCAGCCAGTTGGTCGCCGGCAGACTGGTCGTATAATAAATAAAATTGGTGGCATTCGGGATCGTGGTCCACTGAATCTTCGCTGACGGCGGCGGCCGGTTGGTGAAAGCCACGGTCAAATTGATCTCCGAGGGCATGAAGAACGGCGTCGGATCCAGGTCATTCGGAATACCATCACTATCGGAATCAATGTCGGTGCTCTGCGCCAGCGCAGTATTCCATGCGTTGGTCGTCACGCTGCCATCCATATTGGTATAAACCAGGTTGGTGGAGCTGAAATAGCCGGCATAGGAATAAACCCACCGCAGCCGTCCGCCATTCCCGCCGTTCTGGCTCTCCCTGTCTATCGCCTCGGCCACCGACTCGCCATTTTCAAGGGCTTGGGCGTAATAAATCATCATGTTGGTGTTGATTGACAACCAGGGAAAATTGTAATTGTTGGTGGCGTTGCCGTGAGTGGCGTTATCTTTCAACTCCAAACTGTCCACGTACAAGGCATTGTTGACCCCGGCACCTTTGAAAACAAAGGCCACCTTGCCGTCCGGTCCAAACGAATCCAAAATCAGGCGGCCCACTGCGAGATTGTTTGTATAGCCCTGGGGGGAAATCCCGTAATCTCGGCCGGCCCAAACATTGTAAACGGCCTTGCTCAACGGTGCAATGTTGGTAACCGTCGTACCCAGCAGGTTATTGGCCGTACCAACGGGGAATTGCACGGGAATATTGAACCCGCTGTCAAAGCTGCCGCCACCACTGGTGGCACCCACCACCCAGATGTTCCCATTCGTTACGCCAGTATCCGTGATGTTGGTGGCCCACAAGGTCAAACTGTTCCCCGCTCGAATCATCTGGTTGCTGATAATGAGACCATTAACGCCCGAGCCGGGTGTATTGGTGGCCGTCAGAACAACGTCGCCGCCGGCAACCAGATTGCCGTTGGTCAACACGCCCACGCCAGATTGCAACTTGAACGAACCGGTGCCGTTGGAAATCGTCCCGTCGCTCTCAAAATAAGTCGTCCAGATGGCCGTGCCCTGGTCGGCGATCAGGCCATGGTTGTTGAACGAAGTATAGTTTTTGACCGGCGCAATGTAATCCATGCCATTGGCCAGCGTGGCATACCCGGACCACGTCAAATTCGATGAGGCCGTCGCCGGCGTGAACGAGGTGGCAATCCCATCGCCGACCACAGCGTTGGTGTTGAGCGCCGTCACCGTGAACGCGTGATTCACCAGCGAACCCGCCGCCGCATATGTGTTCGACTTGGTCGCCGTGCTGTACTTCGTGCCTGCGCCCGTCGCGCCATTGATCGCAGCAATTAAGTTGCTCAGGGAAGCATTAAAGTTCGTCGCCCATTTGATTTCATTGGCCGTGGTGTTCACCAGTGTGCTCACAAAAGTGTATTGGTTCGTGCCAATCGTGACTTCGTCATGGAGAACCACATTCGTTCCCGCCTCCGAGAGTATGCCGGTGGCCGGCACCGCCGGGACCGCGGGCGTTACCAGGAACTGCGGGCTTGCCGGATTGCCGAAGATGGCGTTGTTCAGCGTCTGAATGGCGCCGTTGTTGGTAAGCCAGAGAAAATTGGGTATCTGTTGCAGACCGCTCCCCGAGTTGGCATTAAAAGGCAGGGTGTTCAGCCAGGTTATTTCACCAGCCAGCGAGGTGGCGCCAGCGCCCACCTGATTGGTGTTCAGCGTCACACTCTGGGCATCGCTGTAGAATGAACCATAAACATTCAGCGGGTCGCTGATGACCAGCGAATTGGTTCCATGCAAATACAGGTTTTGAATCCACGGAGACGTAGTCGGTTGCAAATCGCTAAAGACGAGCATGACTTTGTATTCATTGGTCACGCCCGCATCCACCTCAATCCAGTCGGTGCTCCAGGCTTGGACCGTGCCGCTCCATGCGGGAATCCCCGCCGAGAGAACATTGCTGAAGGTCAGAAAGCCGTTCGTCACGCCCAGCGCAATGTCAGAATAGGGCGCGGCAATGGACGCCCCGGGACTGCCGTCAAATTGATTCGTGCAAATCAAATTAAAGTAATCAGGGCCGGAAATCGTTGTGAAAGCCAGGTTCAGTTCACTGCTGGCATTGATGTAAAGCTGGCCGGGCAGATTGGTGATGGTGCCATGGGGATTTACGGTGGAGACATTGGTTCCCTCCGTGGAGGCATTTAAAAAACCAAAAAAACACGCATAGTTGTTCGACATGTACTCGTTTGGAAGCGCCACAAAATTGACCGGCTTGGGGTTGCTCAGCAGTGGCGTGGGTGACGTGGCAAAGGTGAAATTCTCAGGCACACCGCCGATCACCAAATCGTTGGTGTTGGCCCCCAACGCATAATCGTCCGTCAAATAAAGATAATTGTTGACCGGGTTGCCGCTGGCCGGATCAATATAAGTGGCCACCCACTCCACATGAGCCGCCCCGGCTTCAAAACCGAGGCTGATCGTACCTGGATTGTCAATATAGACATTATACGGCACATTCGGGCTGTTGTTTTGGACAAAAACGTACCGGTTTATGATGTAATTGGTGCCGCCGGGTTGTTGTTGGTCATAATAGCATTGTGAATTGGTCAAATCCAGAATGCCCGGAAAGATGGGAACCAAGGAAGACACCGCGTTGGTAGGTGTCAGATCGAAACCCGGGTTCCAGTCGCCGTTGGTGTCGATGCCCACGGCACCGGTGCTGCTGATATTCACGGTGTCTAGTAATCCAAAAACATTCAAAGGCGCTTCCACGATCAACTGGCCGCCGCTTAAATCCAAGGTTTTACCGGTCAAATTAATCAGCCCGTCCACGCCTACATCAATCGTGCCCGGATTCATGATGTTCGTCGCCGAAACCAGAATCTCGCCATAACTGGACAATTGTACGATTTCCGAAAATTCAAATCCAAAAAGGTCCACTCCAAAAAAGAGGTTGTTGCCATCAATGTTGGAAACGGCGCGAATGGTTTGTTGATTATAAAACGTATCCGCCCACAGGTGGTTATCATTCTGCAGATCAAAATTGTAGCCACAACCGAAATTTTGAAACTGGAAGTTCAGCAGGCTCGAACTAAAGACGTTGAACTCGGGGCTGTTGGCAACGATCAACCCGGTGTTGGTATAGTAAAGGGTGTTCATCGTCTCGTAAAACGGCGTGCCCGGATGAAAGCTGCCAAAGTCAATAACGAACGTGCTTTCGTTGTAAAAAGCCAGGGCATCAATTTGCGGCGGCGGGTCGCCTGGAATCGTGTATTCTGAAATGCTCGGGTTTAAATAGATCGGGATCGTGGCCCAAGCTGCCGGAACAATAAGCAGGCCTAAAAGCGTTAAGAACAACTTGCACTTCATAAAACATCTGGCCTGGCTGCGTAAAATTTTCATGCCTGTCAGTTAATGGTAATTGAAAGGGTCCATTCTGCGGTACGACCGATAAAATCGGTCAGGTGCAGGTCAAAATCATAGGTGCCGGAAGCGGCTGGCGTGCCGGAAAGAACTCCGGTGTTCGATAATGACAGGCCGGGCGGCAGGCCGCTGCCCGGTTCTTGCGGATCACTCGAAGCCGTCCAGGTAAACTGGGGTGAAAAGGCGCCGCCGACGGCATTGAATTGAACCGTGTAGGGCAGGCCGGCCGTGCCCACCAGCGGGCCGCTCGGCGTGGTGATAAGCTGAATGACCACCTGATTTTCCAAATTCTCGAGGCTCGTCGTGTTCGGATACAGGACCGGAGCATTGGTGGTGCCGTCAAAAGACGCCCATTGTAAAAGTGGATACTGCGTGGTTTCATTCACCTCGTTGGGGTTAATAAACGAATTGCCGTCCACAAAGGGGCCATTTTCAAAAAGCGGCCCCACCTGGTTATAGGTGAAAACCGACTGCAGATCTATGGTTCCCGGACCGCGCTCTCCGTTTACAATCTCGCTTGAGTTGTAATTTATGCTCCGAATGACGGTGTTGTTAAAAGGAATATCCCCCGGGCCAAAGGCCCCGTCATAGGCCGCAATTACGATGTCCGGCTGGGTAACCACGCGCACCAGGCGCTGCAACGAGTATGTGTTGTTGGTGATGTTATAGGCCACCATCGTGTAATGATTTGTAATCGGCTCGAGATAGGTTCCGCTCACGGTATCATACCGGTCATCGCGCACGAACGAGACCCCGCCGATGCCCCGGAATGGATTGGCGGCATTAGTGCCAGTCTCTTCCGCGCAAACAACTGGACGCACCACCCAGGTATAATTCGTAAAATAATTGTATTGAATCAGCGTGCTGCTGTAAACGCTCGTATTGGTGGCCGTCACGAGATTGGTCTGGGTTCCCGTCAGGAGATTGGTATAGATCAGGACATTAGTCGTGAGGGGATTAAGAAAGTCAAGCGGGCAGACGTTGCCGTGAAACTGCGGCAGCACAAAAAAATCGCCCGACGGTATGTTCACGGTAACGGTCCTGGTGCTGCTGTTGGTCACGGGCGAAGCCGGATAAGGCGCCCCCGTATTTGGCGACACGGTAATGGTCTGTAATTTGTACGTGGTGGTGGGCGAGACGTTATGGCGAACGACATTGGCAAAGGTCGTCACATATTCCTCCAGGGGAACCAGCACCTTGTTGCTCACCGTGACCAGCGTCAAAGGCGGCGGATAGGTGGTGCCGATCCCGGCATTGGTGAAATACTGGGAATAGACCCAGTTGGTCGCCGAGATAAAATAGTTGGTAGTAGTGGCGATCACCAGCCCCGGATAGAGCGCCTGCAAGACCGCGGGGCTGTTGGTCAAGGAGGTGGCCACCAACCAGCCATAATCCCCATAGCCGTAGGTGCCGTCGAAAACATAGAACCCCCCATTTGTGCCGACAGTATTGGTGGCCGTGCTGCTGGGAAACAATGCTTCGACATTAAGATTCGTGGACACGGTAAAGAGGAAACTGGTGGCGGGGATTGGCTCCAGATCCACAAGGTTGGTGGTATAAAGATACCGCAAGCCAGCCACATCGTCACGAGTCAAACCGGTATAATAACCGCCCAACTGCAAACCATAAATCGTCGGCACTCTCGCAGCGTTGTTCAGCAGCAAGTCCTGTAACTCCCCCTCGTCCTGCGTATCTTGTTCCTCAACGCTTTCGCCATTATTGGCCGCCACCGGCGCGTATTGTGCCCCCTCCGGATCCGTCAAATAGGGCACGGTAATGCCCAATGCCGGCGGAAGATTTGCACAATGTTCCGAAATATAATAGCTCAGCAAAGTGCCGTTGACATAAGGCGTGTACACCAATTGCTGCAGGGACGGGGTGGCGGTCCCGTCAAGATTCCTTTGCGTCACAAGATATATTGTCGTCACTGGACATGAATTCCCGGGATTACGATCATGCAGGGTCCAGGAATACCGGGCCGGATCCGCCAGTCCCATTTGTTCCACCAACAAATGCAGGGTGACCGACTTGAGGTCGAGCAAATACAGCGACTGGGCCGTATAATTGTAATGCTCCGCGGTTAACGGAAATTCGGTAAGATCATGACTGAATTGATCCACGTTGGTCAGGCTGTTCATGATGCTGAAAGCACTGTCAACGGCTGCCTGCCCCGGCACTCCAAAAAAACTTTCACCGTACGGACCGGCAAAGGTTTGATCATAACTGTAATAAAGGATGGGGGCGTTGCGACGATATCCCTGCCCAAGGGCATGCGGACCGCCAATGTCTCCCAACCAGACCAGCCCGCCCGGCAGGCCGGGGTCATAATAGGCTTGATCGTAACCAATGGTCACCACCTGCCACACCTCACCACCGGGATCCGGCGGTAGCGGCCCCAGCAGGGAAAACCCATGTGCAGACTCCACACCAACGGCCAGCAGGATTATCCAACAATAACATTTAATGATTTGCTGCATACAATTATATCAACGCAGGAGCACAACCCGGTAGTAACTTGCGGAACCGCTGCCGATATTCATCGAATCGGATGATCCCGCCGCAAACCGGGGTGAACCGAGATTGTTCCAGGTGGTGAAATTGGTCGTGATCTGCACCTGATAGGTTGCGCCCGGCTGGGTGTTCCAATTGAGGAACATGCCTTGGGCCGTCTGGGTGATTTGCTGCTGGAGCCACGTGCTGGGGTCCAGGGGATTTCCGCCGCTCTGGAAGACCTGATAAAGCGACAACCCGCCGGGAATCAAAGGCGCATTCACATTCGATGGCCAATTGCCGTAGCTGTCGCCATAATATGCCTCAATCCACTCAAATGGTATGCCATAATCATTTTGCCCGCTCCAAGTTGTGCCGCTGGCCGAAGGCGAGAGCGGCGAACGCCGGCCATCGGTCGTAACATAGTCCACTTGGAATGAATGGGTGGTGCTGGCGGCGAGGCCATTGGCCGCCGTCATGGTCCACGAATTGCCAGGCACAATGCCGGTCGGAGAACCGGCGCCGTCCACATAAACTTCATAGTTGGCCACGGACAAGCCCAGTACCGGCGCCCACGAAACCACCAACTCCGGCAGATAGGTGCTATTGGTGCGTACGACATTGTTGATGGTCACCACACTGTTGCTGATCACGAACGGCACCCAGACATACGGCGCGGACATCGGCAGCAAAAGCGAAGACACGTTCAAGTACCGCTGGGCATACAGGTCAAAACCGTAAGGCGCCCCGGTGAAACTGGTCCAGACCGTCAAAAACTGGCTCACCCCATCGGAGGCCACGGTTGGTTGCATCTGCTGGCCCAAGCTCGTCGTGTTCACCTGAAATTCGCCGCCCACCAGTGCGCCGTTGTTATGAACAAACTGGCCAAACACGCCCTCGCGGGAGCCATCCTGGCCCAGGCTCGTCCACGTCAGGAGATAATCCAGTCCAATGCAACTGATACGCGGGATATACTGATCACCAAAATTGTAAGTATTGACCACGATGGTCGTCCCGCCAACTCCGGCACTGGTAAATGGCCGCGCATAAATATCCCAGCCATTGGTCGGGTTTAACTGGTCTTTCTCGCCCCATGCCAGCAAAAAGCTGCCATCCGACGCCACGGCCGCCACCGGGGTCGCGCAGGGGTTGCTATCGGTGTTTGCCAGAATTTCGCCGGTGGTTGGCGTGCCGCTGGCGTTGAAGAGCCGCGCATAGATGTCCACGCTCGGAAGCGACAGGCCCGATGCCGGCACGTAAGTGGTATTTGCCCCCAAATTTGGCGCCGTTGAGCGCTCCTGTTCGGAAACCCAGGCGACCACAAAACCGCCATTTTTCAAAGCCGCCACCGTGGGCGTGCGCTGGTTGTATTGGGTAAACTGGTTTACCAAAAAGTTGGTGCCGATCTTTGCGCCATTGGTGGACAAAATCTGGCAGTAAACATCCTGCATTGAATTCGAGCTCGCCTGATTGTAGCTGGCCCAGACCACCGCCACATTGCCATTCGTCAAAACGGTCAAGGCGGGATTGATTTGAAAATTGTTGGTGAAGGTGTTCACCAAAATATCATTGGTGGAGTAAAAGGTGTTGGTGGGATTCAAAAATCGGGCATAGATATGCTGGAAGCCGGATACCCCGCCCTGCCAGACAAAGGCCGCTCCGCCATTTTTAAGCAGGGCCACCCGGGGGTTTTCCTGGTCGCCTGCACGGATTACGTTCACCGTAAAGTTGCCCAGCGTGCCGGACAACGTCCCATCCAGCCGCTGCGCGCTGATCCCCCAGCCATCGCCGTCGGTGGAATTGTCCTGCCAGACCACCATGCCGTTGGTGGTCGAAATGGCCACATCGGGAAACATCTGGTCACCCAAAAGGTTGCTGACGATGGGATATTCCGTGCCGTTGGGGGAATAGTAATTGGTCTGGGCCGAAACCATGGACACCCCGCCCAAAACCAGCGCCCAAACAAGGCAGACGGAAACACTTATGGCGCGCACGGAGAACAACTTCATGATGTGCGCCAAAGATATACCACCGCGACAGATTTGTCGAAAAAATCCTGTCCCGGCCGTCGTGCGGTCGCCCGCACCGGCCACGTTGTTGAACCAGCTTTGCAAATTCATTTTCAAATCAACTCCGCCTGCACCCCGGACAAGGTCCGGTCCAGGCTTTCAATCATGCCTTTGAAGCCCCAGCGCCGGAACAAATCACGCAATTTTTCCCGGTCTGCCGGTCTCACCGCCAGTTGTTCCGCCGCAAACTCACAAGGCACTTCATGCAACTGCACCAGTTTCAAATTCCGTTTCACGGCCTCCGCCGATTGCTGCAAGGCGGCCCGCAATTTCTCCGACTTCACCTCGGCCAGCCGTGCA
>Ga0181520_10010606_pt1 | contig 12311 bp, 10 predicted proteins | sample PEATcosm2014_Bin_29_FD_132451 | JGI IMG/M metagenome (GOLD analysis project Ga0181520, IMG submission 132451) | Peatland microbial communities from MTU Mesocosm Facility, Houghton, MI, USA - PEATcosm2014_Bin02_30_metaG | ecosystem: Environmental > Terrestrial > Soil > Wetlands > Peat | place...
GGAGTGAGTTGATAGCCTTCATAAGGGCGCATACGGCCATCCCCGGCTGTTCCTGCTCTCCTGAGCGTCCCCGTCGTCTAGCCCGGCCTAGGACACCGCCCTTTCACGGCGATAACACGGGTTCAAATCCCGTCGGGGACGCCATCGTTAGTAAATTCGTCCAACCACCGCGTAAACATCTCTGTAAGTACGGTGTTAGCCGGTTCAAAGAACTTCAGTTGGTGACTGAAGACAAGCCCTTTAGGGAAGAACGACTTGGTGAGTTCCTGACGCTGATTCGTATTTCCGTTTTCCCATGCACCGACAAGATCGACGGCTTGTACCTCCGCTTGCTTGAGCATCCCTTCCATCGTGTTTCTCTCTGAGTCTAGATCGCTTAGAGCGGCTTCGATTTTAACCCTCTCTTCCGATCCGGTCATTTTGAATGCCTCAAAATCCAGCGCCGAGATTTCGTTTTTGATTAGGGAAGTGATTGCCTTGTGGTTCAAAGTGTCCAGTTCGGCCAGTCGCTTGGTCAGTTGAGCTCTGTTCGCTGCGATTTGGTCTTTGCGTTGTCTCCATTGTTCCGCAATTCGCTTTGGAAGTTCGGTAAGCAGTTGAGCAGTTGGCCGCATCATTGAGAGTAGATTTACAAACAGCCCTTCAAGGTCTCCCCGGCGGATAGAAACCTGTTTGCAGGTCTTGGTCCAGCACCAGTAGCGGGGATATTTTTGAGATCGGCCTCTCGTCCATCCCGCCGTCAATGCTTTCTTGCAGGTTGCGCAACGAACGATTCCCCGCAGCGGGAAGTCATCACTGGCCTTCTTATGCGGGACACTCTTGCCGTTCAAGCGCATTTGGACTTCTTGGAAAAGCTTCTGGGATATCAATGGCTCATGGTTCCCTTGCGCCGTCACTTCACCGCTCACCACCCACCCGGCATAAATTGGATTTGTAAGCATACGAGCAAAAGTTTGCTTCGATAGAGCCCTGTCCTTCTTAGTTGTCAGACCCATCGCCGAAACGACTTTCAGCACCGCGTCCGTCGTAGCGTAACGCCCAGATGCGACCAATTCAAAAGCTTGTCTTACTAATGGAGCACGTTTGGGGTCGGGAATGATCCGTTTTTCTTTGCTCAAATTCATATAGCCCACTGGTGCTGGCCACAGAAAGCGTCCCTGCTTAACGCCTTCCTGCATCCGAGTCCGTGTCTTTTCAGAAAGAGAGTCGCTGAAGAATTGATGGATGGAGCCGAGCATATTGCGAACGAGTTGGCCCATCGCCGAATCGTCTGTTAGAGGTTCGTCGATTGAGTCAACCGTGATCCCCAATTGTTTGAGAGACACGATTATCTGTGCTTGATCGCGAACGTTCCTTGCAAGGCGCGAGAGATCGCAGACGACAAAGCGCGAGATTTTCTTTTTGTTCAACCGGCAGAAATTCAGGAGTTCAGTGAGGCCGGGCCTTTCCATCGTTCTGGCGCTGTAACTTTCTTCAAAAATCTGCAAAACCGGGACTTCATTTTGCTTGCAGAAAGTTGCGATTCTCCTCTGTTGCATTGGAAGGCTGTTGTTCTCCTGCGCCTGCTCATCCGTGCTCACTCTCGCGTAGCCCACCGCTCCCTTCATCGCGCACCTTCCAAACTGCTCACTTGCCGGGGCTGCCTGTGTTTCTGATTCGCAAGGGTGGAGGAATCCCCACGGCTACTGCAAAAACTAGGGTTGGTTAGACCACCCTCTTCTCTTCCAAGATGACCGGTCCGGCTCTGAACTGTTCTCTCGACGTGCCTCACAACCACCCCCATAACTACCCCTACAACTACCCCTATAGCTATGCGCTTTTAAGCTGCGCAAGTATTCTATCTAAATGACTTGTTCCCTTAAGGGGCCTACTGAATGCCCTCCTGCTTCGGTCGAACACCACGGAACTTGCGAAAGCCCTCCTTGGGGCCGGGTAACTGCCGCGCGGGAATAGAGTCAGCATGCCCCTTCTTGGCCCCGCCAGACGCCTTCAGGATGCGATAAACCGAGGTTGCGTACCAGCGAATGCCAGCGCGGGGCTTAATGCCTTCGCTATTGATCACATCGGCTATCTTGTCCACTGCCAGCCCCCTTTGTCGCAGCAACTTCATTCGCTCGATTACGTCCGCCTCACCTGGCTTGGACCCGTATCGCTTACGCCCTTCGCAGTGTCCCTGATTGGCGCGAATGCGTTGACGCGCCCCCCTCAGCTTCGCCACCAGCAGCGTTTTCTCGTATTGGAAAAAGGCTCCGAGCATTTGCCGCATCAGAACGCGAGACGGATCATCAGACAGCAAATCCGGCTCACTTACGCTAATCAGCGTCAGGTTCTTGCGCTGGAAATCTCCGATTACACTCTCCTGCACCAGCAGGTCACGGGCAACACGATCAAGGCGCTCTACAAGAACTGTTCGGACTCCGTTGCTTAGTAGGATTGCCATCATTTCCGAAAACGCAGGACGGCTTTCCCAGTCAGTGGAGCCGCTCACGCCTTCCTCTTGGAACACGCGGATTATCTTGATGCCATTCGCAGCCGCGTACTTCTTGATAGCCGTCAGTTGGCGGGTGAACCCATCACCTTCAACCTGACCACGACCGCTCACTCGTAGATAAGCAAGAGCCTTAATCATGAGTAAGAGTATGCGTGTACAAGATACACTTGTCAACACAAATTCTACAGAATTAGTTAAGTTATTGAATCTAATCGATAACCGTTGCCAAAAAGAATCTAACCTGGCACTGAAGGATTACGTCCACGAAACCGTCAACCATGTCGAAGAGTACGTGCGCGGCCAAGTTCACACGCAGGGAATCGAAAACTTTCGGAGCTTGTTCAAGAGAGGGCTGCGTGGCACCTATGTTGCCGTCGAGCCGTTCCATTTGGATCGCTATCTGGATGAACAGATGTTCCGGTTTAACAACCGCGCGACCAAAGACAAACCGCTCACGGACGCGGACCGTTTTGTGTTGGCAGTATCGCAGATTTCAGGGAAGAGACTGACTTACGCAGAACTGACCGGCAAGGTGGGAGAAACGGCAGAGCCGTTCTAGTTTGCCCGTTTGGGTGAAGCGGCAGAAACGTGGGAAGCGGGGGTCTTAGGCTCCCGTTTTTCTTGTTCAATACGCCGAAGTAACTCCCCTTTAGATACCTTAAGAATCTTAGACATAGCCTGCGTAAACTTGATGAATTCGGGCGTATCGGGTGGTGTCTTCACGTCCGGATGATAGCATTTACAAAAGAGAATTAAGTTGCTTTTATACAGGAAGATTCGGCAAAATTGCGTTTCAACTAGTAAATTGCTGTGTTTTTCCCCGCAAGCGGCTAGCGGCAATGAAGTGTTTTGCTCTGACATATCGGGAGGCGCTTACCTTACGGGTTTTTCAAACTGGCTTCGTACACAACGTTTCCGATACGAAGTCGGCTGATTATCCGGTAGGGCCCCCACGGAACTCCGGGTACAGGCGTTACGTGCGAGATGAGGGCAAGCTCATCGCCGGTGTCTTGATCGGAGTATCGAATCGTGCGCTTCTTGCAGCAGAAAGTCTCGTGCAAGAGCAGTTCATACGTGCCCGCATCGGGAGCCGGGACCTCCGAAGCGGTGCAGCGATCAAGGATCGCATCAAAATGATTTTCGTCGTAGAGGCGTTGCATCTCGGATTTCGCAACGTCGAACTTGAAAGTTGGAGTGTCGCTCATGGTCTTTGCTCACCAAATCCGCCAAGTAATTGCTGATTACCTGTCTGACAGAATCAAGCTAGAGGGCTTTGCAGAGCGGTTCGCGCCTCTTTCCTACAACATCCTCAAGGATGGTCAGCATGAAGCCATCCGTCTTGCCAACGCCGCCGAAGGCTTGCTGGTAAATCTCCGCGCGAACTGCATCAACGAACAGCGATTCCGCGCGATGCTTCGCGACCTAACGTCGCTTGATGCAACCAACGTCTTCATCGACCTTTCCTTCTCATCGCCGGTTAACCAATACTCGGTGGAGGAAACGGCATTCCCGGCGGCAGTTGTACCTTTTGGTACATCACGCGAAATGGGACCCTGGTCAGTAACTGCCCATCAAGTGTGATTTCCAGCCAATACAGGCCCTCCTCTTCAGCGACGACCGCCAGAGGCGCGATGAGAGCATTGCCGCGCTCATCGCCCTCGAATAGGACGGTCGTTTCGGCGTGTGGCAACACCTTCCCTGAAGGGGAGAGTGGGGTGAGTCGTAACGTTCCTTTTCCGCGCATCTCTCCAGACTTTAGGCACAGCACAAGTTGGTAATTAGCGAGGGGCTGCGGCTGCATCTCATCCGTGAGCCCCATGACTGCGATGCGATCTTGAATGCGAATCACGCTTAAGGCGTCAGTCTGCTTATCGATAAGCGATGTTTGGCAAATGGCTGCGACCTGCACGTAAGGGCCGCCAAAAGTCCGTTCCGGCATATTTCCTCCTGATTCCCCGTCTCATAGACAGAGATTTCCTCTGCACTTGAATCTTGACTTTTTGAGGGATTGAACCTACGCTGGATGGTGTCTGGTCATCCCGCCGTTCTATCCAAAGCCAATCTCAACCGCCATCCCTTTAATGGCCTGCCGCAATGGCAGGCGTTTCCCTGCGGGCATAAAGTCGCTCGAAGGAAATTGACTCCAATGATACACCTGTCCAATATGCATCAGATACAACAGAGCAACGCAAACTAGTTGTCGCAGCAGTAAACCCTACCGGTTGCGCCTACGCGCAAAATCAAGCACAAGTAATTGCGCTTTCGAGACCCCATCAGCCTCGCAATCGATGCAAAATTTAACCCGGTTTTCCACATTCCATATGCGTTCTTTATTCGCCTTTTGAAGAAATCAGGCGCTCAGGAGTGTGGGTCTTTCATCTCTAGGAAGATTAGAGCCGTCTCTCTCTGTCAAGTGCCCTCGGCAAATTTCCTGAGTGAGATGCTATCACGAATAGAGTGACGACGGTCACATCGACTGGCATCAATTACTAGAAGTTAAGCCACCTGAATTTGCCTCATGGTGCGCCAAGTATATTCATGCCAGCGTAAGTGTATTATTTAACAACTGGATATGAGTGTATTGTGTACAGTCGCTAGGGATCAAATACTGACAGGGATTCCGATTTCAACCCTGACTCCCGTGTAAAGTTGGCTATCGATGAACAGCCGTCACAAGCGACGCTTTCAAGAATTGACGGACCAAGCTCGCAAGCTAGAAGCAAGTAAGCGTATCGAGTATGACCAATTCTTAAATCAGAATGAGGAGCGGATTGACTCGAATGCCCTTCTGAATTGGAAGGTTAAGGCGAAGGCCCTGCTCGTGAGCGCTTGCGGTGAAGAATCGCAACATTTCAAGCTCTTTGAGAAATCTGAGAGTTCAACGTACTCATCGAACCTGAATACTCTCAGGCGAATGATAGCTGTTTTTGAGGCTGCCCGAGAGGATTTTGAAGGCGGGTATTTGGCCTCCGTGCATGACTTAGTACGCGCCGATGTATTCGGATCGGAGCTGGAGCAAGCATCAGAGCTTCTCAAGAGCAAGTATCCCGTCGCAGCCGCAGTCATTGCTGGCGTGGTCTTGGAAACAGCAGTGCGTGAATTATGTTCTCGGAACCAAATCGCCCATGCAAAGCTCGACAGGATGAACGCAGATTTAGCCAAAGCTGGCGTATACAACGGAATCGTTCAGAAGCGCATAATCCACCTTGCCGCAGTCCGCAATAGCGCAGCTCATGGTAACGAGGCTGAATTCAAAACGTATGATGTGAAATCGATGATCGACGAAGTTGAACAGTTTCTAGCGACTCATCTATCGTAGGTACTAGCGAATAAACCGGCGCGGGGCTTGATGCCTTCGCTATTGAGCAGATCGGCTATCTTGTCCACTGCCAGCCCCCTTTGTCGCAGCAACTTCTTTCGCTCGATTACGTCCGCCTCAATGCCAAGGACGAACGCAACACATCGTGGTTGGCTTCAAAAACGGAAGTCTACTGAATGAACGAGTAGATCATTTTCAAAAAGTCCCTGTGCGCTGAAGAGGAGGCACTATGGAAGGAATCTTTGATTCAGCGGGGTGGACAGTCGCTTGGCTGCACGAAGGCGCTATAAGGGATTTAGATGGCTTCGCAGTGGCCTTCATTCGAGAGTCGGCTGTCTATGACTATGACGGTGTTCAACTCGGATTCTTCAGCCAAGGCTTTTTCGGGATGGTGACGGAAATGCAGTCGCTTTCATTCGCAACGCCTCTTTTGGACCACTTCAGCCGTTGATCCAACTATCACCCGTCCAGCCTCTGCTTCAGAGTCCACCGTTGCTCCCGGTTCCAGATATTCCGGCTATTCCGCCGCTTCCAACCCTTGAATGGTCTGGTCTTGACTGGGATGAATTCGTAGGTGAATAACCCTGTACGCCACCATTTCAACATTCCGAAGTGAAAGTGTACACAACACACTTAGAACCATGGATCAAATGCTGACAGGGATTACTACCGCATTTCAGGAGTCCAAGGCCCTTCTCGGGGCGTCGGTTCCACGATTGGTCCAATTGACCCCTTCTCCGAAATGACTATCAGTACCGCCCTGATAGCGTTGTTCTTGCCTTCTAAAGGGTTCGTTGCGGGCAATTTGAATGGCCAGCGATCCCAATCAAGAAGGCTCTCGCTCGGGCCAAATGGTTCAAAATCTCTCCGTCGGGGACGCCAATATAACCCGCTGCATATCCTCCTCCCGGCATGTCCTTCTGAATCACTTCGGTTCCGATTGCGTAATTAGTCATCGGAGAATCATTTATACTTCTGCCACTACGCCTGTCTCAAAGCTCTCCCCCAGAGCATGCAGGGGCTCGGCTGTTCCATGCAATTTCTGGCGGTTTGCGAAGCGCGCTATGGATGATGTTCCCTCGGGCAGCGAAAAAACACGTGTTCCCGGAGCAGTAGCGCCTCGCGGTGTGGGAGCGGCTCTTTCTTCGAATCCGCCTGAAAACACGACGCCTCCTCCGCCAGGCGATCAGCCCCTAACGCCGCGAGATTCCGAGGCAACGGGACGAAATCCGGAGGCGACGGTCGAGGGCGTTCGGCCGCGCGAGGACGAGGCGGCCACAATCATCTCCGGCGGCGCCACCATCATTTCGGGAACTCCTCGCCGGAGTCCACTTCCGGAGGGCGCGCATGCGATTCTGCTGCAAATAGGCACTCTTCTGGGCAGCCGCTATGAAATTCTCGAACTCCTCGGTGAAGGTGGTATGGGTGCCGTGTACAAGGCCGCCGACCGCGAGGTGGATCGAATTGTTGCGCTGAAAGTCATACGACCCGAGATGGCTTCGAATCCCGAGATTCTGGCTCGTTTCAAACAAGAACTCCTGCTCTCGTCGAAGGTAACCCATCGCAACGTGATCCGCATTTATGACCTCGGCGAAGCCCAGGGCGTGAAGTTCATCACCATGGAGTACCTAGAGGGTGAGAACCTCCATCAAATACTAAAGACACGGGACAAACTGGAAGTTGCAGAAGCGGTCGACATCATGGAGCAGGTGGCCTGCGGCCTGGCTGCCGCCCACTCGGTCGGAATCATCCACCGCGATTTAAAGCCGGGCAACATCATGCGCGACAAAAACGGCCGCGTGGTGGTAATGGACTTTGGCTTGGCTCGCACCTTTTCCGGCGACGGAATGACGCAGACCGGCGCCATGCTGGGGACGATCGAATATATGTCTCCGGAGCAGGCACAGGGCATGGACGTGAAGGCCAGCTCGGATATCTTTACGGTCGGCCTGATCCTGTACGAGTTGCTCGCCGGCGTCACACCCTTCTATGCAGAGAGTGCGATCGCGAGTTTACTGAAGCGCACCCAGCAACGCGCCATTCCGTTGGCGGATGTGGATAGGAATATCCCGGGGACGCTGAGCAATATCGTCGCCAAATGTCTCGAGAAGGATCCTGCAAACCGCTATCAGAGCGCGGAAGAACTGGATGCGGATCTGCAAGCGTGGCAGGGCAGAGGCGGGAAAAAGGTCTCTGCATCTTCGACGCGGCGGCGCATGAACCGCATACGAGAGCTTCCATGGCCTCGTCTCGCGATCGCGGGCGCTCTGATTTTGGTGATCGCAGCCGGAATTGCCTGGTACGGCATCCGGAGACAACAAGCCACGAAGTCACTGGCGCATGGCCCGGTCTCGGTGCTGGTTGGCGACTTTGCGAACCATACCGGCGACCCGGTTTTGGATGACACGCTGGAACCGATGCTCGGTGTGGCCCTGGAAGGCGCCAGCTTTATTAACTCCTACAGTCGTGGGGATGCGCGGAAGTTGGCGAAGAAACTCCCAAATCCCACGGACACCCTCGACGAGCAGTCAGCGCGGCTGGTCGCCGTAAACCAGGGCGTCAACGCGGTAATTACGGGCGACATTAGCTTGCGAGGCGACCAGTACGATATTTCGGCCATCGCTCTGGACGCAGTGAGCGGCGCCGTGATCGCAAAATCGAACATCACAGTCGCCAATAAGCAAGATATTTTGCGTGACCTGCCCGAGCTGGCGGCGCCAATTCGAAAAGCTCTCGGCGACACCACGCCCGCCTCAGTCCAGTTCGGTGAAGTGAGCGGAGGTTTTACCGCCGCATCGATCGAGGCCGTACACCAGGACGCTCTCGGTGTTGAAGAACAGTTCGCAGGCAAGTTCCAGGAAGCGTTCGATTCGTTCCAGAAGGCTGCGGAGCTTGATCCGAAGTTTGCACGGGCATACACCGGTATGGCAGCCATGGCTCAGAACCTGGGAAGAAACGATGACGCCGTCAAGTACATGAAACTGGCGATGGAACACGTGGACCGCATGACGGAGCGAGAACGCTATCGCAACCGCGGGCTATATTACCTCACCACGGGTGACTCGCAGAAATGTGTTCAGGAATTCACGCAGCTCGTCACTAAGTATCCCGCCGATCGCGTCGGTCAGAACAACCTTGCCACTTGCTATACGCAGTTACGCAACGCGCCGAAGGCGCTGGAAGCGGCGCAACACGCAGTGGAGATCGTCCCCAGGGGAGTGGGCCCGCGACTGAACCTGGCGTTCATCAGTGCCTTTGCCGGAGACTTTGCCGCAAGCGAGAAAGAGGCGCGCACTGCGCTGGCCATCAGTCCGTCGGCCGCGCAGGGATACCTGGTGCTCGCCGAAGCGCAGCTCGGGCAGGGACAGATTGACAAGGCGGCCGAATCGTACCATCAGCTTGAAAAGTTTGGTCCGCTGGCCACATCGACCGCAACTGATGGACTCGCTGATCTTGCTGCCTATCAGGGCAAGTATGCAGAGGCAGCGCGCATCCTTGCACAAGGGGCCGCTGCAGATGAAACGGCCAAGATGACTGATAACGCTGCGAGAAAGTACGCGGCGCTTGGGAACATTGAGGAATTGCAAGGGCACACTGCGGCAGCGCTCTCTGACACCGGGAAAGCGTTAGCCAATAGCCAGTCCGTTCCGATCAAGTTTCTGGCAGCGAATACCTATGTCGATGCTGGAGACCTCCCGAAAGCGCAAAAGCTTGCGACGAGTCTCTCCTCCGAGCTGTCGAGCGAAACTCAAGCTTACGGCAAGATCATCGAGGGTTTGATCGCCCTGAAGCGCAAAGACGCCAGGGAAGCAGTCAAGCAAATCACGGCCGCAAACAACCTGCTGGACACCTGGATCGGCCGCTTCGAGCTGGGGCGGGCTTACCTGGAAGCAGGAGCGTTCACCGAAGCTGATTCAGAGTTCGATCAATGTTTGAAGCGCCGCGGCGAAGCGATTGAGCTGTTCGACGATAATGTACCGACTTATGCTCATTTTCCGCCCGTGTATTACTACCAGGGGCGCGTGCGGGAAGGCATGAAGAGCGAGGGGTTCGCGGACATATATAAGACCTATCTCAGCATCCGCGGGCAGTCGTTGGAAGATCCTCTGGTTCCCGAAATTCGGCACCGTATCGGCCAATAAGATGCCTCTTCCTGGCATCGTCGATCCTGCATGCTCGGCGAGACTTGCAGCCTCCTGAGATGCTTGGCGACGGATCTCAGGCAACGTCAGCTGATATCCAGTCGGAGCCGATCCAGCAGAAGCTCTTGCGCTGTTGGATCATCGAGGATAGGGAAATACGGAGCCGCTCTGGGCGTTGCCCTCAAAACCCTCAGGATTTCGAGTGCAACCACTGGGTTCAATCATGGCCCAGCTAGAAATTCGCGCACTGCCCTTGTTTCATCAAAGCCGTATTGCCGCTGCCCGTGATCGACGAGTTGCTCTGGCAAAGCAAGATACCCGTGACTTTGTTGCTCGTAACCTGCGTCGGCGCCGTGTTGCCTTGGTCCGTCAAATTGACACCGACCGTGTTCTGCGAGAGAACCGATGAAGCCGAGTTGCTTTGGTCAATGAGACTCCCCTTGATCAAATTCAGAGTCACCACAGATGCGCCTGTGTTGCCTTGATCGGTCAGACTTCCGTCTACCGTGTTTCCTGACAAAGTAGTCGATGCCGTATTGCTCTGATCCGTCAGGCTTCCATCGACGGTGTTACCCGTCAGCCCGATGGCGGCCTTGTTGGCTTGCAGAACGAGGCTGCCGCTGATGGTATTGCCAGGACACGCGGTCGTGCCCGATCCGATCACCGCGGCTGTCCCAACACTTTGAAGCACCAGGCTGCCTCCGACGCTGGTCCCGCAAATCTGATTCTGGGCCGTTCCCGTGGGTATGCTCTGGACCGTGAAATTGCCTTTGATTGTTGCCGGCGGCCCGACGGAGAAAGTACCACCGCTGACTGTAAAGTTGCCGCCGACGGTAGCGCTAGTCAGAACGACGTTGCCGCCCGTCTCTGTGATGTTCCCCGTCGCCCCTCCACCCACGAAGACGCAGTTCTGGGTTCCGGTGACGCTCAGGCTACCTTGGAACGTCCCGCTGTAAGCGCCGTTGCAACCACTGCTGGAGGTTGGCACTGATCCGGTGAACGCAACGGTCAATGCGCCGTTCACAAAGAGGAACGTGTATTTGGCCGATGCCAGGGTTCCCTGGCTTGCGACGATTGGATAGGTGCCGGGAAGGCTTGTGGCCACCGCGGCCGTGGTCAAGCTCGGGCTGCCGGTGACTGTTGTCGCAAAGGTATCTCCGGGGATAAACCCGCTATAGCCGGCGGTAAAAGTGGGATTCGCCAAGCCATAAGCCCGCGTAGCATTGTTTGCGGTCACGGTGAGAGCGGCCTTGTTGACGACGATGATCCGCTGCACCAGCGTGGCCGCCAGGTAGTCAGTATTGCCTGCCTGATTGGCATCGATCACCAGATTTCCTGGCCCTGTGACCGTCAATGTTTTGCCTGAGATCGTACCTGCTCCCGTGCTGGTGGGATCGACGCTGAAAGTTATTGCCAGCCCTGAAGTCGCTGTGGCCGACAGCGCGATGGGAGCAGCTCCGTAAGTCACCGGTGTTGTCGGTTGGGTGAAGGTGATAGTTTGTGCCGTCTTACCTACCAAGAAACTCTGCAAGCTGCCCGTCACCGCCGAATAGTCCGTCGTAGCCGTGGCACTCGGCGTCAGCGTGCAGGTTCCCACCCCCACAAAACTCACGACGCCGCTCGATACCGTACATACTGTCGTTGTGCTCGAGGCCACCGACTCGGTCGGTGTGCCGTTGCCTGAGTAGGCGTACACCGGCGTAAAGCTGCCGCCGAATACTGCGCTCGTTGGAGTATTGCTAATGCTGATCGTTGCCGCCGCCGGGTTCACGGTGAAGCTCTGGATGCTGCCCGTCACCGCCGCATAGTCGATGGTCGCCGTGGCGCTCGGCGTCAGCGTGCAGGTCCCTACTCCAACGAACTTCACCACACCGCTCGACACCGTACATACCGTCGTTGTGCTCGAAGCAACCGACTCAGTCGGACTACCATTGCCCGTGTAGGCGTACATCGGCGTAAAGCTGCCACCATACACAGGACTCGCCGGGACGTTGTTGATGCTAATCATTGCGGCAGCCTGGTTCACCACTATGGTTCGTTGCACCTGCGTGGCTGCTCCATAGTTCGAGTTGCCCGTCTGGTTGGCATCAATCACCAACGTGCCCGCACCGGTAACCGTCAACGTGCTCCCCGAGATCGTCCCAGTTCCCGTGCTGCTTCCATCGATCGTGAAGACCACCAAACTGCCCGACGCACCACCGGTCGCCGACAGAGCGATCGGAGACACTCCGTACGTTACCGGCGATTGCGGTGCGGTGAACGTGATCGTCTGCGCAGCCTTATTTACGACAATGGTTCGTTGCACCTGCGTGGCTGCCGCGTAGTTCAAGCTCCCTAGCTGGTTGGCATCGATCACCAA
>Ga0181520_10010607_pt1 | contig 12308 bp, 15 predicted proteins | sample PEATcosm2014_Bin_29_FD_132451 | JGI IMG/M metagenome (GOLD analysis project Ga0181520, IMG submission 132451) | Peatland microbial communities from MTU Mesocosm Facility, Houghton, MI, USA - PEATcosm2014_Bin02_30_metaG | ecosystem: Environmental > Terrestrial > Soil > Wetlands > Peat | place...
CTTCTCCTCCAGTTCCAGCAAACCTGCAAGCCACTTCACCAGCCGGGGATGTACTTACGAGGGTATGCTCTTCTGTGTAGCTTTGTCGTGTACCCTCCAGAGATTTCAGGGTTTTCATCGGGATATCTTCACGGGTTTTCCCATATTTCACCAGTACATCATCAAGAATTGCATCCCAGTCTAATCCTCGGAAACCAGTTTTCAGAATAATTTCTGCAATCTCAACAGTGGTTCCATGGTAGACAATCCCACTTAGAAAGTCAGCCTTAACTCGTTCCCAGAAAGGATCAGTAAACTTCGTAGCATTCTCAGGCTCCCAGAACGGGTCGCTCTTTTCATGAACTCTGCTTATGTCGGCTGCATACTTACCCTTTCCGGGTGTAATAATGAAATCCCGAACCTTTGTTTCAGGGGACAGGGCTTTAGGAAGGGTCACTTGAAAGGTCTCAAATGACCCAGAGATAAGAACCGTTGACCCCTTTGATTTGGTATTAGCAGAAGCATAAACATACTCCAGAGCTTCCTCAATATACGCCCGTAATGTATTGACGGCTGCACTTCTGTTTTTTACATTGTTTGCAGCCCGTAATTCACGGTACACAAATTCTCGAATACCCTCTAGAATTAGAGGAAGTAAGGGCCGCTTAAAATTACGCTCGTACTCATCAAGTTTTACGATCTTCCAACGAGAGAACCTTTTCTTGAATGCCTTTTCTATGTCCCAATCATAGCACCCCTTAGCATCCGTAGGCATGATGTACATCGTATGCTGTGCAGGATCAAGTTCCGCATATCCCCTATCCCACTCATCATAAGGGGTCTCATCATAATGGGTATTTAGTAAGTCCCCAAAGATACGGTCATGAGAAGCATACCCCCCTTTCCTTATGTACAATCCAACTTCAGGATGATAGACCCAAACATACTGACCTGAAGATTTCGGTGTTATTCCAACTATTTCTTGACGAAGATCAGCAGTCTTTGGCTGGGTGGCAAACTGAGGAAGAATGTCAACTCCATTGTTCCACAACTCCTCCAGCCGTTCCTTTGCTCCTTCATTTCTCACAGTTGCCCAACCATTATATTGAATCAAGGGGGCACCCTTCTTGATAAGAAGCGGGTCACTGCTCATGAACAACTTGTGCTCATAGCGGTCTTTACCTAAAGCACCAAGGTACGGATAACTCGCCAACTCGCTAAGATACTTTTTTGCTTTCGGGCTAAGACGATTGGCAACCTGCCACATTAGACTGCCATCATAATATTTCTCAATCAACATATAGCAGGGTTTCAGGTTGGTATCATCGACCACCATATCTTGGTCAGAGGTTCGGGTTACAAAGTTCTTACCATACTTTGCATTGAACCTAGCTGCAATGGCCAGCCATTTAGCACCATGACTATCAGGGCGGAGCATCTTACGATAAGCGATAAATCCCTCATACCCTTTTTCTTTGAAGTCCTTTGCATCATTGACAAGTGAGTCTTCATGATGTGCAAGCTCATGGGCGATAATACGGCGCAGGGTACGTTCATCTCCACAGATACGTTTCTGTAAGGTAATGGTGGTGTTATCTCCACAGAAATCCACACCCTTAATATTCCCATACTTCCATAAACATTCACCAAGAGTGTTACCTTGCCCATTGCTAATTTTGATTTCAGGCACCGGCAAACCGGGCTTAAGAATGGGCATCATCTCAGCGACAATGGCATTAATTTGTCCCATGTCGAAAGCTTCGGCGGCAGTAACAGCGAACCTTGCTTTAAACGCAGGGGTATCTGTTACCTTTGTCTCTGTCGTTGCTTGTTTTTGTAGAAGACTGTTTCGCATCCATATCCGCCAAAACACCTACTAAAGGATGCTGTAGACCTAGATTAATTTTCGAAGCTCACGGAAACTCATAAGTCTTTGCACCTCTTTATCAAACTTGATGCCATGACGTTTAGTAGGCCAGATTTTTACATGAATCATCTCGTGAAGGACTGTAAGTTTTAGCACTTCAGTCCAACCTGAAACTCCGGGTCCGATGCGAATGCGAAATACCCCATCTACGAAGTCACAGTCCCCATAGCCACAGGGTACTGAGTCATAGTAAATGCTCGTGTCAGATGGTAGTTTCCCATCAAAGTAGGCTTGGTTGAACTTATTATACATCCGTTTTAGCTGGATTTCGTTTCTCATGAGTGACCTTCAGCAGCGAATTGGGGCTCTACCGAAGGAGTGGATAGCGGGTTTACTTCATGGACTGGATGGCTTTTAGGTAAATGAAACTCGAAATTTTTGCAATCTTACTGGGTTTTTTGGCTTCAGGTTCCTGCGCAGATTGAGGCCCTTCAACGTTCGCCATTCTAGGCTCCATGTGCCCCCACCATTGATTTGGTTTTCCCTTCTGGCGAAGGTATAACTCCAATGTGATATTACGAAGTTCATCCGCTAAAGCTACCGGATAAACCGGTATTCCATTACGCTCCCCTACTGCTTGAGATTCAATCTCTACCTTTCGGGCAGCTAGCTCTTCCTCGGAACACCGATAAAGGGGCTCCCCTTTTGTACTTGCAGTTTTAGCTATGCCTGTTGCTGCCGCACTCTTATAAATTTTGTATCTGGGATATCGTTTTTGAAACTCTTGAACAATAGATTCTGGAATAAAGTCGGTGTAACCATCACAGCACTCTGAAGTACTGAGTACCACCGTTTTGCTATAGTCCCGAATTTCGGCATAGCCACGCGGGGAGGCATCTAGCTGCCCAGAAGTCAGTGGGTGCCCGTTCATATACTGAGGTTGTTGAAACCTTCCATGACAACCGTAGTTCCCCTTTAAAATATAGTTCTCATTTTCACGGGGGGAAATCCAAATGTAATTGGCTTCTACCGGGGTGGCTTCAATCTCTTCAAGGGAAGGCTCATCGGTTTTTGCCGCTGTTTTGGGGACCGGATTCAAACCTTCATGCTCTTCTTGCTGCTTTTCAATCGCATCGAAGGCATAGTCGAAGGGGACCTCGAATACCTCACCCACACGAGTTTCCTCCCAATCATCAGCAGGATAGTGCTCTAAATAAGTTTGGTAGGCGGTGTTTAAATCTGGGAACCCGAGTAGGCATTTGTATTCGTCAAATTCCCCATTTTCCTTCAATTGCTCGACAACGTACACCTTATCTGAGGTCTCATCTGAGCCAATGTAGACATCCAACCCTTCCTTATCCCCTCCTGCTGCCACAGTATTGGGGACGTAACCGTAGTCACATTGCATGACTCTCTTCCATTTTTTACCGTGGCTATCCTTACCAGTTCGCACACTACCTTTGGGCCACTCAATTACTATACCCAATCCACGGTAGTCTGTACTGTGGTGTTGAGGAAGTTTTTCAGCAATGAGTAATTTAGATTGAAAGTTCATTTTTCAACCTCATACAATAAGCCATACGATCAAATACTGAAGGGTCGGTTTCATTGTTTTTTATGGTATTAGCTTGGTGAGAAATGATTGAAATGTTACCCGATATATACCCCAATTTCGGTATGTGCCTATCCAAAGAAGGAGATAGAGGACTAGGTCCTTTTTCTTTTTTATTATCAAACGGCGACATAAGTATGGGACACTCAGCAGGCCAAATGCTTTTAATATCTTTGATAGTTATAGTGCAAGGAACTCCTGATTGTTTAGCTGAAAGTTTGGCACGTTCCAGCATTTTGTGAACACCAAATCTCTGACAATCGACAGGAATATTTTCCTTTGAATCACGTAGCCAAGCTGCCATGCGCTCAAATACAATGGGGTCAGTTACATTCTGTTTAATGGCGTTTGCTCTATACGAGATTACCCAAATATTTCCTCTAACATATCCTTTTGTTGGATCAATTCTATCCAAGCTAGGGGACTGAGGTTGGTGTTGGCCAATTCCCTTTTCTAATATCATTCCCAATATTGGGCACTTGTTATCCTTAGGCCACACATCTTGAACATCACCTAAAGTGAGAGAAAAATCGCACCCCTCTTCCCCCGCCCGCCATTTTGCTCCTCGAAATAAGGTCCTAGCAGGATTCTCCTTGTCTTTTTTAGCACAATAAACACGGGAATCTTCATTGTGACAGGCCCTACAAGTGGCATCTTTTACATGCCGTTTAGATGTGTGCCCACGTTCACAGGGGCGATCAGGAAAAGTATAGTACAAGTCTCCTCTCAGCTTAACTGCTTCTCTAATCTCGGACTCCTCTAAGCTATGCTGCCACCGCAGTTTTTGCGCTTTTGCTATGTTTTTTCTGGCAGATTCAGTGTTTACCTTCCCTTCTTTACGTAGCTTAAACATCAGTTCCTTGCCCCTAACTACCCTTAAACAACCACAACTTTTTGTTTTCTTGATACGAAGAGCGTAACTATCAACTTCCGTCTCATTACCACAAGTACAACGGCATACCCATTTTCCCGCTGGGGTTCTTTGAAGCACCGTTAGTTGTCCAAATTTACCCCCGGATAAGTTGATGAGCCTGCCCATTTTTACTCCTTACCTCTAATATCTCTCTACAATATTGAATTAGGAATACAAAAAACTTGAAACTTCTAGTATTACATTCACAGCGCATAGCTATAAAAAGCGAATACGTGGATCGTTATAAAGGTGCGCAGCGTATTAACAACTATGCGCTCCACGCGCACCACTTGGAGGAAAATGAGCACATCAAAGAAAAAATCGCCTGATATCAAAGTTACTAAAGGACAATTGATTGCTGATTTAAGGTGTCTTGCTGATAAGAACAACGGTAAGGTATCCCGTGGTTTCTATCGCGCTAATGGGTCCTTTGGAAAAACCGATAGTGTTTGGAATTGGGCTTTCTCAGAGTGGCCTGATTTTGTAACAGCAGCAGGATTGGTAGGTACTTCAAAATCAAAATCTGCTGAACCCCTTCTTTCAATTGAAGATCAAGTAAAAATAGAGAAAGAAAAAATCCTTTCAAAAACCTCAAACATAAAACAAAAGTATGAACACGCTATAAAAGAACTAAATCGACTTGAAACCGAATTTGCAGCGGCGATGGACTTTAAATCGCACACTCCTGACCTTATTATTATTGAACCCAAACTGCCAAGTGGAAAAAGTGAGTCTGTAGCAGTTGTTTTACTCTCAGATTGGCACTGTGAAGAGACAGTAATTTTGGAACACACCAGTGGTCGCAATGAATTTAACCTAGAAATTTGTAAAGAACGTGTACTTCGTTGTTTTGAAGGCATTCGACGGTTATGGGAAATCAACAATCGTGACACTCGCATTAAAACCTTAATTCTTGCCCTACTTGGCGACTTTATTACTGGCAGCATTCACGCTGATCTTGCTGAAAGAAACAAGCTACCCCCCGTTGAGGCCCTCTGTTTTGCACAAACCCTCATTTATAATGGCATTAAATTTCTCTTAGAAAACACTGATCTTGAGGAGATACTTATTCCATGTCACAGTGGCAACCATGGCCGAGCAACTAAGGAACAACGCCATGCCACCGAGGCTGGGAATTCATTTGAACAATACATGTACCTTACTCTGCGGGAGTTGTTTGCTGACGAGCCTCGTGTAAAGTTTTTAGTTTCTGAAGGCTACCTCAGCTACATTAACGTTTTTGGTACATACCCAATTCGCTTTCACCATGGACATAACTTAAAGTATCAAGGTGGAATTGGGGGGCCTACAGTTCCAATCAACAAGGCCGTCGATAAATGGAATAGACTCAGGCGGGTACAGTTAGACTGTTTTGGGCATTTCCATCAGCGTATTGATGGGGGTAACTTTATACTTAATGGAAGTGTAATTGGGTATACTGCATACTCCACAGCTATCCATGCTGTTTATGAACGTCCTGCGCAGATGTTCTTTCTCATTAACAAAAAGTTCAATGAAAAGACAATCACCGCTCCCATCTTTGTATCTGAGGAAAAGGGCCAGTTGTAATGCTTACCATCCGGCAGGGCCACAAACCGGAGGACATCGACCGGATGTATGAACTCGAAAGAGTTTGCTTCAGCCGGAGCTTCCGCTGGTCTAAACGGGTTTTTGTTGCAGCACTAAAAACTGATGATGTGATTCAAGGGGTGTACGACAATAAAATAGCGGGATATGTGCTCAGTACTATTGAAGCAGGAACTGGGCACATCACCTCGCTTGTTATTGATCCCAAGTATCGCAAACAGGGATTTGGGAAATCCCTGATGGACGCCATAGAAGCCTTCTATAAGAAAAAAGGCATCAAGAAAATAAAGCTAGAAGTTCACGTGGATAACCCTGCCCAGACCCTTTACTTCAAACTTGGCTACCGCGTCACTGGGTTCCGGCCACGCTACTATCACAACGGTTCGAACGCCATTACCATGGTCAAGGTTATATGAGCGGAAAGTTCAAGCCCTTACAATCTGCGCACACCGGTTTACCGCACCACCGTTTAGATAAATGGTCGGCCAACTTATCACTATAGTTTCCGTAGTATTTTAAGACATTCTTAGCAAGACGAATGAGCCCCTCATCAAAGGTAGAACCTCCAGTGTCAAGGCGGGGGTCATGACAATGGTGAAGCATGGTTTCGGTGTCCCAATCTCCTACTGGTTCCTTCCCACCGCCATAAACAAAACCGTACTCTAAGGGACCAAACTCAAGCCAGCATTCGATGTGCTGGTTTTTACTCTTGTCATCGTCCACACGGCCATGACCACCGGGCTTATTAGTCTTAGTATAGAAAATATCAAGGTTTGAGTCCAAGGCGTGTTCAAAGTGATGACGCCATACCCGATAACATTTGCCACATGGGTCACGAGTGATGAGGAATCCCTTCTTTTCTAGCTTATCTGCTTCCTTAGGAGTGACCTCATGCCGGGATTGAACATTCAATTTTGGATGTTCGTATAGAAACCACCACGCCTCGTAGGCGTTGCGAATACTGCGGTTCTTTTTCATGGGTGCCTTCCTTTTCTAGCGAGAACGTAATCAATGTATCGAATGTTTTGATTATCAGAGCTTGATCTTTCCACTAACCTCTTACGGGTTGTTTTAAGGATGCGGACAGTCTCAGCCCGAGCTTCCTTTTTCGTTTTAAGGAGGGTGTTGTTGCATGTGTGAATTGTCCCATCATAGGGCAGTCCATCTATGTCCTTCTCCCCCCACATTCCTTATCCCACATGGGGCTGTAGGCTTGATAACCATATCCCTCTTCACATTCACCCGTAATGGTGACAAGATCAAAGATACCATACGTTTCATTGTAAAGAAAATATGCCTTGTCTCCAACCTTGAGTTGAAGCCTCTCTCGTTGGTTGTTATCAGCGAACATTACTCCTCCCTATGGTTTTTGTATCTATCAGGACGAGGTGACCGACGAGCGTTTTCACCACCGTGCATGGAACAACGATCACACTTACCATATCGACCAAGTATGCGATGGTATATCTTCTTAGATACTGAAGCATTTACTGTAGTTTTAAATTCATCAACTAGCCGCATCAATAACCTCTCCTCAATCCCACAAATTGCGATAGTGTTTGACAAAAAGGGCAAGACCCTCATCGGCCAACTTGAGGTCTCGTTCCGTAAGAGCTTGAGAAGCCCTAAAACGGTCATCCCTGACCTTCTCCCAAGCATCGGCGGAGACCCCGGAAGGGCGGTCGAGGGGGTAGGAACCCAATTCCCCCTCATAGAGCCCCTCTTGAGCACGTCGGTCAGCCTCAAACCCAGCGATCATCTTGTCCATGGTGGCATCCCAGCGTGCCTCTCCAGCCTTCCAACCGGCCTCAGAGGGGTTTCCGTACTTATCGCAGTCCTCAGGCTCAAACATACTGCTGGGAACGCCGTGCTTGGTCATTTTGAGCCTTCTGAGGGCATCAGGGAGCCAGCCGGATAGGTAATCGTCCAGACTCCAAACATCGCAAGCTGCCCAGCCGCGACGGCCACGCTGGAAGAACCAAAACACCTCACGACAGGCGTTTCGGGGGTTACCCCAGCCATAGACGAAAAACCGCCGAAAAGCGTAGTAAACGTCTACCAGCTTGGCACGGTGGTTGTGGTCAGCAATGTTGAAGAGTTGGAAGTCCCAGAAAAGACGTACTTCACGCATGGGAACGGAGGTAGCCTTGCCATCCTTACGGATACGCAGAAGTACCTTTATCTTGTTGAAGATAGTGTTGAAGTTGAGCATAAAATATAACCCTCCATTTGGTTATCTAATATGTCATATGCTCAATCTCCTTTTCGGTTGGAATAGACCGGTCATATCCATGCATTGATAGAGGGCGGTCGGGTTCTAAAACGGCGGCACCCAAAGGCCAACGCGTTTACACCGCGCTTAGGATACCCTCTATGGGGCGTCCGGGCTTGCTCAGGACTTACGCTCACCGTCTAAACTATAATACCATAGTTCAGAAATTTTGCAACATAAAAAACGGGGTCAAATTGCGCTATATCTATAACACCACAAAAATGAGAGGTGGAAGGGACAATCCCGCATTCCACCTCTCTCCGAGTTAGGAAGGTATGAGCTAAATTACTCACTGAGATATTTCATCCAGTGAGAGCGGCTGTTCTGACAGAAGGCCCGAAGACCCCTGAGATTCAGCACCTTCATGGCGAGTTTAAGTCGCCAGTCGTTGGCCTTCATTAGTTTAAGGACAATGTCCTCACAGTTGGTCGGTTCTGCCTGACACCATGACGTCGCCCAAGTAACCTCAGGTGACGCCACAATCGGTAGCCCAGATACCACGCAATCGGCGGCAACGATACAGAAAGACTCACTAAAACTACATTGCATAGCAACATCCATTTGTGTAAGGAGCCTTAAAAATTCTTCATGAGACATCCATGAATGTTTAATGAGTTGATGATGTGGAGTGGCGGCAAACAGGGCTTCAAGGTTTCTCAATGCGGATTCTCCCTTGGCTTCTACCCTTGTTGCATTGATATGGAACCGCAGTTTCTTTCCCATAATACCCGCATATTCAATTGCGGCTACAGCTTGAATTAATTGATTCTTTAGGGGTCGAATGGCTCCGAAACATGCCACGTCTAAAAATTCTGATTCTTTCTTATGAAAAGACGGAACTTTCAGATGATGTGGGTAGTAGTTGGGGAGGTATAGTACCTTTTCACAAACCTTAGTGTAAGACCAACTCGGATTTGCAGCCTTAACAATAGTTCGAATATCCCGGACAGAGGCTTCTGAATTAGCTGCGAAGGCTACATTCTCATACTTGACGTATTTGTTGATCCACTCCATGGCAACCCCTTCTTGAGCTAGAAAGGGAAGCTCACTATGGCCTCGTACGATCCATTTCACATTAGGGTGTAACCGCTGAAGAACATCAAATTTTGGGGGTACAATCCAAAGGGCCTCAATGATCACGTGAGAGGGCTTGTAAAGAGTCACCTCCCGGTCTACATCATTGTTGTCCGTTACCTGCACCAGTTTAACATCAACCTTAGCTTGGGTAAGCATGTCAACAACAAATCGAGCGGAATTTAATAGTCCACTCGAAAGCTCTTTTTTAACAACCACTGTAGCTTTATCTTGTTCGCTCCAGCAGTTATCGAAGCTCCCACCAGAGCTTTCGCGGTGCTTGAGAACGAAAAGAACTTTAGGTTTCATGGTACCGGTGCCTCGATGGACTTCACTAATGAAAAAGGTAGTCATCTAAAGCACCAATTTATGAATTTAGTTTACTTCTTCATCGTCACGAAGAATGGCGGTTTCAGGAACTTGTGCGGCAATTATTGAGTCCCCCAACTGCACAACCGCTTCAGGCAAAGGCTCATTGGGTTGTTCCTCAACAGCCGCAGATTCTCCAACCTCAGGAGTGACAGCAATTTGAGATTGACGGGCGGCGGCTTCTTCCTGTGTCAATGCTTCATACATAAAGAAGTATTTACTACAAGTCTCAGGATCAGTCTCCCCTTCTGGAAGCTCCCATTTAATGCTGAGTACCTTGGTGTCAAACGATTCGAGCAGGGCTTTTGATATTTCCACCCTACCACCGCCATTCTCAATAAGAGATGCAGCTAATACCGACAACCGTTTATTCTGGGAGATAGCCTCACGCATCTGGGGAATGAGTTTCCCTATAACAGTTTCGGGATCAGTCTTAAGTTGTTCAACTTCCTGTTCAAGTAGTTGAATGTACCGCATAACCTTGCGTTGAACCTTACTGGCTGAGGGACGGATATTCTTGCGTTTTGTATTGGCGGCAGGCATTATTTTTTCTTCGCTTTCTTGATAGGGGTTTTCTTAGTAGGTGCCTTACCTCGAACCTTTGTAGCTCGAACTTTTGTGGCAGTTTTCTTGGCTGCAAGTTTTTTCTTGCCACCAGTCTTTTGCTTCATGTACGCATCGGCTAACGTTTTAATGAGTCCTTCAATTGAATACAGGGATTCTCCAACAGCGGTCGCCAATTTATCCATAAAACGTACAGCATTGACCGATAGAGCCCTCATAAAAACGTAGTCTTCAGGGCCGCAATCAAACAAAGCTGATCCCCACATTTCATTAAAAGCCTCCACCGCTGCTTCAGCCCTTTTATCCCTGAAAGCGGCAGGATTATAGTCTGGATTACGTTTCACTATACGGCTTTGTGGGTCGGTAATGAATTCTTTTGTTGAATCATCCGTCGCCTTTACCTCATTGGAACTGGGGGTCTCAATGGTGGCATCAAACATAGGGCTCCACATACCTTGAAATCCGGTTTGTAGATCGTCAAAATAGAGGTCGTCAGCTTTACGATAACTTCCTCCATTAGCCTTAAAAATAGTACCGAGAGGAATTTGAGAATACTTAGTTAGTTCCATGTTTAGGTCTCCATCAATTTAATACTATGATTTATTGTCGGATATATCTATCTGTTACATCCATCTCTTCAAAATACCGGGTGACTTTTGTAGGAGGATCATGGTACTGCTCTCCCACAAAACTCATGGCCGCTATTCTGTTATCTACGACGCCTACAAGCTCACCATGATCGGCTTCCTTGTCACCAAAAGTATCAAACAAGCAAAAAACTGTCATTTTCTTATTCCTCAATTCCCATTTTTTGTCGGCTGTGCATTAATGAAAGACCTAGTGGATCAGTATCGGCATGAGACCATAAAGGTATACCAATACCAATTGGTATTTGGTTACGCTCGATGGCGTGCATTAATGTCCATGGATTAACATGACATCGAAGCCAGTAAATCTCTTCATCCTTCGTCATACGTATCGGCTTTATTTTAACTGTCACTGGGTATCCCCTTCTCTACTTTCCGCAACCTTTCAATTTCATCCCTCATATAGCAACCACTCTCTCGATCAACGCTAATTGCACTCTCGTCATCGGCGTTTACCCAAGAAATGAAGGCGTCAATCAATTTCTGGCCCCTCTCCCTGTCCCTGCGTTCCCACTCCGTCAGAGGACGGCAGACCGTGTGATCCTCCGGGGGCTGTTTCTGTATCAGAGCCCCGTTCTGATTTGTCATTATCATCTTTTGGTACCTCAATTCCATGGTCAGCGAGGAACCGCTCGGCCATTCGTTTTATGTAATCTTCTTCAATTTGAAGCTTAGTTACTAAATCTTGATTCGGGTCACGTACACCCTCTAACTGCTGTTTTTTAATACCCAATATGTCAGCCATAATTGGATCAGAACCATGTTTGGACAATAAATAATAAGCAATCACAGGTTCATCCTGTCCATCCCGATGAATACGGCCAAGCGTTTGTTCCATCACAGCGGGGCTCCAATCTAATTCGGCGTAAACAGCAATATGACATATATCTTGCAATCCATCCAACCCAGCCCCAGCCCTGAGGCTTATCAATAACACCTTGGACTCCCCCCTCAAAAACGTCTGTTTGGATTGCTCTTTCTGTTCGGAGGACTCCGTTCCGGTGTACATTACAGGATTGAACTCTTTAAGTTGTTCCAATAGGATGCTGTAGCATTCGCGATGCCATGCGTAGAGAACTATTGGTTCCCCACCCTCCTCTATCAAAAATTTCACAAATTCCGCGACATAGGGAGCCTTGGCAATACCTGTAGCCTGCCGCATTTTCATGTCAAAAATTCCCGCCGCTTGCATCTTTTGACCTTTGAAGTCTTGAGGCCCTTGTTTCAGGATCAACTTAGCAAGTTCAATAGCTTGCCCTTTCATGGCTTCAAGGACACGTATATCGGCGTCAATATAATGAGGAACAATAGTGACATCAGGTAACTCCCGTTTGACCTCCATACGGGTGCGACGAAGCATAACCCCTATTTCACGGGCATATAGACCAAACGCAACTGGATCATTGATCTTTACCTTATCGCCA
>Ga0181520_10010609_pt1 | contig 12306 bp, 10 predicted proteins | sample PEATcosm2014_Bin_29_FD_132451 | JGI IMG/M metagenome (GOLD analysis project Ga0181520, IMG submission 132451) | Peatland microbial communities from MTU Mesocosm Facility, Houghton, MI, USA - PEATcosm2014_Bin02_30_metaG | ecosystem: Environmental > Terrestrial > Soil > Wetlands > Peat | place...
GACGTGGATCCCATCTCCCCGACATATTGACCGATGCCCGCGAGTTTTTCCTGGGACCAGCCCGCTTGCTCCGGCGACTTGAGTTGATGCCAGTCCGTGCCCGGCACGCCGCTGGTCTGGCAGCGCAAGCCCGCAGCCGGCAGAAGCAGAAACAGGGCGGTCCAATACACGGGCATCTTCATGGGCAACGCTTCCTCGAATGGATGGATAACTCCACACTATAGCCGCACCTGAACGGGATGACAAACCCGGATTCCGGGGTTTTCCGGATGGTTCGATCGCGCCTTGCGGCGCGGGCAAAACCCTCCCCGAAGGGTCTACACTCATGCCATGGGCACGCACACCCCTGACATGCGAGCTGCCGACGCGCACACCGGGCCGCGCACCGCAAACCGTGTCAGCCTGACGGCGATTCTCGGCATGCCGGTGACCGACGCCGAGGGGCATCTGTGCGGCAAGCTCAGCGACGTGGCCATTACCACCGGGCCCGACGGCGGCAAGGTGGCCGGACTGGTGCTCAAGACTCGCGCCGGCCTTGCGCTTGTTCCCTCCCAGGAAGTGATGGAGACCCCGGCCGGCACGCTCGAAGTGCGCTCCACCGAGGCCATTGGCCCGCTCCGGGAAGAGGGCAACTATCTTTTCCTGCAGCAGGACCTGGTCGACCGTCAGATCATCGACATCAACGGCCGCAAAGTGGTGCGCGTGAATGACGTTGACCTGGAGTGGATGGGCAAGGGCGCGGCGCACCTGCTGCGAGTGGCCGAAGTCGAAGTTGGCTTGAGGGGCGCCTTCCGCCGCGTCTTCAAGGGCGTCTTACCGCGCGCCCGGCTGGAGGCGATCTCGCGCAAGTTCACTGCGCGCGCCATTCCCTGGCAGTTTGTGGATGTGATCGAGCCCGATCCCGCGCGGCGCGTCAGGCTGCGCATTGAGCACGAGCGCCTGGCCGATATTCATCCCTCCGAACTGGCCGACATTCTGGAAGATCTTGCCCCCGCCGAGCGCGAGGCCGTATTTACCTCGCTTGACGAGGAGGTCGCGGCCGAGACTCTCGAAGAGGTCGAGCCCAAGCTGCAAAAGGCCCTGCTTGAAAAGCTCGGCCAGGAACGCATCGCCGACATCGTGGAAGAGATGGATCCCGGCGCTGCTGCCGACCTGCTCTCCGAACTGCCCGAAGACCAATCCGACGCCATCCTCGAGGAAATGGAACCCGAAGAGCGGCAGGAGGTCCAGGAGCTGCTGGAGTTCGACGAGGACTCCGCGGCCGGCTTGATGACCACGGAGTTCGTTTACCTGGGTGTGGATGCCACCGTGGCGCAGGCCGTGGAGGCGCTGCGCAGCTTCGACGGTGACCCGGATGGCGTGACCGAGGTCTACCTTCTCGATGAGAAGCGCGTTCTGCGCGGCGCGGTATCGCTGCCGCGTCTGGTCATGGCGCGCCCTGAAACCCACTTGAGCGTCCTGGCCGAGCCCCGCGTCCTCTCCTGTCCGGCCGACCTGCACCAGAATGAGCTGGCCGAAATGTTCGACAAGTACAACCTCCACTCCCTTCCCGTCGTCGATGCGCAGGGCCGCATGGTCGGCGTGGTGCAGTCGGAGCAGGTCATTAGTTTTCTGCGCGAAAAACTGTGAAACCTTGAAGGCGGGCGGGGGTACATGCCTCAATTTGCCGAATGTGAGCAGAATTGCTCATATTCTGACCCTGCCATCCGGCTATTCTGAGAAAAATACCCGGATTTATCCGGATATGTGAAAGAATCCAGATATGGTCCAATTTCCAAAGATCATCCAGGGCGGAATGGGCGTAGGTGTGTCCAATTGGCGCCTTGCCCAGGCCGTGTCAAAACTCGGCCAGTTGGGAGTGGTATCGGGTACGGCCCTGGATTCGGTCTTTGTGCGCCGGCTCGGGGACGGCGACCACGGCGGCCACATGCGCCGGGCACTGGACGCATTTCCGTTTCAGGAGATGGCGAGGCGTATCTGGCAGGAGTACTTCGTGCCTGGCGGCAAGTCTCCTGAAACGCCGTATAAGGCGCTTCCCATGCACCAGAAACGCGATTCGCGCAAGCTCGTCGAGCTTTGCATCGTGAGTAACTTCGTTGAAGTTCTTCTGGCGCGAGAAGGCCATGACAATCCCGTAGGAATCAATTTTCTTGAAAAGGTGCAGATGCCTCACCTGGCGTCGCTTTATGGAGCCATGCTCGCTGGGGTGGGATACGTGCTGATGGGCGCTGGGATACCCCTGCACATTCCTGGTGTTCTGGACGCTTTTGTGGCGCACCAGCCGGCTGAGTATCGCCTGGCCGTGACCGGCGCAGCGCAAGAGCAGTTTGCGCATATGGACACGATGATGCGGCTCAATCCGGCTGACTACGCGGAGGGCCCGCTTCCAATGCTGCATCGTCCAAGATTTCTCGCCATCGTTTCTTCAAACACTCTGGCAGCGACCATGCTGCGGCGAGCCAACGGGCGCGTCGATGGATTTGTGGTCGAAAGCCCAACTGCGGGCGGACACAATGCGCCGCCGCGCGGCAAGCTGCAACTGAACGCCGCCGGTGAGCCGGTCTATGGCGAACGCGACCGGGTGAACGTCGAGGACATGCGAGCGCTGGGCGTCCCCTTCTGGCTGGCCGGCGGTTATGGCAGTGCGGCCAAGCTGCGCGAGGCGCTGGACCAGGGTGCGGCGGGCGTGCAGGTGGGAACCGCGTTTGCGTTCAGCCGGGAGTCGGGCATGAGACCCGACCTGAAGACGCGGCTGATACAGCAGGCGATCGCGGGCACCGGCGATGTATTTACCGATCCGCTGGCGTCGCCGACGGGATTTCCCTTCAAAGTTGCGCAGCTCGCAGGCACCACTTCCGCGGCCAATGTCTACGAGGCGCGGGTACGGACCTGCGATCTGGGTTACTTGCGCGAGCCGTACGCGACGGGCGAGGGCAAGATCGGCTACCGTTGTTCAGCGGAGCCGGTTGATAACTACCTGGCCAAGGGCGGCAAGATGGAGGACACCGTGGGGCGCAAGTGCCTGTGCAACACCCTCATGGCGAATATCGGGCACGCCCAGTCGCGCAAGGACGGTTCGGTTGAACCGGCTTTGGTGACGGTGGGCGACGACCTGAATACCATTGCGCAATACCTGGCGCCGGGCCGCGAAAGCTACAGCGCGGCGGACGTGGTGGAAAGCCTGTTGAGCCTGAGCGCGGACGTGCCGCAAGAGTCAGACGCCATGCTTGCGGCTACGGCGTAATGCTTAATTGCCGGAGATATGCCGCCGGCCTCAACCCTCATGTACCGCCGGTTTCCTGACCGGCTGTAGTGCGGGTCTCCCGACCCGCACAATCACAAAGCGCGGCTAATCTATCGCCGGCGCAGCTCCCTTCTCTCCATCCCCTGCAAACACCTTGGTAACGCCCCCGGATCAACCTGGTTATCATTCGCGCTTTGCCCCCGTGCTACACTGGCCGCGGAATCCCGGCTCAGCCAGCATTCTTGAGACTCCGCAAGCAGTTCGCAAGATACGAAAATGATCGGCGCGTGTGATCTGTTCGGCGTTGAGGCGGGGCTGCACCTCACACGGTTTTGACGTGGGGGATGCCGTCTGCGGCCGTGCAGCGAGACCTTCAAGAGGAGGGAAAAATCGTGGAGCCGGTTTACAAGTGGGAACCTGTAACCGACGTGTACAAAACACAAGGGGAGTCTGTCGCTCTCGAAACCATTGAGGCCGAAAGCCAGGAGAAGCTGCGCGAAATCCATGAGGAGGCAGCGAAGAACGTCTGGGTCGAGAAGAAGGCCCCCATCGGCATCCGAGTGTTTACCTGGTACCTTTTTTGCCGCGCCGGCTTCTATGCGCTTCTTTTGACGGTTCTCGCCGTTTTCCCGCAGTCGGGCACTTCGACCTGGCTGGTGGGGAATCTGGGCCATTTCCTGCCCGGAGCGGCAGCTCGTGAACGGGCCGCCGAACAACGGGAGCAGATGCTGAAGGAAGCCCAGTTGCAAGGGTATACGTTGCCCGACGATGACATGGCCGATCAGCAATCGCCGGAGCAGATGGCGCAGCAACTGCGCGAAGAGGTTATGGTTTACCTCCTGATCTCAGCGGCAATCACTGCGGTCGTGGGATTCATGTGGTGGAACCATTCCTGGAAGGTACGCTGGATCACCATGTTTTACGCAGGGGCATTTGTCGCCAAAGCCGCGATCGCCTACTTTGCCAGCGTAGCCTCGGGGGTGGGCTCACAGCTTCCACCGGGTGAAATGCCATCGCTGCTGTTTGCCATCGCATTAAACGGCTTCATCTTCTGCTATCTCGCGTTCTGGCCCGAAGTGAAGGAGTGGTTCGAGGAACAGCACTGAGAAGCAACACGCCCTCACCGCGGCACCGCCGGGAACACCGTGAGCCGCAACTGTGTCGACCCATACGGAACCAGCACGACGCGCTCCACTTCGCCGGCAGGCCGATTCATGCTCAATTCCGGCAGTGGCGGAGTGAACTTTTGCTGCGGTTGATCGGGATTCGCCTGCAACTCCCACCCCTCGATCTTTCTCGCCGGCACATTCAGCGTCACTGGAGGATTCTCCCACGGGTCTTCAACAGGTCCGGGGTTGTTTTTCACGTGCACCTCGCTCTCCAGTCTTTCGGGATCGAGGGCGAGACCGTAGTTCCAGTCGCTGGCCGGCGTAGCTTCCCAACTGGGAAAATCCTCGGTGGTAAATGTTGGCTCTACGCGCGAGGTCCAGTTCTCCTTGATGGGCAGGGAGTAAACGATGGGGCCGCGCTCGATCCCCATGCCGTTCTGCGGCCAGTACGTGACGGCCAGCTTCATGGGCAGGGTTAACGCGATCCGATCGCCGGGCGTGAACGTGCGGCGCAGCACGAAGAAGCCGTTTTCGCCGAAGCCGTTTTCGTTGCGCACGACAGGGACCGGCTTCCCGTTGATCTCAAGGCGTGGCGCGGAACACCAGCCGGGCACGCGCAGCGCCAGCGGAAACGCGACCGGCTGCTCGGCATCGACTCGGAATTCGATGCGCTCGCGGAATGGATAATCGGTGGTCTGCGCAATGCGTACCGTGCTGCCGCCGTCGCCCACGCCAGCGGTCACAGTCGACGGGCCGTACAACGCCGCTGCCAGTCCGCCGTCTGCAGTCTTCATCCACATGCGGATCGTGTAGTTGGGAAAGATGCGATGCACATTGCCGCCGCAACAGGCGGTGTTCTGCCCGGGATTGGGCTGGTACGCCATCTTCCGCCCGCCGTGCTCCATCACGTTCTGATCGGAGTCGAGCGTGGCAAGGAATTGGTTGGGACAGGAAAAGTACTGCAGCGCTTTCCAATCCTTTTTGATGGCTCCGGGCGCGGCATTGAAGCAGGCGCGCTCCACGCGATCGGCCCACACCGCACGGCCTCTGGTCATCAGCATCCAGCCCCATGACCAGGTGTGATCGGAGATGTCGCAGGTCTCGTGGGAGTCGAGCGAAGTGACGGTGCGATACGCCTCCGTGGTCGAAGGAATGCCGTCGATGAGCATGTGATGATCGAAGATGCGCCGTTCCGCCGCCGCGGCAAAACGAAGATACTCCGGGTTTCCCGTGTAGAGATAGAGAAGGGCGGGCAGCTTCATGATCTCGGCATAAGTCACGCCGTGGCAGTCAATCGGAGTGGCGGCGAACACGCGCATCTCTGCCATGTCGGCGTAACCCGGGTTTTCATTTTTCAGAAACTCGCTCCAGGCATTCTCGGCCAGTGCCAGCAGGGCCGGGTCGCCGGTGTGCGCGTAGGTCCACAACATTCCTTCCACATTGGTGATGTTCCTTACCGGCTTTCCGTAGTCGGCGCGGTCATTGAGGAAGTGCTTGCGCAATGCCGCGGGAATGTCGGCGCTTTCAGGATCGCCCGGCACCGCCGTGGCATCGGAAAGGGCCGCGAGGCTGCGGAACAGCACGTTCTGCGGCCAGCGATGAAAATCGCCCACAGGATCTTCAAAGAACTTCGGGCCAAGATATCCATTGGCGTCGGCGTGCGCCAGCGTGTAGTCGAGCGTAGCGCGTACCAGCGCCATCAAGTCTTTGTCCTCGAGCACAAGCGCCAGTCGCGTGGCTCCGTCGAGCCAATAGGCCTTCTGCTCCCACGGCCACCAGGACGTGGCCGTCTCCTCGCCTGCCCAATAGGCAGCGCTGAACGGCCAGGAGACCTGAGGAAGTTTCGAACCCAGTTGCGCGGCTTGCTTTTCGAGCCAGGTGCGCAGCCAACCCTCGGGCCGCACGGCTCCGGGCGCCAGCGGCTGCAATGCGCCGTAGTACGTGACGCCGGGATGCGTCTCTTCGGCCCCAAACGAGAGTCTTCCCTTCGCCAGCGCAGCGGAAGCCAGCAACCCAAGGCGAAGAAATTCGCGGCGGTTCCATTCATGATTGCGAGGGCTCGGAGGATTTTTCATTCTGTCCTCTTCCGGAGATGTTTTCGCGGGCACTCGCGTGTCCGGGAAATGCGACAGCGAATTCTAGCACAAGCTTTGCCGGCAACATTCCGCGCCCCGCCGCGCCGTGCCTGCTGAAAAATTGCCGGGCGGCTCGTGCCAGCACCGTCCGGCCTGTTATGGTCAGGAAGGAAAAGTTTTCCGCGCATCAAAAAGACTGCAATGAACCCACCCTAGGAACTCGTATCGACATGTGGAAGCGCTGGCGAATCCGGATCATTCTCTTCATGGCCGTTCTCGGTCCCGGGTTCATTACCGCCAATGTCGATAACGACTCCGGCGGCATCTTCACCTACTCTCAAGCCGGCGCCCAGTTCGGTTACACCCTGCTGTGGACCATGATTCCTATCACCATCGCGCTCATCGTGGTGCAGGAAATGTGCAGCCGCATGGGCGTGGTCACCGGCAAGGGCCTCAGTGACCTGATCCGCGAAGAGTTCGGCCTGCGCATCACCTTCGTCCTCATGGTGCTGCTGGTGGTGGTCAACTACACCAACGTGGTCACCGAGTTCATCGGCATCGCCGGCTCGCTGCACCTGTTCCATGTCTCCAAGTTCATCTCCGTGCCCATCTGCGCCTTCCTGGTATGGGCGCTGGTGCTGCGCGGCGACTACAAAAGCACTGAGAAAATCTTCCTTACCGCCTCGCTGGTCTACATCGCCTATATTTTTGCCGGCATTTTTGCCAAGCCTGATTGGCACGAGGCCCTGGTGGCCACGGTCACGCTGCCCAAACGCTCCGTGTGGAACGAGAGCTACATCTACATGGCGATCGGCGTGGTGGGCACGACCATCGCCCCGTGGATGCAGTTCTACCTGCAGTCGTCGATCGTGGAGAAGGGAATTCGCGTCAAGGACTACGCCGCTTCGCGCCTCGACGTCATCGTGGGCTGCATCTTCACCGACGTGATTGCCTGGTTCATCATCGTGGCCTGCGCCGCCACGCTCTTCGTACACGGCATGGGCGCCATTCAAGTCGCCGCCGACGCTGCCGAAGCCATGCGCCCGTTTGCCGGCGACTTCGCCTTCATCCTCTTCGCCTTCGGGCTCTTCAACGCATCGCTCTTTGCCGCCTCCATTCTGCCCATCTCCACGGCGTACACCGTGTGCGAAGGCCTGGGCGTGGAATCGGGCGTGGACAAGAGTTTCCGCGAGGCGCCTTTTTTCTATTGGCTCTATTCGCTGCTCATTGTCGGCGGAGCGCTCACAGTTCTGCTGCTGCCCGACTCCGAACTCATCAGTGTCGCCATTCTGTCGCAGGTGCTCAACGGCGTTCTGTTGCCGGTAGTCATCATCCTCATGCTGATGCTCATCAACCGCACCGACCTCATGGGCAAATACAAGAACTCGCACCTCTGGAATGTCGTCGCCTGGGCCACCAGTGTCATTGTGATCGGCATGACCGTTTGGTATGCGGTGTGGGGTATGATGCCCGGACATTGAAGCTCAGGGAACACTTGCGGAGGAATCGGCAATCGGTCGAAGCAGGGAGCGAAGTCGCCTCGGTTCGTTAGACCCCAGCGATCTATGCGGCGCCCGCGGTTCTAATGCGGGCGCCGGCGATAGCGGCAAAGGAGTGAAGTACCCCTTCGTCAGCCCATGGTTGCCGCGGGCTATGCCGATTTGGGGTTCGGGCCATACAGATTGTCGCCCGGCTGACTGTCGCTGACGGCCCAGACGAGGAGAATGATGCCGCCGACAATGGGAATGAGCCCGATCAGCAACATCCAGCCGCTCTTTCCGATATCGTGCAGGCGGCGCACAGCGACGGCCAAACCGGGCACCAGTACTAACAGACTGTAGATGAAAAACACCACCACGAGGATTCCGCTGGTCATCGTACTGTGCGACAGCGTCGCAAAACTGACCGCGTAAATCGCGAGGCTGATGATCACGTTGATCAGCGTGAACATCCAATATTCCTTGCGGCGCGAACGGCCGCTGAATTGGGCATAACGTTTCAACACCATCAAATACCATTCCATGGTTTCTCTCCGTTCATGGCTGCTCCCCTTCGCCGGCCGCTCAGTTGCAGTCCAGGTTGGGGCGAATAGCCGGGTGATTAGGATTTGGCTCGCTGGCCGCGGCAAGAATACACGAATGGCTTATGAGATAGCACGAGTTATTCTGAAAAATCGTTTCGGGAATCCGGCCGTACTTTGGGAAACACCCCCGGATCACAGAACCAAAGCCCATACAGGCGTGCAACCGGCGTGCTATGATCCCGGCAATCCCCCGAGAAATCTCGAGGAGGTTGCGATGAAAAAGTCGCTTCACACTTCAGGCATGGCGGACAGAATTCTCCGCATATGCAGGCTCGTACTTCCCGCCACCCTTGCTCTGGGCGCAACCACCGCTGCGGCGCAGGCGGGCGGCACTCCCGGCCAGCCTCTGAACAGCGGCCAGCCCCAGAACAGCCTCGCCGGCCAGTGGCGAGGCGTCCTCAAGGGCATCACACTCACCATCGTGATCCAGGCCAACGGGCAATACACGCAGACCACGCAGTCGGGCACGCTCATGACCGAGCAGTCCGGGACTTACGTGCTGGTGGCTCCCAACACCATCATCTTTGGAGTCACCGACTGGGCGCCGAAGACCCTGCCGGTCTATCACCCGTACCCCAACGGAGGCGGCTATTATACGGAACAGCCCACGACGGTGCCGCCTGGCGGAACGGATTCGTATGTGTTCAAAGGGGCGAACACGCTCATACTCACTGACCAGGTGATGCACGGTTCCGTCACGATGACGCGCGTGCAGTGACCGGACAGCGCCTTGTAGCGCCGGTTGCTACACCTTCGCGCGCATCCTCCGATAGCGCCGCCGCAGCAGAACCACGGGCGTGCCCAGAATCGCGATCCAGATCAGGATCGTAAGCCCATAAGCCACCAGGAACAGGAAGATCCCCACCACGGTCCCCACCGCGTTGCGATAGCCGGCAACAAATGCATTGCGCACTCGCACTGAAATCGGCGCCGCGCCCGGAGTCGGGCCGTAATCCACCGTCACCGAGAGGTCGATGCTGGCAAAGTCCACGCGGTGCTCCAGGTTCGTCTGGTCGGCCTCCATGCTTTCAATGTCGCCTCGCACCCGGGCAATCTCTTCCTCCACCTGAAGCACGTCGCTCACGCTCCCGGTCCGCTGCTGAAGGATTGCGCGCAAGCGATCCTCGGTATCGCGAGCCGTTTTCAACCGCTGGTCCAGGTCCGCATGCTGCTGCGTCACGTCCTCGCCCGACTCCTCTTCATTCGCGACGCGTCCCAGTTCGCGCAGGTCTTTCATCGCCGCGTCAAGATCTGCGACCGGGATCCGCAGCGAGGCCTTAAGGCTCGGCGCATCGTCGGTCGGTGTCGAGACGGTCATATCCGCCGCATAGCCGTGATACTTCGCCAGAATGGCGTCCAGCGCCGGCCGCGCCGCGGGAATATCCTTAGCCACAATCACCAGGCTCACTGACCGCGCAATCAACGGCGTATTCGGCACTGTCGTTGGCGACGGCGCCGGCGCCGGCTCCCCGCCGGCTCCCGGCGCAGTCGAGAGCTGATCCGTCTGCTGGTATTCCGCATTCTTATTGGCCGCGGCGTAGTTGGGCTGTGCGCCGGTTGCCCGCTCATCGACAGCCTTATCCGAAACAGTTGGATTCGGTGCCGACCCTACCTGCAGCAAGTAGCGCACCGCCGGAATGCCGATCACCGCAATCAGCAGCGTCGCGGCCACGGCGCTTGCCCCACCAAGCACCCACGGTCTCCAGCGCCGCTTACCTGCACGGCCGAATCGGACTTTCGATCTCCGCCCGCCGCGCCCCGAATCCGCGCCTTGCAACTGTCCTTCAACGGCGTCTTCGAGACGCTTCGAAACCGGCGGCGCATTCCACTCCCCGAGCGTCTGCGAGGTCTCGCGGAACTGCTGCACTTGGCCCGCGCATTTCCGGCATTCGACCAGGTGGCTCTCGACAGCCTGCGTTTCCTCGGCAGAAAGTTCGCCGTCGCAATAAGCCATCAGCTCTTCTTCCGCGAACGGGTGTGTCGTTGCAACGTTCATATGCCCTCCTCTTGCTTGCTCATCTCACGGCCATTCGACGGAGCGTTTTCCGAAAGCAGTTCCCGCAGCGCCATGCGTGCCCGAAAAAGCCGTGACCGTACAGTGTTCACCGGCAGTTTCAGCAGTTCCGCAATTTCGCCGTAACTCAGTTGCTCAAATTCCCGCAGCAACAGAATCTCGCGGTCCACGACCTCCAGTTTTCTGATCGCATCGCGCATCAAAAGCTGCGTAACCAGTCCGGATTCCGCACCCGGCTCGGCATGCTCAGCTGGTGTGCCCAGAAACGTCGCTCGAAATGCCGCCTTGCGCCGGTAAGCCCGCAGTATCTTGAGCGCAATCGCATAAAGATAAGTCCGGAACTGCGCGCTCGCCTCATAGCGCGGAGCGGCGCGAATCACCGCCACAAAGGTTTCCTGGGTCAGCTCCTCAGCCTGCGTGCGATCGGCAACTCGCCTCCAGAAAAACCCGAACAGCGGCTGCTTGTAGCGCGTAAACAGTTCCGTGAATGCATCGCTCGAGCCGCACGCGAAAGCCGTCATCAGCTCTTTTTCGCTGCTCTCGGCGCCTGAAATCACGTCGCCAAAGTTCGTTCCGAGATTCAATCTCGTTGGCTGCATTGCGCCTGGCTTTCTTGCCCTCGAGTCTAGACTCACGGCCCGCATCGCATTGTCCATCATTCCGCCTGCGCCTTTCATATACGGTCATTTCGCAGAACGGCGAGAAGTTCCCGTCTTGCCAAATTTATTTTGATTTTGTCGGGATGGCGCGAAAACCCGCGGCCTAGATCTAAAGCTGCGGCGAACGGAAGTGGAGGAAGCAGGGGGCAGCAGTCTCGTGGGAAAAAGTCCTTGAATTCGCGGCCTTAAGGCCCGGACCGTTGCTACCTGTTCTCAGATTCCGGCAAGTACAACAGCGGAACTACAGCAGCTTTCCCGCTGCAAGATCCTTGATCAGCCCGCGATCCGCCGCCAGAAACTCGTAGCCGGTCAGGTCTTCGAGCTTCACCCAGCGGATCTGCTGGTAGATCTGATTGTCGATCTCGCCCGCGAATTCGCGCACCGCGAAAAACTGCAGGTCCACTGCGCCTCCGCGACGGTAGTGGTGGCGGATGCGTGTGACCGCGGGCCCCACCTCGGCGCGTATGCCCAGCTCTTCCGACAGCTCGCGGGCCAGCGCCTGCTGCGCACTCTCGCCGGGCTCGATCTTTCCGCCGGGAAACTCCCACAACGAGCCCATCGGCTGATCCGCCCTGCGCTGTCCGATCAGAACCTCTCGATCGCGCACGATCAGCGCGGCCGCCACAAAGCGGAGAGCGGGACCCTGGGGCCGGCGGCCGGAACCTGTCTCGACTTCATCCACGCGTCTAGTGTAAACCTTGTAATTCGAATGCGATTCGCAGATCGGTTTCCTCCTGCGTCCGATCACAAAAGTTCTTGCACCGGGCAGGAAGGTTTGAAAGCATCACGGATATGTCCGCTGGTCAATGGTCGAGGGCCGCTCTTTTTGCCGTAAGCCTGCTGCAAGGCGGGTACATGATCTTCGATGGCATGCACCGGCTGCTCGCCGGCAGCTACTTCGGCGGCCGGCTCGGGCCGTGGGCGGCTTTGGTCTCGGCCGTTGGCATCAGCCCTGGCTCCATGGCGCCCGTGTTTGTTGTTCTGGGCGCACTATGGCTCGCAGCAGGCGTGGCGTTCCTCTGCCGCGCGCGCTGGTCAACGGGGTTGCTGATCGCAGTGAGTGTGATCTCGCTTGCGTACCTTGTCTTCGGCACGATCCTGTCGTTGCTCGCATTGGCGATC
>Ga0181520_10010610_pt1 | contig 12306 bp, 5 predicted proteins | sample PEATcosm2014_Bin_29_FD_132451 | JGI IMG/M metagenome (GOLD analysis project Ga0181520, IMG submission 132451) | Peatland microbial communities from MTU Mesocosm Facility, Houghton, MI, USA - PEATcosm2014_Bin02_30_metaG | ecosystem: Environmental > Terrestrial > Soil > Wetlands > Peat | place...
GAAGTGTTCTGATGGGCATCGATAGCGACGTAACTCATTTTCGGTCCGCCTTTCGGAGAATGGTTTGCTGACGCAATATCATTCGCCAAACGGCGGGCCGTTTCATGTTAGCCCCTCCACACGACCCGCGCCGCCTAACTTAGCGCCTATGCCATTCTCCCCTCCACGCGTGGAGGGGAGAATGGCTAACGGCAACGGCGGCGGGCGAGACGCCCGCCCCACGCGGAAACTCCGAGGCAGACTCTCTTCCCGCTTGCGGGGAAGGTTGGAGTGGGGTCGCCGTCCGCTGAGTGGGATAGGGGGGCGTCCCCACGGCCATCCGCGACAGGATTGTCGCGGCCACTGAGTCTTTGGGGTTCGCCTCTCGGCCCCTGGTTCCCTGCGCCAGCCCATTTCTGCGCCTGCTCGCACAGAAGGGGTCAGGCGGGGCTGCAGCGAACCGACGGGTGTCGTCATCCAGACGGAGGCGCCGAGATGATGCGCGCAGGTGAATGCCGACTGCTGATGAGACTGGGCGGGCTGCTGGCCGCCGGACTGTGCATGTTGCCCATTGCGCGGGCCGACGGCAACGGCTATCTCCGAGTCACTGCGGGCGAGGGCTGCGTTCGCGTGCAGTTCGATCCTACGGGCAAGGGGCACTACGCGGCGCGTGGCGCGGTCTTGCGGCCTTTCCGGCAGATGCAGCCGGGGCGTGTCGAGGTTGACGGCGATACCGTCCGCTTCGTTGGTGGGCGCTATTGCCTGCCCGGAGTCGCGACAGGCGGATACAACGGGCCTTTCGATCACGGAGAGGACCTCCCGCCTACCGGCACTTTGGGGCAGAGCTTCACCGTCCCTGCCGGCGGCGGCTGGCTGTGCGATGTGTGGGCGCTTCTGACCTGCAGCGGAGTGCCCGATTCGGCAGTGACCTTCACGCTGCGGCGGGACGGGCCGTCGGGTGCGGTTGTGGCTTCGAGGCTCGTCCGGCCCGTACCTAACGACACCGATGTCCACCTCGCGCTTCCCGAGCCGGTTCCGCCGGGGACCTACTACCTCGAGATCGGGCAGAAACGCGGCGGGTGTTACTGGTGGGGGTGCAACACGGATGTCTATCCGGGCGGGACCGCCTACGTGAACGGGCAGCCCCAGCCGGGCAAGGACTGGCGCTTCGGGTACGCGATGGCCGATGTCGGGATCGCCGACTGGCAGGTGCAGGCGGTCGGTCCAGAGCTGCGATGCGAGGCGACGCTGCGCGAGCAGGCGATTGCGGGGACCCAGCCCGCGCTGGCGCTGGAGTTCCCCTGGCGGCGTGACGGCTATGACACGAACGACCCCGCCATCACCCCGTTCCGGTATCTGTTCACCGACAGCGGGTACTGGCTGCCGGTGGAGGCCTTCAAGCGCATCGAGGCCGACTGGGCGCTCGAACCCGCCTGCGTGACGGCGCAATTGCACGGCACCGCCAGCTATGACCTGCGCGTCGCCCATGGGCGCAAGGGCCTGCAGCCGCGCATGGACCCGGATCGGCTCAGCATGCTGCTCGGGCCGGGCGGTCGCATCGCCGTCATCCCCCCCGACAGCAGGCTCCCGGACTACTACCCCAGGTTCTTCACTTCCGATCCTGGCCTTGACCCCGCCCTCAACCGGTTCCTGTTGACCTTCTTGACCAACCATGAATCCTGCCCCTCCGGGTACGAATGGGACGCATTGAAGCTTTCGTGGGTCGGCGGGCCGATACACGACTCCCTCCAGCGGGTGATTCTGCACTTCACCCACCGCATCGACCCTGACGGATATATTTGGAGCCGAGGCGAATCGCGAGGATGGGACGGCGGCGACTGCTCCGTTTTCGACAGCCGCCACTATGATTCGAATGCTCCGTTCATCCTCGCCTGCTGGCGATGGTATTGCACTACCGGGGATCGAGGCTTTCTGCAGGCGTCGCTGGAGACGGTTCGCAAAGCGACGGACTATCTGCTGACCACGCTGCACGGCAGCGAGGGCCTGCTGACCATCGACAGCCCCCGGCATAACGGGGTGTGCGGCACGGCGGGACCGGCGCCGTGTGCGAGCAGCTACTGGGACTGCATCCCCGCCGGGTATCACGATGCATACATCAACGCGTACTTCCTGCCCGCGCTAAAGGCCGCCTCCGAGTTGGAGCGCGCGACGGGCAACAAAGCCAGGGCAGCGGAACTGGAGCAGTTGCTTCCGCAGACGAAGGCCGAGTTCAACCGCGCTTTCTGGGACGATGGACGCGGGCGGTACATTGGGTGGGTGGATGCGGCGGGCGGCAGGCACGATCCGGGGATGACCTATGTGAACACGATTGCGGCGACCTACGGCCTCGCGGATGCGGAGAAGACCCGCCGGATGTACCGCTGGATGACCGATGAGCCGACGGCGTCGGGGAAGCGCGATACTTTCTCGCGCTGGGTCTTCGCGCCCCGGTCGAACACCAGCCACTGCGCGGAGCAGTACAACCGCCTCGCTTACGAGGACTGGTGCGAGGATGGCGGCGCGATCCTGTGGACCGCTTTCTATGAGATCATGTCGCGCGCGCAGGCGCTCGGCCCGGACGACGCCTGGGCGCGCTTCCGCCAGATCGTGGCGCGGTTCGAGGAGCCTGACCACCTCGTCGGGGGCAACCCGCTGTGCCACGGGGAGATCAACAATCACGGCGGGCCGCCGGGGTCGGTCGGAGTTTGGGGGGAGTTCCCCGAAAGCGGCATCGCCCCGTGCGCGTTCCTGTATGCCTTCGTGGGCGTGCAGGTGGATATCGCCGGCCTGCATGTGAGACCTGCGCTGCCGAAGGGGCTTGCCTACGCGGGCGTCGACGGCTACGTCTTCCACGGGCACCGGCTGAAAATCACGAGCTACCGCGACCGGGTGGTGGTCGAGTGGCCGGGCGGCAAGCGAGTGCTGGCCGTGCCGAAGGGCGGGGAGGCGCTGGTGACGGAGGGCATGATCGCGGGCAAGTGAGGGAGGCCGTGGGGGGCGGTTCAGCGAATGCCCCGTCCATCCTGACCCGATGCGGCCAGAAGCAAAGGAAGGATTGACCACTAAGACTCAAGGACATTAAACGGCCACAAAGCTCCTACCGGGACTTGCCGTGTCGTTTCGTGACTTCGTGGTCAGAATCACCGATGTGTCGCACCACAGGCGCACGCACACCACCGTGGAGAACACCCATGAAAACCCTTTCCGAACTGGCATCACAACTCAAGCAGCCGCCAATTGATTTCTCCCCGGTCCCGTTCTGGTTCCTGAATAAGGACATGGACCGGCGCGAGTTGGAGCGGCAGCTTCACCTCATGCGCGAGATCGGCCTCGGCGGGGTCGTCCTGCACGGACGGCAGGGGCATACGGTGCCGTACATGTCGAACGAGTGGCTGGAGGGCATCGTCTTCTGCGTGGAAGTGTGCGCAGCCCTGGGGATGAAGGCCTGGCTGTATGACGAGGACAACTGGCCCTCAGGTTACGCGGGCGGCGCAGTTCTGCAGCGCCACCCGGAGGGGCAGGCGAAGTGCCTGGCGATGGTCCCGGTGGCGGAAGCAGAGGGGCCGGTGGTGGCGACTATCGGCGATATGGCGTTTGTGCAGCGGCATACCCCGTGGCACCCGGCGTACAATCCGGGGTTATATACCGACCTGCTCGATCCGCAGGTGACCGAGGCGTTCATCGCGGCCACGCACGAGCCTTATGCGCAAGCCCTCGGCGACCACCTCGGGACGACCGTGACGGCGGTGTTCAGCGACGAACCGGGGTTTTATAACCATTTCTATGACTGCGCGCCGAGGACGGTCATCTGGACGCCCGATCTGCCCGAGGAGTTCGAGCGGCGGGTGGGATATGACCTCCTGCCGCACCTGCCGGAACTCTTCCAGCCGGGCGTCAACCCGGCGGAAGGACCACGAGTTCGCCGCGACTTCTATCGGATCGTCAGCCGACTTCTCGTGGAGCGTTTCTACCTGCCGCAGAAGCGGTGGTGCAACGAGCACGGGGTGCAGTTCGTCGGGCACGTCAACAACGAGGAACTGCTGGTCGACCATGTGCGCTTGAATGCCGACTACTTCAGCGCGATGGACGGCTACGACATGCCGGGGCTGGACATCATCTTCATCGCCGAGGACTACCGGCGAGCGCCGGACAGCATCGTGCCGAAATTGGCGTCCTCGGCGGCGCACACGCGGGGCAAGTCGCAGGCGCTGACGGAGACTTACGGCGCGACGGGCTGGAGCCTCGCACCCGCGGAGATGCGGCGGATGGCGGACTGGCAGCTCGTGCGCGGCGTGACGCGCTTTGTGCCGCACGCGTTCTATTACTCCATCGAGGGCGAGCGGTTCCACGAGTCCCCGCCGTCGCTGTTCTTCCAAAGCGCCCACTGGCCCTATATCCCGGCGCTGATGCAGTACATCACCCGCTGGACGTGGATGTTGGAGAACACCCGGCCATGCGGGCAGGTGGCGGTCTACTACCCGATCGATGCCGTGCGCGGGGTGACGACGACGGAGGTCGAACCATCGCTGGGGAACGGCCTGAACGAGGACGCCTCGGAGGCCGGACGGCTGGGCAAGCAGTTCCGCGAGGTGCTCGACCGGCTCTTCCGGGCGAAGGTGGACTTCGACGTGGTGGATGACGTGGCGCTGCAGTCGGCGCAGATCGCGGACGGGGCGCTGCGCGTTGCGGACCTCGCGTACCGATGCCTGGTCGTCCCGCCGGGCGGGGCCTCGGAGGAGGCGGCGGCGATCATCGACGGCGCGAAGGCCGCCGGGGTCCCGGTGCTGGAGGGCGAGGCGAGCGCGATCCTGCCTGAGGCGATGCAGTGGGCCATCGCGCGGCTCGAGCCGGCCTCGGAGCAGGTCGTGGTCGCGCGGCGACGAGCCCGAGAGGGTGAATTGTTCCTCGTGGTCAACGAAGGGCAGGAGAAGTACGAGGGGACGCTGATCTTGCCGGTAACAGGCAAAGTGACGCGCTGGGACCTCGCCTGCGGGCAGATCGACGAGTGGGATGTGGAGGCCTGCGAGGGCGAGACGCGGATTGCGATCACGCTGCTGGATGGCGCGGCGGAGTGCTTCGGCATCCGACCGCCGGGCGCGATGCTGGTGTGACGGAGACGCCGGGCGTGGCATTACCCGCGGCAGCGCGGAAGCGACACGATATGGAGGATTTGGAACCGTGACGACAAGGCAATGGAAGACGATGAGACGAGATTTCGCTGCCTGCTGCAGTTCGGGAAACGCATCCCTGCTGGTGACGGCTTTGTTCCTTGCCCTTCTCGGAGCGGTGCCCGCGTCATCGCAGCCGGCCCAGCCACGCCGGACTGTCGTTCTGTCATCCTCGGGCGTCGACGGCGATCACCGCAGTTGGAACGACTACGACGACCGGCTGAAGGCAATGGGTTGGGCCTTCGACAAGTACGCGAACACCGACCTCGCCACGCTCATGCCAAAGCTGGGAGACTATGACCTACTGCTCACCACATCGCTTTGGAATTACGGCGACGCGCAAGACATGACGGCGCATATCCCCGCGTTGCGGAAATACCTGGAGGGCGGCGGGGTCGTGCTGCTCACCGACATGTCCTATGCGCCGATGTGCGACTGGCTCAAGGTCATGGATCAGGACTTCGACTTCTCGTATGAGGATGTGCATAAGGCCCTGGGCGCGCGGTCGCAGCTCGACACTACGCAGCAAACACCGATGCTGAAGGCGCCGAACGATATCGCGGGCTTCAACTACTGGGCGCACTACCCGCACTGGGGGAAGAAATGGACCGTACTGCTGCGCACGCAAGCCGGCACGGCGCTGATGCTCGGGGCCACTGTGGGTCGCGGCGCGCTCATCGTGACCACGACCTTTGCGCTGGACACCCCCGCGCTGCAGAACGTATATGCGCTGGCCGGGCAGTTGAAGAATGGCCTGACCGTATACCCGCGTCTCCCCGCAGCTTTGCCATCTCCTGGCCGGTTGCAGGGCGACATCGTCGTCACGAACCTCTCGGACGCCGCGAAGGCCGTGCGGCTGGAGATCGCGACAAGCGGGGGCGGCGCAACGAGCCCACTCCGGCCCCCTGCCGTGCTCGTCCCCGCACACGCGACACGAACCGTGCCGGTGGCGGTCGCGCTGCCTGGCAGAGGACGCTTCACAGTCACCGTATCGGCGGGTCCGGGGCTGTCGCTGGCGCATGAGTGCACCGTGCCCCCGCTGCTCTCCCTGCGCTGCAACCGCTACGTCTTCGCGCTGGAGGACGAGTTGGAGACCACAGCCGACCTGTCCATGCAACCCGAAACGGCGGGGCAGACGCGACTGGAGGTGGCCGTCAAGTCCGGCGACCGCACCATCCCGCTGACAGGAGGTCCTGCAGCAGCCACGCAGTCGTTCCATGTGGCCGCCGCCAAGCTTGGCCCCGGCCGCTGGCAGCTTGTCGCCAGCGCCACTTCGGGCACAGAGCGCGAGGAGCGGACGCTGGACCTCGAGGTGCGGGACATCAAGCGCCCGCCCTCGACATGCCACACCGGCAGCAAGGGCGAGATCATTGCGAACGGCAAGGCTTTCTTCCCGCTGGGCAGCTTCCACCTGGGCGCGAATGACCTCGCCACGATCAAGCAGATGGGCTTCAACTGCACCACCGGGCCGATCTACGGCGGGCACGCGCAGATGCCGAACACCGCCGAGAAAGCCTTCATGGACGAGGCGGCCCGGGAGGATGTGTGGGTGCTGCAGGAACTTAGCGACTACGTCCGCATTCAGGATCGCAATCTCGAGGACCTCCGCCACATGGCCTCGGAGCTTCGCCTCCAACCGGCGACGCTGCTGCACTACGCGGTCGATGAGCCATCCGGGTGCGCGCTGTCGCCGGACCTGATCTCGCGCGAGTGCAAGCTGCTGCACGAGTGCGACCCCGATCACCCGGGGTTCGTGCAGGAGGTGCCCGGCGCGGTGCTCAGCTACGCCCGCTGTGGCGATATGGCCGGCACGGACCCGTACCCGATTGGGTCGGGAGTCTGCGACAGCTTTGCGGGCGTTGCCTCCGCAGTGGGAGACACGGTCAAGGCCGCGCAGGGGCGACCGGTCATCGCGGTGCTGCAAGGGCATCGCTGCCCGCCGGAGGGATCGAAAAACCGCTACCCGACGCCGGCAGAGCTGCGCTGCATGTCGTACCTGGTGCTCAACCACGGGGCGAAGGGCATTCTGTTCTATGCCTGGGGCGACTGTTACCAGTTCGACGGCAAACCGTGGCCGAGCGGCTACGCGTTCGATGACACCCTGAAGCAGGCGTTCCCACCGCTTCTGGCCGAGCTTCGAGACATGGGGATGCGGTATGTGACAGGGGATGTCAAGCCGCTGCCGGCGCCGGCGGACGCCCCGGCGCTCGATATGGTGACGGTTCGGTGCGAGGGGAAGACAGCGCTGGTGGCGGTGAACCCCACATCGAAGGAGCTGGACGCGACGATAGTGGTTCGCGGGGAGGCCGTGAAGCAGCGCTTCGGGGCGTTTGAGGTGAAGGTGGTGGAGTAGTGGGGGGCGTCTAGCGCAGGTCGAAGCTCGTGCTCATAGCATGAACACCACGTTGGCCGGAAGCTTCCCAACGTAAAGGAACGCTGAACGCTTAAGCCCAAGCTCAATCGATCTGCGGTCGGCCTCAGTCTTGTCTTTGCTATGGAATACCAACGTGCCCCGGATGACGCGCAATTGGTCGTCGAGTTCCGGTTCGTCGATGATGACCCACTCGCCGTCGTAGCGTTCCTCGATCTCTTCCATTGTCAGCATCTCATCCATATCCATCCTCCATCTCGGTACTCTCTCCATTCCGATTATAACACACTTCGACTCGTCACGAACGGCGAAGCGGTCCCGGCTGGGCGGAATGGGGCCCTGGCAGGCGAGACGCCTGCCCCACGCGCGACAAGATTGTCGCGACCACTCTGTTTTCGAGGCAGGCGGCACGCGCAGGCATCGGCCCTTCGTGCGGCGAATCGGGCATGTTGTCGTGTGCCCGATTCCTTCCCCGCCGAGGTGTCCGGATGATTGACCACACGCTCTTGCGCGAGGGCCTGCCGGTCCTCTCGCTCGTTCTCGCTGCGATCCTGTTCCCCGTGGGCCTATGCACTGCCGCCGGTGGCGACAAGTGGCAGGACCGCGTCCTGCGCGTGCCGTATGCCGCCCCCGACCTCACTCAAACGCCCGGCCTGCAGCTCATCCGCCAGGACTACGAAAAGCTCGAGATCAACCGCTCGGTCATCGAAACGCCGATGAAGATCGGCGCGCGGGCGTTCGCGCACGGTCTCGGCACCCACTCGGTCAGCTTCCTGCGCGTGCACTCGCCTGAGCCGATCCGCCGCTTCTCCGCCTGGGTCGGCGTCGACCACAATGAGCGCACCGCCGGCGGGCTGGGCTCGGTGGTCTTCGTCGTCACGGCGGGCGATGCGGAGTTGTTCCGCTCCGGGATCATGCGGGGCGGGCAGGAGCCGGTCCGGGTGGATATCGACGCGAAGGGCGCGCGGGCGCTTGACCTGCACGTCGAGGACGCCGGCGACGGCCCGGCGTGCGACCACGCCGACTGGGCCGAGGCGGCCATCGAGACCGAGGACGGCAAGACGCTGCGCCTCGATGAGCTGAAAGAGTGGTACGTCCCGGCTCCGGCGACCCGGTATCCGTTTTCGTTCACGTATGGTGGGAAGGCGAGCGACGATCTACTGGGGGAGTGGAAGAGGGAGACCGCGACGGCACCGCGCTCTGGAGAGCGCCTCTACGGGACTGCCGAAGGGGAAACCCGGACGGATACCACCTGGACCGACCCGGCGACGGGGCTGCGGCTGACGTGGGAGGTCACCCGGTTCGGCGACTACGAGGCGCTGGAGTGGGTGTTATACTTCGAGAACAGCGGGCAGGCCGACACGCCGATCATCGAGAACGTGCAGGCGATGGACATTGCGTTCGACCGCCCGATGCCGGGCCCGACGCCGTATCGGCTGCACAAGACGAACGGCGCTCCGGCGAATGAGACGGATTACGAAGTCAGCGACGTGACCATCGACGAGAAGCATTCGGAGATGTTGGGCGGAGGAGAAGGCCGGTCCTCAAACAAGGACCTGCCCTTCTACAAGATCGACATGGACGGAGCCTCGGCCATCGTCGCCGTGGGCTGGTCGGGGCAGTGGCAGTCGCGGATCGAGTGCCCGGATCGCCACCAGCTTCATCTGACCTCCGGGCTTGAGCTGACGCATTTCAGGCTGCATCCGGGCGAGAAGGTGCGGTCGCCGCGGATGCTGGTGTTCCTGTCCGAGGGCGATTCACTGGAGGCCAATGCGCGCTTCCGCCAACTCATCTACAAACACTATGCCGCCTTGCGCAACGGCGAGAAACCCCTGCCGACACTGTTCTGCAACACGTGCTTCACGCGCGGCGGAGGATGGCTGAACGAGTGTAACGCGGAGAACCAGATATCGCTCATCAAGGCTTACGCGCCGATGGGTCTGCAGGCGCTCATCACCGATGCCGGGTGGTTCGAGGGCGGATGGCCCGCCGGGGCGGGCAACTGGACGCCCCGCAAGGACGCCTACCCGCAGGGGATGGGGCCGGTCGCCGCGGCGGCCAAGGCGAACGGGATGGTGTACGGGCTTTGGTACGAGCCGGAGCGCGTGGTGCCCGGCACCTGGGTGCACCGGAATCACCCCGAGTGGTGCCTGAGCGCGGGCGACCCGTACGACCAGTCGGCGCGGCTCTTGGACTTCGGCAAGCCCGAGGTACAAGACTACTTCTTCGGCATCGTCAAGGGATTCATGGACCTGCCGGGGTTCCGCTTCTACCGCCAGGACTTCAACATGGACCCTTTGCCCTACTGGCGGCACAACGACGCCCCCGACCGGCAGGGCATGACCGAGATCAAGTACATCGAAGGGCTGTACGCCTACTGGGACCGGCTTGCGAAGGCGTGGCCGGACGCCTACCGCGAGGAATGCGCCTCGGGCGGGCGGCGGATCGACCTCGAGACCATCATGCGGTTCCACATCCACCAGGACAGCGACTTCTGGTTCCACGATGATGTTGACCAGGCGCAGACGTGGGGCCTCGCGCAGTACCTGCCGAACAACCTGTTCACCACGCCACTGATCCGCCTGGACGACTACTCGTTCCACTCCACACTGCCGACCTCGCTTTGCATGGGCTGGATCGCCGACGAGCCGGGCTTCGACACCGCGCGCGGGAAGAAGCTGCTGGAGCGCTATCGCGCGCTGCGGCGCCTGGTCATCGGGGCATGGTACCCGCTGTTGCCGTACACGCGCAGCCCAAGAGACTGGATGGCCTCGCAGTACCACCGTCCGGACCTGGGCGAGGGGATGATCCTCGCCTATCGGCACGCGGAAAGCCCGTATCGGTCGGTCGATGTGAAGCTGCACGGGCTGGATGCGGGGGCGACTTACGAACTGCGGTGGGAGAGCACGGGGCATACGCGGAGGGCGACCGGGGCGGAGTTGATGCAGGGGCTCGTGCTGGAGATCGGCCGGATGCACGGGTCGGAGTCGATCGTGTACCGGAAGGTGTAGAAGCCCTATCGCCGAGAGGGAGCCGACTATGCGCTGCATCATCCTGTTCACGAGCCTCTGTGCCGCTACCGTTTGCCTTGCCCAGGTGAAGCTGCCTGTCCATTTCGACACCGATCCCGGTTGGAAGCCGCTGCCGACGTATCTGGGCAATGCGACGCCGAACCCGGCGATCGAAGCGAGGGACGGCGCGGTTACGTTGCGCGTCAACGAGCCCGGCAAGGGCATGAAGTTCGAGCTGCCGGTCGTGCCCTTCGACAGCGAGATGCACCCCTTCCTGGTCGCGCGGTACAAGGCGACGGCGCTCGGGCCGGGGTATGCATTCTGGCTGATCGACGAGAGCCAGGGGGGCTTGCGCGTCCTGGATACCGCCGAACTGATCCGGGACGGGAACTGGCACACGGTCGCTGTGAACCTGCCGATGCGCAATGTGACGGGGCGCGTGCGGTCGATCCTCACCGAAGTACAAGCCGTCGACGGCCCGGCGTCCGTCTCGTTCTCGGACATCAGCTTCGCCGACGAAGCGCCGCCGGATGCCACGGTCATCCCTCCCGAGCCACCGGAGGAGCAACCGCATATCATCCGGGGCAAGGACCTTGTGGGGTTGGTGAGCCACGAGGGGTGGCTTGCATCGCCGGCGGCGGAGTCATCGGCGCAGATCGAGGGCGACCTGCTGCATTTGAGCGCGGACGGAATCGGGCGGGGGATGAAGTGGTCGGTCGCGCTGGCACCGGCGCTCGACCTGGAGCCGTACCACTGGGTTGCAATCCGCTACAAGGCGCGCAACCTCGACAACTGGGGCGACTACTTCGTGTGGCTGGGCAGCGAAGCCGGCGGCTTGCCACAGAAGTTCGCCACGCTGGCGACGCTGTCCGACCTGCGGGCCGACGGAGAGTGGCATGTCGCGCTCGCGCAAATCAAGGAGAGCTTCAAGGCCGTCGAGATCGCCGTGCAGGCGTGCTCGAACGCCGACCGCGGCGAGGTGTGGCTCGACAGCATCCGCTTTACGAGCCGCAAGCCGAAACTGTCGCCCGAGGACATCGTGCCGGTCGAGCGGGGGTGGGAGGGAAGCCGCCTGAAGGCGGGGAGCTTCCGCACCATCGACCTCTCCCCCCTCGCAGACGCCTCGATGGCGTCGCGCGCGAAGGCTATGGGAATCGCGAAGTGGTTCGATCCCGGCCGCGTGACCATCCGGGGCATCCCGTTCGAGCTTGCCGGCGGCGCGAAAGACGCCGTGGCGACTTCGGAGGACATCGACAGGACCGTGGTTGTGCCCGTGAACGCGCACGGCTCCGAACTGTACGTGTTCCTGACCGCGCGTCTGCCCACGACAACACTCCAGGGGGTGCTGGGCCGGGGGCCGCTCACGGCTTTCCGCAACCCGGAGCGGTTCGTATTCGAGGTGCGCTATGCCGACGGCGTGACCGACGAGGTTTTCCCGGTCTGCGTCGGCTCGAAGGCGAACGAGATCGTCAGCGGGCCGGAGGTCTACTGCATCCCCGATCTGCGGAAGGTTGCGGTAACGAGCATCGGCCTGCGCAACCGGATGACCAGCGCGCAATTTCTGGTATCGGGCGTGACGGTCAACAGTGGTGTGTCGGTGACAAAGGTTCCGGCGGTGGCGGGGCTGCCGGCGTACGTCGCCGCCGACAAGATTGGTGGAGCTACGGCTCTTAACGGCATCCCCGACAAGATCGGTGGAGCTACGGCTCTTAACGGCATCCCCGACAAGATCGGTGGAGCTACGGCTCTTAACGGCATCCCCGACAAGATCGGTGGA
>Ga0181520_10010612_pt1 | contig 12303 bp, 13 predicted proteins | sample PEATcosm2014_Bin_29_FD_132451 | JGI IMG/M metagenome (GOLD analysis project Ga0181520, IMG submission 132451) | Peatland microbial communities from MTU Mesocosm Facility, Houghton, MI, USA - PEATcosm2014_Bin02_30_metaG | ecosystem: Environmental > Terrestrial > Soil > Wetlands > Peat | place...
GGCGGTGGCCGGCGGCAATGTCGAGACCTCGCAGGCCATTGTCGACGGCCTGTTCGGCGCGCTGGGGGTGATGGCGGCGGCGCAGGGGACGATGAACAACCTGAACTTCGGGGGTGCGCGGCGGCAGTATTACGAGACCATCTGCGGCGGCGCCGGCGCCGGCCCCGACTTCGACGGCGCCTCGGCGGTGCAGACCCACATGACCAACAGCCGGCTGACCGACCCGGAGGTGCTGGAATGGCGCTTTCCGGTGCTGGTCGAGGAATTTTTCATCCGCCGCGGCTCGGGCGGCGCCGGCCGGCACCGGGGCGGCGACGGGGTGGTGCGCAAGCTGGTCTTTCGCCAGGCGATGACGGTGTCGATCCTCTCCGAGCGCCGCCGCGTCGCACCGTTCGGGCTGGCCGGCGGCGAGCCGGGGCAATGCGGGACCAACCGGGTTGAGCGCCGGGACGGGCGGGTGGAAGAATTGCCGGGAACGGCGACGGTGATGGTGCAACCGGGCGACGCCATCGTCATCGAAACGCCGGGCGGCGGCGGGTACGGCAAGACGCGCTAGACGGAGGCGCCGTCGCCGTCGAAGCCCAGACCGGGATTGCGGGTCACCAGGGCGGCGCAGACCTGATCGAGCAGGTGGGCCGCTTCGACATAATCCTCCTCGACCAGCAGGCAATGGCGCATCAGGGAGAGCTTTTCGGCCGCGTCATCGACGGTGCGAATTGGCGCATCGACGATCTGGCGGAACAGCTGATCCATTTCCGTCCCGTAATCGGTCTCCTCCGACTCGGCGGCCTGGGTTTGCAGCCGATAGAGGACCTGGTAGCGGGCAGCAAGCTTCATGATCGTCCCCCCCGTCGGGATGTTAGGGTTACCATCAAAGGTTGATGTAACTTCGTAGCCACTATTTTTAATGATCGTTGCCGACTTTCCTACATGGTCTGGCGGTCAAATCGTTATCCATGACTCGCCCCGACGTTACGGGGAAAAAGGGGCGAATGCCACCATTAATCTCCAATATGGATATTTATTCTTGCGTCTGTAACAACCGCCACCGCGTCATCGCGGAAAATTCATATCCTTCAATGGGTTGAATTGGCCGAATTTTCCCGGGCGGCGGCCACGGCCGTTTTTAGCGCCTCAAAGGACATGGCCCCCGGCACCAGTGTTTCACCGATGATCACCCCCGGTGTGCCACTCAGGCCGATCTGGCGGGCCAACGCGGTTGTGGCGGCGATCTTCGCCTCGATCTCGGAAGAGGCCATGTCGGCCTGCAATTTGGCGATATCGAGTTGGACCGACGAGGCGACCTCCAGAAGGTGCTGTTCGGTCAATTGGTGTTCGGGGGTCTGGTCGGCCATCAGCGCGTCGTGAAACGCCTCATATCGGCCCTGTTTCGCCGACGCCAGCGCGGCCTTGGCGGCGGCGACCGACACCGGGCCGAGAATGGGGAATTGCTTGTAGACGACGCGCACCCCCGCGTCGCCCGCGTAGAGGCGCTTCAGCTCGGGGGCAAGGCGCTTGCAGAACGGGCATTCGAAATCGAAAAACTCGACGACGGTGACATCGCCGTCGGGGTTGCCGACCACCGGATCGGCGGCATCGCGGTAAACGGCGTTCCCGTTCGCCGCCAGCGCCTCCCTGGCTTGCGCCGCCTGGGTGGCCTGCTGCCTGTCGCGCAGCGCCTGGCTCATCTCCCGCAAGACTTCCGGATGGCGAACCACGAGGTAATCGTGAATCGCGTCGTCGGTAATTTCGGCCGGCGGCTTGCATCCCCCGGTGGGTAGCGTGCCGCAACCTACAAGCCCGGCGAGAATGAGAACGATGGCGGAGAAGACTCTCATCGGAAGCGCCTCACTTGAAGTCAGCGGCGGTGAGGCTAGTGGCGTTGACGCCAACAAGCGTAATGGTCTGACCAAATTCTGATGCAGTGACTTCATGACCACCTGCCGCCGCACTTTTTCCATTGCTGGGATTGACCCAATACTCAAGGACAGTGTTGCCTGTGGTCGTGGTGCCAAAGAAAACGCACTGCTCCGGGATTGACAGTTCCAGTCCATTGTATTGTCCAGCCGACTGACCTGTGACCGTGTAAACTTTGTTGGCTGCGGCTGCGACCTCGGCTGCGGTGCCGGATCCGATCGAGCCAACATTGATGAGATAGGCGACCGCACCAGAGCCGAGTTGTGCTCCAATGCTGGCCGGATTGGCCGCAGTAGGGGTCAAAATTTCATGGCCGCCGCCGAACTGTGGCTGATCGAGAAAAGTCAGGGCATCCTGTCCAGGAACATACCCGGTAACCACAACGCTCTGACCATAAGTCGTGGTGGGTAAGTTGGTCGACGGCGCTTGAATTATTATCGAGTTGTTGGTGCCTGACAGATTGACGACTTCGTTAGACCCAATGATAGTGACGTAGCCGCAATTGGTAACCGTATCATTGTTGCCGGTCAGGATGGAGGACGGTACGCCAACGGATCCAATAACGGTAATGTCGGACGCAGTCACGGTTAGGACGCCACTGGTCATCGAGATCGACCCACCCGACGCAACATTGGCGCTGGCCGTGGTCACGCCGACGGCGCCGCTCAGTGTCGACAGGTCGATCACATTGAAATTCAGCACGCCCGTCGTGGCGGCGATGTTGAATTCCGCCTGCCCCGTCATCAGCGCCTGCGATGCGCCAGACGAGGTGAACCCACCGGTACCCTCATTGACCAGCCACTGGGTGGCGGTTCCGAGCGGCAAAGTGGTTGTTGTTAGCGGCGCGGTGCCATTGGCCGCCGTGATGTAACTGAGATTCTCGGTACTGCCGGTGAAGGCGGTCAGCAGCGTCGCGCGGGTTTCCGTTCCGGTGGCCAGACTGTTGACCCAGTAATTTAAACCGGCAGTGTCCGGTGCCCGATCAAGAATGTTGTTGTAAAGGGCGGTAACGAACGCCTGGTCATGCGGCCCGCCCTGGTCGGCCGAAGCCGCGGCCGACGGAAACCGCGCGATGAACTCGGTCGAATTGATGAAGGCATTGGCGATATCGACCAGGCTGTCACCCTTGGCCAAATCATTCGCCCAGTATTCCATGCCCGATAGATCGGGCTGGCGGCCAAGCACACCCTGGTAGAACGCGGCGATTTGTACGTTCACGGCGCTTTCCAGAAACAGTTCTTGGTTAAAGGTGGTTGCAGCGGTGGCGCCGGAACCGGTGGTCGTGGTCGCCGCGTTGTCGAAGATGATGTAGGACAAGCCGCTGCCGGACACGGTCGTGCTCGTCGTCGTGTCCGTGATAGTGTAGTCGCCATAACCGTCTATCGAGATCTGATAGTCGGCCGCGGGGTTAGCCAACACCATGACGTTGTAGCCCGAAGCGAAGGTGGCCGACTGAAGACCGATTACCGCGTTCTCGCCGGCAACGACGGCGCCGTCGGAGGCGTCGTATTCGAGAGCCACCCCGGCGCTGCCGCGTGGCGCCACGTTTTGACTGCTAACGAAGGTTTGGATGGCGGCGTCATTGGTGATGCTGTTCATAAATTCAACCCCTTTGGTCAACCGCGAATCGAAAATTGACGATCGATTAGAAAAATGAACAAATTGGTGTTGGAGCATTATATAAACGATAGGACCAACAAAACACGCTCCACTCACAATATTAATAAACACGCGCACGTTGATTATCTTTTGCACAATGCTGATTAAATACATGTTAATCGCCACATGCACTATCCTCGGCTACTGTCTGTTGACATTGATTTGCTAAACCGGCGCACGTCCAATATTCGACGCATTGATAATTGCCCGGAGGGCCTCCGGTTGTTTGTGTATATTCGTGCGATGATGTCCCAGGACAATTGCAAGCGCCGTAAGTCCCGCAACTGTTGGTGCATGACGCGGCCAGACAGCTTGACCCCGACAGCGTGTAGCCGCTGTTACAGGTGATCGTGCAACCCGGATAGGCGCCTACGGTTCCATTGAGCACAGTCGACGGATTGCACGTATCCGCCACACATGTTCCCGAGCAGCCGCTGCCCGACATGCTGTAGCCGCTGTCGCAGGTGGCGGCGCAGGTTTCGGTGCAATTCGGCGCGGCGCCGACGCTACAGGTGCCGCCGGTACTGTTGGCCGGCGAATACGAGCAAGTCGCGGGGTTGCTGTTGCTGCACGCCGCACCGTAGGAATAATAATCCGCGTCGCCGGGGCAGTCGTTGGCGTCATGATTCAGGTACTGGATGTTCCCGCTGCCCCCGCAGGCCGCGTCGCATCCTTCATCGGTCTGTTGCCAATTCGCCGTGCAGCAACTCTGCGTATTGCAGGCCGCGCCGTTGTAGCCCTGGCTGGTGACGTTGCCGCAGGAATCATAGACGGTCTGATACAAGCGTCCGCCGCCGCAGGTCACGGAACAGCCGCCGGTGGTGACGTGGGCGTTGGGCGAGCAGCTGTCGGTGTCGCCGCCGATCTTGTTCCACACGCCGTCGGCGGCGATCCCGCTGACGGTCTGGCCGCAGGTGTAGGACCGCGTGTCCTGGTAGGTCTTACCCCACTGGTCGGTGCAAGTGGCCGTGGCGCTGCCGGTACTGGTGACGATGCCATAACCGTTGACGCCGCCGCCATTGATCGTCGCCGTTACCGTTCCACCAGCCGCGCCGACGCACAGCGTATCGACGGCCGGCCGGCAGCAGATGGTGGCGGTATCGCCCTGACCGGGATCGGCGAGCCAGGTCTGCCAGTTGGACAGGCTGTCGATCGGGATCATTTCATCGTTTCCCGCCTTCAGTCCATCGACGACGAAGCGGCAGGATTTGTAGGCCGGCACGTCGACAAAGCCGCCGGTGCCGCCATGCGCCGTCGAAACGACATGGACCAACCCCGCGCCATTGACGCCGTCCGTCGACGACGACGAATGCGGCGGCGACGGCAGGACCTGCGCCGTAGCACTCGTGGCGATAAAGGCGAAGAGCGCGGCGAGCGTGAAATGGTTCATCGGCCGCCGCCGTTCCCTGGCCCGCCCCGTTCGCCGTCCGGATGCGCCGAATCAACCCTGAGATCGTCATTGTCCGGTCGCATCGCCGAGGGTTCATGGATTCAGGTAGAAGTGTTTGCCGTAGACATTGCCCTGGGAATTCAGGTCGCCCGCCGCCGCCAGGCTGTCGATCTGCGAAGCGCCGGCTGGTTTGACATAGAAGCCGGTCGGGTTCGCCGCGTCGGCGTAGGTCGGCGCGGTCATTTGGGCGGTGGCGTTGAAGCTGGTGGCCGAAAGATTGCCGGAATTGGCCGTGTAATTGCCGTCCCACAGATCGTTGATCATGTTCATGCGGTTGACGTCGAGACCCTGCGGACCGCCGCCGGATGCCGTCTGCGTTACCCCGGAAATGATCACCGTGCGCGCATTGTCGATGTCGTTGTCGCCCATGTTGAGGTTGGTGTGCATGGTGTTGTCTTCGACATTGCCCGTGTTGAACCGGTTCAGATATTCCGAGATCATTTCGGCGCCGTTGAAAAACATGGCCGAGGCCAGACCGCCAGCGGCCGGTTTGCCGTAGAGCGTCGTCGGGATGGCGTCCGAGACCGACGTCCAGGTTGGCGGGTCGGTTACCGTGCAACTGGTGTGGGTCGCACCGCCGAACCGACTGAAGTCGATGCACCACGTGGCGTAGACCCCGTGCGCGGTGCCGGCGTCGGTGATCAAGCCGGCATGCGCCCCAGCCAAGGTGGCGACGTTGGCGGCATGCGCCTTGTCAAGCACGGTGCCGCCGGTGGTCACCACCACCGCCTCGATGAGCTGGGCGCAAGACGGGGGCGACGTGCAAATCGTCCCCGTCGGCTGAACACGGCGAAGCAGCGCTGACATCGTCTGCCCATAGGCATTGGTTTGGGAAAAACTGGCGGGGAGATAGCCCCCTTGGGTCAATTGCGCCAGGGCGACATAGTCGCCGCTTCCGGTTCCCATGTTCGTGTAGAGGCTGGCGAAGTTGTTCTTGATGAACGCGGCGGTGGCGTCGGAAAAAGCCCGGAGCTGTTGGGCCGCCACCTGGTCTCGCAATGTCTGACTCTGTTGGTTGGTGAGTTGGGCGACGGTTGGCAGCAGCATCGCGGCGACGACCATGCCGAGCAGCGCGTCGGTCAACCCGCCCAGACCCGCCTGGGCGGTCCGGGCGGTTTGGGCGGGCGACAAGGGAGCGTCCTTCGTCCGCACGCGCAGCCATCCCCACGTCTTCAGCCAAAGCCGGAACACTACACGGCCGAGTAGAACTTTCCAAATGAGATATTTGTGAAAAGCAGCGCTTGGGGCGGCTCGGTACCTATTGTGCGCCACCATGGCGGCCCCTCACCACCGATCCGATCAGCCCAACCAGATCGGCTGCCGTTTCAAAGGGCTCAAGCGACACACGGTCGATACGGAGATAGATATTGTCGGCCGGCCGGAAGACGATGAGATCGTCATCGACCTCTCCCAACACCGCGAACCCGCGCAGGCCCTGATGGTACTCGCGTCTACTCTTGTTGATGACGAGCGCGCCCGGCAATTGAAAGCCGTCCGAAGCGGCATCGGTTGACGGATAGATCATCAAGCCGTCGACGAAAGCCCCATCCGATTGACCGAGAAAGGTCAGATAATCGACCGGCAGGTCGATCCCCAACTCCTCCTGAAATCGTGAGGCAAGCCGGGCGATCCCGCCTTCCGTGGCGGGAGGAAACATCGTTCCCTCATTCTCCGCGATGATCGTCGCCAGTGACATGTCGCCCTCTATCACCGACCCTGCCGGGCATGAACATGCAGCGCGACGCGACGGTCGGCCGGCGCTTTGGCCCCATAAATCCCCGGTTCCGGCGCTGGCAGGCGAACTTTCGTCGCCTCGCCGACCGCCAGGTGCTGAACCTGCGGGTCGAGGTAACGGTGGATCGCCTCATGCTCCGGATGAGCGCGGATGAGCACGAGATTGGCGTAGTCATTGGTGCCATTGTCAGACAGCGGCCGGATATGGTGGACCTGAAATCCGCGCGGCACACGCCCCGCCTCCAAGGTCTTGAGGTTCGCCCCGGTCATCCCGGCGGCCAGGAGGGCATCGCGACCGTTCTTGGCGAGGTCTTTCAGGAATTCATGCCGGATTTCAGTATCGAAGGCGAACCGCAGCGCCATTTGTTCTTCCTTGGCGCGGCGCCGGTACACCATGTCGACGACGTCGACGCCTGGCAGAATTTTCGCAATCGCCGTGGTTGGATTTTCCCCCTGCATCCGTCAATCTCGCCGTCAATTTCGCTGGCGCCAAACGTATCGATATAGGATGCGAAATTCAACATGATTTTCCATATCGGATATTTTTGTTTCCTTCCCCACAAAAATCCGCTATCACTGGTTTCGCGAACCAGCGAGGAATGACCGATGGGGCTGATTGATGGACGCGAACCAGGCATCTACTGGCAGTCGCGCATGGGCAACAATGAGGACGGAATCGGCGGCAACTGCCACCGCTATGATGTCGTCACCGGCGGAACCGACGGCAAAATGGCGCATGCCAGCTTTGTCGTCGATTACGGGGTGAAATTCGGTGGCAAACAGAGTGGCTATGCCAGCGAATTCACCTCGCCAAAGGGGCTTTTCGCCAAACGGGGCGAATCGGAACTGGAAGGCGGCGGAAAGCCGCCCGAGGCGCTGATATTGACCCATGCCCACGAGGATCATCTCGGTGCCGTTCGCCATGCCATCGATATGGGCTACCAAGTGCCGCCCGTCTTCGCGACCGCGTTCACCGCGCAAATCCTGCAGAAATCCCTTCGCAATGCCGGCATTCCCAAAGACCAGCGACCGCCGGTGACCGTCGTCTCCGCGGATCGGCCGATCACCGTCGCGGGCGCCACCGTTGAGTTCGTACCGGTCGATCATCTTCCCGGTGCCGCCGCCTTGCGGATCGATTCACCCGACGCGACGGTGCTGCACACCGGCGATTACAAATTCGATCAGACCCTGACGGTGGGGCGCGGTGTCGACCCCGCCAAATTCAGGGAGATTGGCGCCAAGGGTGTCGATCTTCTCGTCGCCGACTCCACGTCGGTGGTGGAGGACGCGCCGAAAGTGTCGGAAGAAGAAATTCAAGCGAACCTCACGCGAGTCCTGGCCGACCAGAAAGGCCGCGCGGTCGTTGCCGGCGTGCTCGGTTCGCAACTTGACCGTGTCGTGTCGCTCGGACGCGCAGCCGCGCAAAGCGGCCGTGTGATGATTCTGACGGGCAGAAGCCTGCAAGACAACGTCGATTCCCTGACATTCACCGGTGCCGACATCAATAAATTGACCGGCACCACGGTCCTGCCGGCCCATCAAGCCGAGACGATCCCGGCGGACAAAGCCTTGGTGGTAACCACCGGCGCATTCGGACAGCCGATGGCCGGACTGACTCGCGCGGCGGATCGCGCCCCCGGCGCGTTATGGATCGACCGGGAAACGACCGTTATCATTCCACAACGGTCCATCAGCCCGGTAAGGAGCAGCCACGCGACGATGGTGCATCGGCTCGAGAATCTGGGGGCTCGCGTCGTAACGGCGGAAAATGCCGAGAAACTGGGCTATGGCCCCATTCACCAGTCCGGGCACGCCATCGCCGCCGACGCCAAGTTGCTGTACAGTCTGGTCAAGCCGCGCCATCTCATCGCCCCGATGCATGGAGGCCCAAGCCAACTTGAAGCCAACGCACAACTTGCGCGCGGCCTTGGAATCGAGGCGGTTCCCTATGACCACAATGGCGAAATCTTGAAGGTTTCGCACCAAGGGGTGCACCCTGTCGGGCGAGAACCGGTCGACCGTATCGCCGCCGAGGCGACCGGCGAACACAAGAAAGTGCCGAGGGCGGGCAAGGGTGAGGGCCGCCGGGCGGGTCCGGTTGAGCTCTATCGCTACGACACTTTGCCCGGCCAAATGCCACCGACGGAGGGACGCGATGTTGCGGCCCTGGCCCGCGTGGCCTCGGTGGCGCATGGCCGGTGACGGGAACCGCTTTCACGAGGAACCGATGTGATGAATTGGGACCATGACGACGAAATTGGCGAGGCGCTCGCCGACAAGTATCCCGAGGCGAACTATCTCACCATCGATGATGCCGAAATTATCCGCCTCGTCCTGACGCTACCTTCCTTTGAGGGTCCTCCCACGCCTCCGGATCGATCCTATCTGGCCGACATCCGTTCGGCGTGGATCGCGGTCATGGCCGGCCCGGAAGACAGCAGTCCTTACGAAGGTCTTGCTTAATCAATTGCGCCGCGCAATGGAGATGGCCGCACGTGCTCTCGCGGTGGCGGCCGTCACTTTCTTCTGGAGCTTGGCGGTCGCGGTTCTTGGCATAGGTGTGGCGCGCCAACAGTTTCATTTCGAGGCGACGGACCAAGCCGCGTGGCGAGCGCTGCACCAAAGTTTTCTTGCTGGCGCGACAATTCCCTTCTCTTTCTTCGAATTCGCCGCTTGTCTCGCCGTGCTTTGGATGGTTGGCGCTCTGGGCCTGGCCTTCCAATGTTGGCGCCTGACCAATCTGGTAATACCTCGTTTCCAGCCGATTTTTCCGACATTGCGCCGAGGCCGAGCCTATTCCCCCGTCCAATCCCCTGTGCGCCCGGCCGAACCGCCATTGGCATTGCCCACGGAACATCCTGAGCCAGCTGAAACCGCCCCGTTGGCTGACCTGCCCGTCCCTCCGATCGACCATGTCCCTCCTGGCCCGGCCTTGGCGCGCGCCCTTGCCATTTACGAGGTTTGGCAAGAACCGCCGCCACCTTGGATGGAAGAAGCATTGCGCGAGGAGTTGGCCAGCCTTTCAGGCACCGAATGGGCGGCAATGACCAAGGTCGGCCATCATGGCAGTGCCCTGTTTAATTTCGCCGGTCGGATGGGGTGGGTCCCGGCTGACGCCAGTGCGGCAATTCCCATGCCCTCCGCCGCCAACGAGACCGTACGGCTGAGTGGCGATGAAGAAAAGCCAAAGCCGGCGCCGCCGCCGATGACGCTCTACGCGAGTTTGCTGGGCGAATTGCTGGACAATTACCTTCTTGCCGAACGGCTGGAAAAGACGTGGACCGAACCGCGCGATCGTACCCGCGCCACCCGGGATGTCGCCCAAGCGCGCCAGGCGCTCAGCATCGCCATGGCGGAAATGTCCGAGAAGGACTGGGCCAGCCTGGACCAATTTCCGGAACTGGCCCGTCATGTTCGCGTGACCACCGACCGCCTTCGCGAGGAGTTTCGGTCTGCCACGTCGCTCAACATCCCGCCATCGCTGTCGACAACCATTCACGCGAACGCGACCTACGATACGGTCTTGGAGACACTCGGCCGCCGGGGCTTTCGGCCGGTGTCGTTCCCCGTGCTGCCGGAGGCCGTCGGCCGGGAGATTGTCGTCGCACGCGAGCGGATCGGCGTCGTGATCCGTTTCTTCCCGCTGGGCGGCCTTGTCTGGCGCGCTGCGGAAGGCTCCCTCGGCCCGTGGGAAGCGATCGGCGGCGATACCATCGTCTCGCCATGCCGAGCATTATGGCAAAGACTCCTTCTCATGAAGGTGTTGTCCCAGGAATTCGACTCGATCAAGGGCATCGTCGCCATGAGCGATGGCAAAATTGACGACGAAATTGGCATCGCCGGGTGTCGCGAGCGAATTCGCTGCGGTATCGAACTGGCCTGGCTCGATCGGCCCTCGGGCCATTTGCCGTCGATCACCGATGCGCTTGACCGATTGACCGCGTCCGCCCTTCCTTATCCTTCAATGACCTAAATACCGCCGCACCCGCCGGCTTTGCCGGCGAATAGGTGCGGTGAGCGTTTTGCAACGGATCGATTTTCCTGGCCCGCGCGAGGGACCGGCTTCCAAACGTCAAAACTTCCGGGAACCGATATTACAGTCTGATCAGTTGACCGAGTCGCCGGCCGCGCGGGCCAGCATATCCATCGACACGTCCAAGGCCGCCGCCAGGCGCCGCATGCACTCGAAGCTCCCGGGTTTTTCGCCGGACTCGATTTCCGACAGGTAGGACGGCGAGACACCGGCGGTGCTGGCCAACTGCCGTAGGCCAAGGCCCCGATACTCGCGGAACACCCGCACCGGGTGATCCCCATCGAGTAGCCGTTCGGCAACGGCGAACGGAAAGGTCCGCGTCTCGCCGGCGGCGATCTTCGCCGTAACCGCCTCAACGTCGGCGAGATCGGCGGCATCGGCCACCAGATCGGTCAACGCCTCGAAGTCCCTGCGGCTCAGCGTCACGCTGTCGGCCGTCTCGGCGAGTGGTTGGATCGGCAATGCGTTCATCGGTATATCTCCTTGCGGTTGCCGATCTTGACGATCAGGACGGTGACCACGGCCTCGTTGATCACGTATACGGCCCGCCAGTCGCCGTGGCGGATGCGGCCAACGCCCCCGCCGAAATTCTTGGCCCAGCCATGCCGGGCAAACGGATCGGCGGCAAACAGCTTCATCTTTTCCCGCAAACCGGCGGCATCATTCTTCGGCATGCGCAGCAGCTGCTTTAGCGCCGCCTCTTCGATGACCAGATTCATTCGGCCATGTTCGCTTTTAGCGACCGCCCTGTCAAGCATCCTGTTCGCTTATCGCGAACGATACCCCCAGTTGACCGCTCGTCTCATAAAGGAGTTCGATTTCCCAAGAATTTCAACTCTTAGGTAACAAGGCGACGTGCCTGCCGCAGAGGGGAATCGGCATCGGGATGTCGACCAAATGGTGACTCCCCCCGATGATTCCACCGCAGCGCATGTCAAACCAGAATCAAGAAGCCGCGGACTCGATGAGTTCCACGGCTTTGAATGGTCGGAGTGAGAGGATTCGAACCTCCGGCCCCTGCCTCCCGAAGACAGTGCTCTACCAGGCTGAGCTACACTCCGACGCCTGCGAGGCGCTCTTATAGCGCCAAGCCCGGTCCGCCGCAAAGGGGAAGTTCAGTAGGGACGATCGATACAAAATCCGATGATGTCGGTCAGCACCGATTTCACCGGGCCGTCGGGGAAAATTCCCAGCGCGTCGCGGGCGATGGCGCCGTAATGGCGGGCGCGCTTGACGGTGTCCTGCAGGCTCTGATGGGTCTCCAGAAGCTGCAGGGCGCGGCGGAGATCGGCGCCATCCGCCGCCTGGTCCAGATCTTCGAGCGTTCGCCGCCAGAAGGTCCGCTCCTCCTCGTCGCCGCGGCGAAAGGCGAGGATGATCGGCAGGGTGATCTTGCCCTCACGGAAATCGTCGCCAATCGCCTTGCCGAGTTTCTCCTGACGCGCCGAATAGTCGAGCACGTCGTCGATCAATTGGAAGGCGATGCCGAGATTGAGGCCGTAGCTGTCCA
>Ga0181520_10010613_pt1 | contig 12301 bp, 21 predicted proteins | sample PEATcosm2014_Bin_29_FD_132451 | JGI IMG/M metagenome (GOLD analysis project Ga0181520, IMG submission 132451) | Peatland microbial communities from MTU Mesocosm Facility, Houghton, MI, USA - PEATcosm2014_Bin02_30_metaG | ecosystem: Environmental > Terrestrial > Soil > Wetlands > Peat | place...
AAACCGCTGCGCATGCGCAACATCTCGCCCGATCCGATTCGTCAGGACCGTACAACCTTTGCGCGGGCCGGCGCGAAACGAGACAAGCCGCGGCCGAGCGCTTTGCCGGCCGCCACACTTGCTCCTCATCACCAGGCCGCCGTGATCATCGCCCAGGCCATCGGCGCGAATGAAGTCACCGTGTGCCCCGCCCCGAAACCGCAACGCACCATCACCAACGAAAGGAAACCAATGAAAATCACCGAAGAACAGAAGCAAGCCATCCGCGATTCGGATCCATCCGAGAGCGGACGTGTCGTCGGCGAGCGCCTCGGCATCGACGGCGGCGTTGTCCTTTACTACCGCGCGAAGTTCGCCAAGGAGGCAAAACGCGCGAAGCCGGCGAGGAAGCCCGTCGCGCCCCCCATGAATCCGCGAGGCAAAGGCAAAGAGGAACGCAGAGCGGAGATTGTTATGCACCCCTCGCGCCAGGTCACCATGCTCGTTACCGACAAGATCGTCGAGACCTGGTGGCAGGGCCTCACGCATGAGAAGCGCGCTGAACTCTTTGCCGGCAATTACGTCATCCGGCTGGAAGGCTCAGTCGCGTGACGGCCGCCGCCAAGCTCGCCGGCCTCCGATGGCTCCTGAGCGTCACTCCTCGCTCGTGCGAGGAGTGCGCTGAGCCCATCCTCTACGGCGAGCGCATGGCCATCTATGACGACGTGGCGCTCGAAAGCTGGGGCAAGCGCACCCACACGATGCGCCACTACTGCGAGTCCTGTGGCCACCTGCTCGAAGACTCGCTCACAACGACAGGAGACGACTGATGCCCTGTGAATGGCTTCAAATGCCGGATGGAACAGTGGCGCACATCAACCGTGGACGCGACGGAAGAAAGCAGACCTGCAAGTTCTGCGGCCAGCGGTATTCCGAAGGCAAGCTCTGCGACTTCCCCGTCGGAAACGGCAGGACGTGCGACGCCGCGATGTGCGACGGCTGCGCCCGCACTCTCGGAAGTCAGCATACGGATATTGGCAACGGCATGAAGCGTCTGAATGACACCATCGACGTTTGCCCGATTCATCGCGGCCAAGCCATTGTCGCGGATGGAAAGATCGAATCCGGACAACCCTCGCTCTTTGGAGATGCACGATGACTGACTCCCTCTTTCCCGATCTCGGGCCGACGATCGAGCAGCAGATCCAGCGCATCGACGCCGAGATCCTCTCGCTTCTGATGGGCAAAACCGGCGGTCCGCTCGGGCTCTCGATGTCCGACGATCAGAAGCTCATCCTGCGCGCGCTGCGCTATCGCCGCGGCTCGGCCAACGCGATCAGCATCCGCGAGCTGCAGACCACGCGCGGCGCGGCAATGGGCGACCGCGCCATCAAGGCCGTCATGCACGAGCTGCGCACAACCTTCCGCCTGCCGATCGGCTCGAACAAGGGAACGCCCGGTGGCTACTACATCATGATCTCGCCCGAGGATCACGCAATTCTGCGGTCCCAGATCCTCGACCAGGTGCGGGCCGAATTGGCGGTGCTGAAAGCCACCAGCGGCCCGCACGCCGCCCGCGAGCTGCTCGGCCAGCTCCGCATCGAAATCGACAGCCAGGACTGCAAGGAGGCCGCATGATGCCCGGCGACTGGGATAACTACACAGCGAAGAGCCTCTGGGAGCACGAGTTGGGCAAGCTCGGAAGACACGCTCTGCTTTCACTCGTCAGTTTGCTGTTTCACGTCGAGGCTTTCTACGCGGGCGGTATCGATCACGATCAGCGGCTAAAACTCGTCCGCGACATGAAGAAGTCTGGACGAATCGCGGAGTTATGCGCGCGGATGGATCGTATGAACGCCGACCCACACGGCGAAATGGAGAAGTACTGGCGGCGCAAGAAGAGCGCGAAGGCTGCAGCCAATCGCCGCAAAAAAGCCGTGCGCCTCGCGAAGAAACAGGCTCAGCGCTTGTCGTCTGACCCCTGTTCTTTGATACCTGATCTCTGCCGGCCAAAGGAAGGCCGCCAATGATCGCCCGCTCCATTCACAAGCCAGAGGGCGCGAGCCGCAAAGAGAATGCGAACGCCGACTCAGCCTACGTCTGCCAGATCGAGGGCTGCGCGCGCGATCGCAAGCCGGGACACCTGATGTGCCTCGATCATTGGCGCGGCGTTCCCGAGCCTCTCCAGGAGCGCGTGGTTTCGACCTATCGCCGGTTCCTGGCCGGCACGGAAGGCATCCGGCCCTACATGCTCGCTCGCCTCGAAGCCATCATCCACGTTTCAAAGCTGCACGGCATCGATACGGCCCGCATGGAACGCGAGCTGGAGTTCAAACGCAACGGAGGGCCGGTCTGAGACTTGGACGGCCCGCAACACTGCACGGAGGTAGAACGTGAACGATAAAGTGAATCAACTCGGAAAGAACACGCTCGCCAACTGGATCGCCTTCGAGGCGTCGGTGATGGCGCTTCGCTCCTACTCGATGTGCAAGTACGTCGACGGCGTTGAATGGCGCGACATCAACGTCGAGGTGCAGGGCGTGCCCCTGGGCAGCTATCTCAAAAAAGAACTGCGGTACCTGAGCCTCTGCGATGCGCTGATCTGGTGCGTCGGGCATCCGAGCCTGGTGCGCGTGGTCGATGGGGTGAGACGATGAGACCTAAAAAGAAGATTCTGCTGCTCTCACTCAGCGAAAGCCGTCTCTCGCTGCTGGCCTTCATGCTGCGCACCAACGGATACAGCGTCACATCTGAATCTGTTATCGATGAGGCGCGCGAGCTGCTCGCGACTCAGCCTTTCGATGCGCTACTTTGCGATCTGCCGCTTCCCGGAGTCGAGGAACTGATCGCTTCGATGCATCTCATCAATTTCTGGGCCAAAACCTTGGTTATCGGCACGAGCACCAGCGACGCCAGACTCTTCGCCGACGCGCTTTTCACCTTCGAGCCTTCGGCGGCCGAGCTGCTCGAACGCATCAAGATTCTATGCGCCCGCAAGCGCGGCCCGCAGCGGAAAAAACTGCCCGAGCGCGTCCCGCCGGTCGCGCTGACCCACGCCGCGGAGATCCTCGCAGCCCGCGAGAGATTGGCAGGCCTCGCATGAGAATTGCCAGCAGTTACACAGATAAAGTCGACGGCGACGGCATGACGCTTGAGGAGATCGGACGCCATTTCGGCGTCCCGCGTCAATCCGTTTACGCGATATTGCAGCGCGCCTACGCAAAGCTGCGGCGAAACCCGCAGGCTATTGCCGTGCTGCGCGCTGCGGCAGAGCTGGCGCGCGCCGAGCGCAACCGCCGGCACACCTGGGCCGACGATGAAAGCGAGGTGGCATGAAGACGGCAGGAAACAGGGATCAGGGATCAGGGATCAGGAACTACGATGACGCGCGCGCGGACGCAGCTCGGCTTGCTAAGGCTTGTCGCGTGGCCTTGCGTCAATATGACGGTGGCCACCCGATAGGTCACGACGCTGTCATGGAGTTACATCGCTCGCTTATAAAATGCATCCCCGCTCTGCGGCGTCCGGAGTTAGAAAGGTTGGCGGAAGATGGCAGCCTATAGCTTCAATCGTCAATTCGTGGCCCCAATACAGGCTGGGACCAAGAGGCACACCATTCGCGGAGATCGTAAGGATGGGCGCATTCCAAGGAAGGGAGAACCTCTCTATCTTTTCTGCGGCATGCGAACTAAGAATTGCTTTCGCATTCTCCCAACGCCGCCGCTATGTAAACGAGTCCAGCGTATTCACATCAGCGACGATTTTGACGGCGCAGTACTACCAAAAGTTACGGTCGATGATGAGGTGCTAGACCGGAGCGAATGTGAGATGCTAGCTCAGGCCGACGGCTTCCCCAATTTCATCGCAATGATGCGCTTCTGGCGCGGCAATCTACCGTTCGACGGCAACATCATCCACTGGAAGTAACTCAGGGAGAACTAAGTGGAAGGGGCCATTTATCAGCGTCAGTGCCAACATCTCGGCTGTAAGAACCTTATCGATCCGAAGCGCCATCTGGCGCGGTTTTGCTCGGATGTCTGCCGTCAGGCCGATGGCCGCGAGCGACGCAAACTCAAGCCTCCGGTGCTCTGTTCGGAGTGCAGGAAGGCTTTGAAGGCAAAAGCGAAAGAGTAAGTTATGGGAGTCACAACTCGACAGATCGGACGGCTGCAAACACTCTACGGCCAGCTCGCTCGCCGCACCATCGGCGTCGGCACCGGCCGCGAAGAGCGCCTGGCCTATGTGAGTGCGCGGCTGCGCAAGCCGGTAGCGAGCTTCAAAGATCTCAGTTTTGACGACGCCGGCTGGCTGATCGACCAGCTTCAGGGTGAGTTAGGCGTGAAAGTACCTGCCAAGCCCCGCCAGCGGCTCGATCGAGACCAGGCGCGCCGCGCAGGCCTCGATGGCCGTAAAGATGGCGGCGAGTTCGCCACGGCCCCGCAGATGGCCTCGGCGGCCGATCTGGCGACGATCCAGAGTTACTTCATGCGCCTCGGGCTCACTCGCGAGCAGTTCGACGGCTGGCTGCGCTCGGCGTATTCGCCGCTCAAGCATAAGTCGGACCCGAAGATCGTAACTCTCGCGGACGCCAACAAGGTTCGCTGGGCGCTGAAAGGCAGGCTGCAGGCTGCAGGCCTTTGGGAGGAAAGAAGAAAGTCATGACCGAGCAAGAGCTACTTCAGAACTTAGTCGATGCGCTCTCGGCAGCCATCGATCCGGTGGTCAAGTCGATCATCAAGGGTGACCGTGAGATTCAAGCCGCCCGCGCCGCCTTCGAGCGCATCGGCCTGCGAATCACTGACTTGGAGGTTATTATGCGGGTCTCGGCTCAGGCTGTAACTCTTTCTCGTGCGGTAGAGTCGGACGCCGACTTTCTGCGTTCGCTGCGCATAGCTCCCGATCTAACTTCCAATCCGATCTCAGGAGAACCGCGATGACCGTGCGCCGCGAAAGCTTCCGCATTCCCGAGGAGCTGCTGCTGCCCTGGCCGGCGCGCGAAACGATCGATGTCGAGCACGCGGCCGAGATGATGGGCTGCTCCGGAGCTGTCGTGCGAAAACTGATCGAAGAAGGTGAGATCCAGGCTTACAAAATTCGCGAAAAAGGCCCCAGCCCGTGGCGGATTCGATATAGCTCGGTTGTGGCGCACCTTGAGAAAATTCATAAGTTGAATGGTTTGGAGAAGCGGTTTTGAACCGGCCACTCAAGGGCGATATTCGTCAGCTCCTCTTTGCGTGGAGCCCGCGATTTACTGTCTCTGCCGAGTTCGCCGCCGATCGGCTGGATGTCTCTCTCAACACCGTCTGCCGGATGATCGACCGGGGAGAATTGGTAGCCGAAAAAATGAATCCGGAGAAGACAAATAGCCCCTGGCGCGTCAACTATGACAGCCTTGTCGAACGGCTCGAAAAGCTCCGCCGGTCTGATGGCCTGGAGAGGCGATTTTGAGGGGCATTTTCTGCGCCGTTTTTCGGCTGCTTTTGGGGCGTTTCTGGGCGCCGGTTTTTAGCCTCGGCGCCGGCGGTAAAATGAGGCGGGTTTTGGGGTCGATTTTGGCCTGGTCTGAGGGGTTGAAATGGCCCGAAATCGTCTCAAGGCGTGAGATGCCTATGATTTTCAGTATCCGGGCAAAATCGGCCATGTAACCGTTTCATTTTATGAGAAAAAGTGAGACGTTGCCCTCTATCTGCGCGGCTTTCGCGAGTTTCCCACATTTTGTGCCAACGGTCGATTTTGGCGATTTTCCGTTCCTCTGTCCAGGTCGGACCTATTTTCAATAACTTACAAAAACGGCGAGATCAAAAACGGTCATTTAGTGCAACGCTCAGTCTGTTTTTTATCCCGCCGTATTTGCTGTGGAAAAGTCTGTTTCACCAGCGCAGATCCCGCCTATTCCCCCACTTGACCGTCAAATCCCTCTAGTGCAATGCTCAGTCTGTAATCACAGGTGATAGACCAGCTCGATTTTGGTGAGAAGGGTGGGATGCTCTTCGCGCCGCTGGGCTTTAGCCTCGACATCGAGCGAAGTAACCTTTGCCCCCATCTTGCGGCAGAGCACCATGTTGAGGGTATTGGCGGCGCAGGCCGCAAGACTGGCGAGGAGAACTTCAAGGGGTGTCGGGTCCTTGCCGCCGGTGGCGGGATAATCCATCGACAGGTTGTGGCCGCGGACATCAACATTGACGCGCATTTCGCCGAAGTGACGAGCGAGGACGGAGAGATCGACACGCATGGGCGCCTGAATTCGTTAAGAGGGACTTGATTCACATCCTATCTCAGTTCAGAGGCCTTCCGCAGGATCACGAACATCAGCCGGCTGAGCGCGATGGCCGAGTCGGCGAAGAGCACAATGCAATAAGTTCCAAAGCGGAACATGCGCAAGGGCGTCTCGCGCACGGCAATCCCGAAAAGATTGGAGGCGAAGAGAGCAAAGAGCAGAATCGCCGCAAAGCGGGTCACGACTTCCTCCCGATCCGGGACAGCTTCTCCAGGTTGCTGTCCGCGCACACCAGTCTCCACTCGCAGCGAAAATCCTTTTGCCACGCAAGCTGAAGCTGGTAAAGTTCGGCTTCCGATGGGATCAAAGGCAATCCGGAGACATCATACCTCCCGGGTTCGCATGTCGGCGTCCGGATTTTGCCTGCCAAAACGAAGACGCCAGAAACCGAAGTCTCTGGCGTCTCAATGGCGGTAAACTCGCAGGTTGCCTGGACCAAGCACCGTCCCACTCAGCCTTCCGACGAGTCTCCGGGTTGCCCCGAATTCCCTTGTCTTCCAGCTGTACCGGCGATGGAGCCTCGAGTTGCCTCGACTCTCGCATCCTTCAGCGGCTCTGTAAACGAAGATCCAGGTTGCCCCGTCTCTTCGCTTCTCCAGCTCCGCCTCCGATTGAGTTTCCGGGTCGCCCCGTCTCCTCAATCTTCCGGCTTGTCCGGCGATGGAGCTTCGAGTTGCCTCGACTCTCGCATCTTTCAGCGGCTCTGCGAGCGAAGTTTCAGGTTGCCCCGTCTCCTCGCTTCTCCAGCTCCGCCCTCGATGAGGCTTCGAGTTGCCCCGAAACCTGCACCCTCCGGCTTGCCTACGGTGAGAGTCTTCAGGTCGCCCCGAATCCTCTCTCCTTCCGGCCTGGCCTTGGGCTCGCCCTCCGGGTCACCCCGGCTGCCGCGCCCTGTGGCCTGCCTCGGGATCAGTCTCTGGGTTGCCCCAAATCCTTGATCCTCTGGCGGCGCCGTCTCCGCATCCTCGGGTTGCCCCGATTACTGCGTCTACGGCTGGGCCGCTCAACGTCCTCGGGTTTCCCCGAATCCTGCGTCTGCGGCTGGGCCGATGTTGACTTCCCGGCTCAACTCGAACTTTGCATCCCCGGCGCTAGGCCGCGGATGAATCTTCGTGTCCAATCGGGTCTTGCACGTTCGTGCCCGGCTCTGGATGCTCTCTTAAATCTCATTCGACCCTCCACCGCCGTCTCCGGTTGCGGAGTGCCGTTCTCAATTCATCCTGCATCGTCCTGCCAGGTTGGAACTGCGTTTCCAGTTCCCTACAGGTTTACCAACTGGATGGAGATTAGGCTGATTCAATCTGTGGATTCAAGTGCAAAAAGAGACGAATCCTGTGGATTTCACCAGGTGTGGTGCATTAATCGAATTGATTGTCCGCTAAACCATTCGTCTTCAAATAAAAGGTCCAGTTCAGAGCTTAGAGGCGAGCGCTGGCGCGATCTACACAAGCCGTTGAGCGATGGTTTCGTCCAGAATCTCCCGGACAGTCAACGGGATGATGACGATGTGTTCGCGCCGGAAGAATTGGTCGATCTCTCGCAGAGCGTCGCCGCTGAAGTCGAAGCTGACAAAGAATCCCTTCTTTCGCTTCATCCGCATCATCGCCGCTTCAAAATTGTCGATGTCGGGGCGGCCTGTCTTATCCATCTGCTTCACTTGGATTGGATACCAGTCGTCCATGAAGTCAAGTTCACCGGCATCCTTCCCGGCGGCAGCCGGCTCGGAGCCGACGGGATAGATGCGGCCGTCGATTCCCATATCACCCACCTGCGTTTTGTTCGGAATTCCGCCGAGCGCGATGACAGCCCTGTTCTCGAACTCGAAGGCTTGGATGGTGCGGAGCTGCTTCTCGGTCCAGGGCAGGTCACGCACAATGAAGCCTCTGTCGTGCAGCCAGTAGTTTTCATCCTCGCGCAACTTACACACATCCCGGAGCCGCTTTGCCATCACCCGGCAGGCCGTCGGAGAAATGTCGATTCCGATCCATTGACGACCAAGCGTCTGAGCGGCAACCAAGGTGGTGCCGCAACCACAGAAAGCATCGAGGACGATGTCGTTGGGCTTTGAAGAGATCTCCAGGATACGTTCCAGCAACTTCAACGGCTTCTGCGTTGGGTACCCCAAGCGCTCTTTCGCTTGCGAGTTAATCGGGGGAATGTCCGTCCAAACCGAGTCGATGGGGCGTCCTTCCTGTTCGTCAAGGTAACGCTTCATGCGAGGGACGGCACCCGGGCTGGGCTGGACCACAATCCCGGTTTCGTAGCCCTCCTGCATCCGCTCTCTCGTCCATCGCCAGACTTTCGTATGGCCCAGGAATTCATAAGTCAGATTCGGCCGGTTTGGATTTGGATTCGTCAGATTATCCAGCTGATAAAGCCGACCGTCCGGGTCGCGATGCGAGTATTTACCAGCAGTTTTGGCATCAAGATTTTCCGGATCGTATTGATTATATGGACGGTTGCACACGATTTCTCCGCCGCCGCCGTAGAGAAAAATCGTGTCGTGATTGTTGGGTAACCTCTTGAAGGCCAAACCTTTTGCGAGTGCCCGGTGCCAGATAATCTCGGTTTGGAAATTGTCTTCCCCGAAAATCTGATCGAGCATCACCTTGACGTAATGGCTGGCGTGCCAGTCGCAGTGCAAGTAGAAGCTGCCGGTCTTCTTGAGGACGCGTGACAACTCCACGCAGCGGGGGCGCATAAACTCGATATACGCTCGTGTAGATTCGTGGCGATCTTCAAACGACCGCCTCTCCTTCGTCTCGCCCCAGAAAATCTCGTAGGTTCGATTGGAATTGAAGGGCGGATCGACATAGATGAGGTCAATGCAGTCATCCGGAAGCTTCTTGAGCTGTTCCAGATTGTCGCCGCAGTAGATGACGCGCGTATCGAGAAGCGAGGAGGGCTTTGCCATTGGTACGAACAGCTTACAACTTTTCCGAGCGCCCGTCACTCGACAACAGGCGTCATCTCTTTCCATAATTCAGGCAGGATCAGCAGCGAACCTGAGTCGCCCTCGCGGCGCCATTCCCCGGATCATTCTTGGCTTTCGTCAACGTTCACCTGCCAGATCTGCGAGAGCCTGTTCCTGCCGCTGTAATTCGACAGTTCGAGATCGAAGACTCAGATCAAGAGGATGACGATGAGATCGATGAGAAGTTCCGATGAGAGATCTTTGCGGGCAGCGCTTGCTCCTAAGATGCGGGTTGCCCTGGTGCTGCTGGGAGCGATGCTGGCCGCGCCAGCGCTTTGGGCGCATCACGGGCTGGCGGCCTTCGATACAACGCACACCATCAAGCTGGAGGGCACGGTGACCGAGTTCCAGTGGATCAATCCCCATGCCTTCATCCTTGCGGACATCAAAGACGCCAGCGGCAAGGTCGCGAACTGGCGGCTGGAACTGGGCAGCCTGGGAATGCTCACGCGCTATGGCGGTTGGGGTCCAGATACGGTGAAGCGCGGAGACAAGATCACGGTGCAGGGCTTTTGGGCAAAGGACGGCTCCCATTATCTCTCGGTCGGAAGAATCTGGCTCCCCAACGGAAAGTCGCTGGAGGGCAAGCCATAGACGCGACCGGCATGGACGCATTCTGCAAGTGGCTGGAGGCGACCAGGGTGGGAGCCAGCGTGCGGCAATCGCTGTGGCTCTTTCCGGCGATCGAGACCGTGCACCTGCTGGGGATGGCCGTGCTGGTTGCGACGGTTGTCGCTCTCGATCTGCGGCTGCTGGGCTGGGCGATGCGAGGGCAGCGAGTGACGGAGCTGGTCAGGCGGCTGCTCCCCTGGTCGTGGGCCGGCTTTGCGGTGCAGGTGGCGACCGGCGCAGCCCTTTTCTCGTCTGAGGCGGTGCATGTTTATGCCAATCCCGCCTTTCGCTTGAAGATGATGCTGATCGTTCTGGCCGGCGTTCATGCCTCGATCTTTCACTGGGTCATTTGTCGCGACGTGGCGAAGTGGGACGAGGGCCGGGTCATTCCCGCAAAGGCAAGGGTTGCCGGTTTGGTATCGATCCTGATCTGGATCGGCGTTGTGGCTGCGGGGCGTTTTATCGGGTTTGTCTGAGGCTGGTTGGGCGCTCATCGCGCTCTCTTTGCGCTACGGCAAACTCTGAGCGCTCTTTGCGTTTTTCGCGTCTATTCGGTACCAGAGCTATTGGTGAAAGCTGTTACGCTGAAGTCTGAGAAGAATCCCCAGGGGGAAGCCGGATTACCCCATCCGGCGGTAAGAAGCATGGCAGAGTTCGTCATCAAATTGGCCGACGAGCGCGGCCGCGTGCAGGAGCAGGTGCAGTCGGCGGCCACTGCCGAGGAGCTGCGCAGCCGCTTTGTCCATGCCGGCTACCACGTCTTCTCGGTGAAAGCGCGCACTGGCTTCGGCGGCCTGAAGCAAGGCAAGGTCAAGCTCGAACCCTTTCTCATCTTCAACCAGCAGTTTCTTACGCTGATCCGCGCCGGTCTGCCGATTCTCGGCTCGATTCAGATGCTGGCCAAGGCCCAGAAGAACGCCCGCTTTGCGGCTCAACTGAACGACGTCTCCGCGCGAGTAAAGACCGGGGACGCACTTTCTTCGGCCTTTGAGGCGCAGAGCGGCTTTCCCGTCATGTACACCACGACCCTGCTGGCCGGCGAGCGCTCGGGCAATTTGCAGGAGGTGTTGGAGCGCTATGTCAGCTTCCAGCGCGTCTCGCTCACCTTCCGCAAGAAGCTGGTGGCATCACTGATCTATCCCGGCGTACTGCTGACGCTGGTCTGCGGGCTGATGGCCTTTATGCTGGTCGTTGTGGTGCCGCAGTTTGCCGCTCTCTATGACCAGATGGGCAACAAGCTGCCGGCCATGACCATGAACCTGCTGGCCTTCGGCAAGTTCCTGCAACACAACATCGTCTGGATTCTGCTCTTCGTGGCCGCATCGGGCTTCGGCCTCTACCGCTTTGCGATCACCGAGCGGGGCCGCGACCTTATTGACGGCTTCCGCATCAAGCTGCCGGTCTTCGGCAAAATCTGGCTCAAGTATCAGGTGGCGCTGTTTGCTCGCACGCTCTCAACGCTGCTCACCGGCGGCCTGCCGCTTGTTCCGTCTCTGGAGACCGCAGCCCGCTCCATCAATTCGCAGCGCGTCGCCAAGGCGGTGATGACTTCGATCACCACGGTCCGCGAGGGCAAGAGCCTGGCCGATGCGTTGGTCCAGACCAAGGTCTTCCCCGATCTGGCGTCCGAGATGATCTCGGTGGGCGAGCAAACCGGCGCACTGCCGCAGATGCTCAATTCGGTCTCGGAGTTCTTCGAGGAGGACGTCGCCACCGCCCTCTCCGCCTCTCTGGCGCTTATTGAGCCGGCCATCCTCATTGTGATGGGAGTTGTCGTAGTCTTCATTCTCATTTCGCTCTACCTGCCCATCTTCTCCCTGGGCTCGGCGGGCGGAGGTCAGGGGTAAACCATGGCTGATTCCACAGTCCTTGCTATTCCACTTCCCACGAGCGAGGACGAACGCGCCCAGGCAGAACTGCTCGCCGCGCGCTATCACGCCGAGTTCGTGGATCTGAAGAACTTCAAGATCCAGCACGAACTGTTGCGCACCGTGCCGGTCGAGCTGATGTTCCGCTACAACTTTGTTCCGATCGAACAGCAACTGGACGCGCTGGTGATCGCCGTCAGCGATCCGTCTCGGCTGATGATTCTCGACGAGATCGCCGGGCTGCTCGGCCACCGCATCATTCCGCGAGTGGCGACGCTCTCGCAGATCACAGACTTGCTGAAGAAGACCGAGCAGTCACAGCGCGTTCTCGATGAGGCGAGCGAGGGGCTAACCTTCGATGTGCTCACCGGGGACGAAAACTCGGACGAGAATATCTCGATCGAGAAGCTGACCAGCGAGGAAGACATCAGCCCGATCATCCGGCTGGTAGATACAACGATCTTTACGGCCCTCGAACGGCGCGCATCGGATATTCACATCGAGACCTATGACGATTCATTGCATGTGAAGTACCGCATTGACGGTGTGCTGCAGGAGGCGATGGCGCCGATCGCCCGCGAGCATCACACC
>Ga0181520_10010615_pt1 | contig 12298 bp, 8 predicted proteins | sample PEATcosm2014_Bin_29_FD_132451 | JGI IMG/M metagenome (GOLD analysis project Ga0181520, IMG submission 132451) | Peatland microbial communities from MTU Mesocosm Facility, Houghton, MI, USA - PEATcosm2014_Bin02_30_metaG | ecosystem: Environmental > Terrestrial > Soil > Wetlands > Peat | place...
GAGTTTCTGGCGCTGCTCGACCGCATTCCCGTGCCCGAGCAGGATTTGGCGCGGCTGGAAGAGCTGGTGCTGGCCGAGATTACCAGCCTGTGGCAGACCGATGAAGTGCGTACGCATCGGCCTACTGTCTACGACGAGGTCAAGATGGGCCTCGACTACTACGATGTGTCGATCTTCGCCACGCTCCCCAGCCTGTATCGCGAGATTGCCGAGGCGCTGCGCGTCTCCTATGGGCTGGAGATTGAGGCGCACCGGCTGCCCCAGGTGCTCCAGTTCGGCTCTTGGATCGGCGGCGACCGCGACGGCAACCCGTACGTGACGCCGCAGGTGACGCGCGATGCGATTCAACTGGCGCGCGGCCACCTGCTGCTCTACTACCAGCGGCAGCTTGAGGAGGTTACCGACCTGCTGACCACCAGCGCCCAGCAGCGCCCGGTGAGCGAGGAACTGCTCGAGCGGCTCAAGGCCTACGTGGCCCAGGTGCACACGCCGGAGGCGCAGGTTTTTGGCGAGCAGTATCAATTCGAATATTACCGGCGCTTTTTGATCTGCCTGAAGGCGCGCATTCAACGGACATTGGAGCGCTCCGGCGAGCCTTCAGGCCGCAATTCCGCTCTTGAGGGCGCAGCGATGCCGGTGATGCCCTACACGCTGACCAGGGGCCAGGACAAACTGGCTCAAGTGCTGCCGGCGTACTGCTCGGTAGACGATTTCATCGAGGATCTGGAGACGCTGCGCTCCTCGCTCGAAAACAACGGCGGATTGCGCATTGCACGCACTCTGGTCGATCCGCTGATCCTGCAGGTGCGCACCTTCGGCCTGCATCTGCATACGCTCGACATTCGCCAGCACGCGCGCGTGCATGCGGCTGCTTTGCAGGAGGCAACCGCAGACACCCTTGCGCCTTCCCTGCCCGGGAGTTTGTCGGCCGAGACAGCCAACGTGCTGGAGACCTTCCGCACCGTGGCCGAGATCAAATGCGGCTGCTCGCCCGAGGCGATTCGGCAGTATGTCATCAGCGGCGCATCCAGTGTGGAAGACGTGCTGGCCGTGGTGCGGCTGGCCCGGCTAGGCGGCGTCCAGGTGGAAGGTTCAGGCCGGGATCCGGGGCTCATGCCGGTGCCGCTTTTCGAATCGATTGACGACTTGCGCCAGGCCCCGGCTGTTTGCCGCGCGCTGTGGAGCCGGCCCGATTACCGCAAGCTGATGGCCACCTGGGACAACTGGCAGGAAGTCATGCTGGGCTATTCCGATTCGAACAAAGACGGCGGCATGCTGACCTCGACCTGGGAGATCTTCCGGGCCCACCGCGATCTGCATGAGGTTGCCCGGCAATGCGGCGTCAACTTGCGGCTTTTCCACGGCCGCGGCGGCACCGTGGGCCGTGGCGGAGGGCCGACGCATCGCGCCATCTTCGCGCAGCCCATGGACTCCTTCGATGGCCAATTGCGCATCACAGAGCAGGGCGAAGTGCTTAATTTCAAGTACTCCGACGAGGTCTTAGCCGAGAGAAATCTCGAGCTGATGATTGCCGCCTCGCTGGACGCCCTGGCCCGGCCCAACGCCCGCGACCCCAAGGGCCACTTCACCGGCATCCTCATGCCGGCATGGGAGGCGGCGTTCGACGAGCTGTCGGGTATGGCATTCGAGTTCTACCGCGCGCACATTCTGGATGACCCAGGCGTGGTGACGTACTTCGAGCAATCGACCCCGGTGGGCGAGCTGGAGCATGCCAAGATCGGCTCCCGGCCGGCGCGGCGGAATGCTTCGCCCAAACTCGCGGACCTGCGCGCCATTCCCTGGGTCTTTGGATGGACGCAATCGCGCCTGCTGGTTCCAGCCTGGTTCGGCGTGGGTTTCGCGCTGGAGAGGTACTTCGATCGGCCAGGCGCGTTGCAGCTTTTGAAGGACATGGCGCGGGAGTTTCCGCTGTTCATCGACCTGTTGCGCAACGTGGAGTTGGCGCTCGGCAAGGTGGATTTGGCCACCGCACGGCTTTATGCGGGGCTGGTTGAAGACCAGGTGCTGCGCGAGCGAATTTTTGACATGTTCGACGCCGAGTTCCATCGCACCGTGCGCACGCTGCTGGCAGTCACCGGGCAGGCTGAACTGCTTGAGAGCAACCACGTGCTGGCCCACTCCATCAAGCTGCGCAACCCCTATGTCGATCCCATGCACCTGATTCAGGTGGACATGCTGCGGCGCAAGCGCGCCGGCGAAGACACGCCCGAAGTGAATCGCGCTATCGCCGCCACCATTAGCGGCATCTCGGCGGGTTTGAGGAATACCGGCTGACCGGAAGCGAAGGCCGCAAAACTCGAGCGCAGAGCACGGCGCAAGCACAGCTTTCCCGTCCTTGCGCAAAGAGCGCACAAGGATGGCGCACAGAGCATTTCTGCTGCAGTGGCACGCTGGCCGATTGGCGGATCGTGCATGGTGTGCCGGGAAAGATCTGCACAGATTAGCCCAATACAGATATTGTTTCCTAGAGGAAGTATTCGGCGCTATGATGACCTTGGGCTGGTTGTTTCATCTGCGGCGATCCGCTCCCGCAGGCTACCCTCGATCACAATTGCCTTAGCGCCCTGGCTGTCTGCCCGCGGCGGAAGTTGTAACGGACCCATATCTGGCCGGCAGCATAAGCCGCTGCGCCAAAAGACGATTGCCGAGCCAGTGTGGCAGCCGGCACGCAGGAGACAGAACGATGCAGGACGCAATGCAGAAGATTCGTACGGCCTATGAGTTAAGCCAGGAGCGCTACGCCGCCATTGGAGTCGACACGGAGAGTGTTCTCCGCCAACTCGACGAGATTCCCATCTCCATTCAATGCTGGCAGGGCGACGACGTGCGCGGGTTCGAGAATCCCGAGGGTGACTTGACCGGCGGCATCCAAACCAGCGGAAACTATCCGGGGCGCGCTCGTACCGGGGATGAATTGCGCGCCGACCTGGACGTTGCCTTTGCGCAGATTCCGGGCAAGAAACGCCTCAACCTGCATGCCATCTATCTTGAATCGTCGACGCCGGTGGAACGCGACGCCATCGAACCGCGGCATTTCGACCGCTGGGTGAAGTGGGCCAAAGCGAACGGACTGGGACTTGACTTCAATCCCACCTGCTTCTCGCATCCCCTGAGCGAAAAGGCTACGTTAAGCCATCCCGACGGCAAGATTCGCAAGTTCTGGATCGACCACTGCCTGGCCAGCCGGCGCATCAGCGAGTATTTTGGAACCCAACTCGGCACTCCGGCGGTGATGAACATCTGGATTCCGGATGGAGATAAAGACCTGCCAGCCGACCGCATGGCGCCCCGCAAGCGCCTGATGGCCGCACTGGACGAAATCGTCTCCGCTCCTCTGGGAGAGCATCACAAGATTGCCGTGGAAGGAAAGCTCTTCGGCATTGGCACGGAAAGCTACACCGCCGGCTCAAACGACTTCTATCTGGCCTATGCGGCGACGCGGAAAACGCTCCTCTGCCTGGATGCCGGACATTTCCATCCAACGGAAAGCGTGGCCGACAAGATTTCGACGGCGCTGTGCTATCTGGACGAAATCCTGCTCCACGTCTCGCGCCCCGTCCGTTGGGACTCCGACCATGTGGTTCTGCTGGACGATGCAACCATCGCCATCGCGCAGGAGATCGTGCGCGCCAAGGCGCTCGGTCGCGTCAACATTGGCCTCGATTTCTTCGACGCCAGCATCAACCGCCTGGCCGCCTGGATCATTGGCGCAAGGAACATGCGCAAGGCTCTGCTGCTTGCCCTTCTTGAGCCGGCCGCCAAACAGCTCGATGCGGAGAGCCGCTTCGACGGCGCGGAACGCATGGCGATCTTCGAGGAGCAGAAATCGATGCCATGGCCGGCGGTATGGGAATTCTATTGCGCCAGCCGGGGAGTGCCTGTGGGCATCGAGTGGCTGGATGCGGTGCGGAGCCACGAGAATACCGTGCGGAGCCAGCGCGGAGGGGCTCAATAAGGAGTCCGGTTGAAGAACCCTGGTTTGTCAGGAGCTTGGCCAAGGCCTCTGTCGGCATGCGATTGAGGGAATAGGACAAGCGAGAAGGGAAATGGCGGCAGGCGCGTCGATGCGGAAGACATCGGACCCTACCGCCAGCGCCGCCTGTATAAGGAACTTTCACATCCATCTACTTGCCGGTTTTTGCGGGGTCCGAGTGGCCTGCATTCGCTCCACCCTCGGTTCCCGCCGCTAGAAGATTTGAGGTGAATATTATATCGTGTTACGATATATACATGCCGCCCGCGAAGATGGACCTCTCAACCCGCGAAATTCAGGCGCTGGCTGAATTCCGTTTCCAGATTCGCCGGTTCCTTCGCTTCAGCGAGGACCAGGCGCGCGCGAATGGAATTGAGCCGCAGCAGCATCAGCTTCTGCTGGCCATCAAGGGCCTTCCGGACGGCATGAACCCCACCATTGGCGAACTGGCCTCGAGGTTGCTGATCCGTCATCACAGCGCGGTGGAACTGGTAAACCGGCTGGCAGAGCTTGGCGCGGTCGAGCGCGTGCCCGCAGAGGAGGATCGCCGCGGGGTTCTCGTCCGGCTCACTCAGAAGGGGGAGACACTGCTGCAAAGCCTGTCGATTGCGCACCACAACGAACTGCGGAAGCAGGGCCCCGAGTTGATGAAGGCGCTAAAGAAAGTGCTGGGCAGCGCATGAAACTCTCGCCCGAACTCAAGAAGCTCGGCGATTTCACTACCACCGTTCGTGTGTTGCCTATTGCGGGAATGGCGATGGTGATCGGCTTGCTCAGCGCTGTCGTGGCGCTGGCTTTGTTGCGCTTGATCGGGTTCTTCACAAATCTCTTCTACTATCAACGCCTAAGCAGTGAACTGGTCTCGCCGGCGGGCAACCATTTGGGCTGGTGGGCTGTGTTGGTGCCTGTCGCCGGGGGCTTGATCATCGGCCTGATGGCGCGCTACGGCTCGGAACGGATTCGCGGACACGGCATACCGGAGGCCATTGAATCCATACTGATCGGCGGCAGTAAGGTGCAGCCGCGACTCGCCATTCTCAAGCCCTTGTCTGCAGCGCTGTCGATTGGAACCGGCGGACCGTTTGGCGCGGAAGGTCCCATCATCATGACCGGCGGCGCATTTGGTTCGATGATTGCGCAGTTCTTTCATCTCAGCAGCGCCGAACGAAAGACTTTGTTGGTGGCTGGGGCGGCGGCGGGAATGTCCGCGACATTCGCCGCACCTTTGTCCGCGATTCTGCTTGCCGTTGAGCTGTTGCTTTTCGAATGGAAGCCGCGCAGCCTCATTCCGGTGGCTTTGGCGAGCGCCACAGCATGCGCCGCAAGACGTTACCTGATCGGCCTGGGACCGCTGTTTCCCACTCCTCCGCATCCGGTCTTCATTGGCCCTTCAGGGCTCATGGGATGTGTGATCTGCGGCATTCTCGCCGGTGCGCTCTCGGCCTTGCTCACGGGCGCGGTCTATGCAGCCGAGGACGCCTTCGCCAAGCTGCCAATTGACTGGATGTGGTGGCCAGCCATCGGAGGCCTGGCGATTGGGCTTGGAGGAACGATTTTTCCGCAGGCCCTCGGCGTAGGTTACGACACCATCGGCGCACTTCTCCAAGGGCAAGGCGCCATGGAATTGCTGCTTGGTATCCTGCTGGTGAAGTCCACAATCTGGGCGGTATCGCTCGGTTCGGGCACATCGGGCGGTGTTCTTGCGCCGCTGCTGATGATGGGCGGAGCGCTGGGCGGTATCGAAGCATCCTTTCTTCCCGCGGCCGGAGCAGGCTTCTGGCCACTCGTCAGCATGGGAGCGATCCTCGGCGGCACCATGCGCTCGCCATTCACCGGAATCGTTTTTGCAATCGAGCTGACACACGACATCAACATGGTTCTACCCTTGATCGTCGCGACGGTCATTGCGCATGCCTTTACTGTGCTGACCCTGAAGCGTTCCATTCTCACCGAGAAGGTGGCACGCCGCGGGCTGCATCTCAGCCGCGAGTACAGCGTGGACCCGCTGGAGGTACTATTCGTGCGCGAGGTAATGCGCACCAGGCTGATCGCCTTCGACGGCAGCGGCACTGTGGGCGAGGCGCGGAGTTTACTGAAGGATGGCCACCCCTCCCGCGGACAGCATCTTTATCCGGTTATCGACGCGGAGCGCCGCCTCGGTGGGGTCGTCACGCGCAAGGATCTGGCCGCATATTGCGACGAATTGACCCGGATGTCTGAGATCGCACGCAACAGTCCGGTGGTGGCCGTTGCCGACGAACCGTTGCGCTCCATTGCGTTCCGTATGGCCGAGACAGGCTTCACCCGGATGCCGGTTGTGGACAGCAACGAAGGACAAAGGATCGTGGGAATGGTCTCGCTCCAAGACATGCTTCAAGCGCGCGCACGCAGTTTGGCAGAGGAGCGAAGCCGCGAGCGTGTCTTGCACATTCGGCTGCCATTCCGCGGCACTCGGGTTCCAGGTTCGGCCGTGAAGTAGCAGATGTCACTTTAGGATTGCCGGGGGCGATTCGCCAAGCAAGGGAGCTGTTGACATGAATCCGGCGGATTGCGACTTTGGACACTGCACGAAGATACTGAGCCGCGGTTTCATCGGCTATGAACCGGACAAACATGCGCGGAGAATGAATCCGCGAGGAGCGGGAAATGGCGATACAGATCGGCGCAAAACCGGACTCTGGATTTGACGATCCGATCGGCATGCTCAAGGACTGCCATCGCCGGATCGAGCGTTTTCTCCAAATCCTCTGTGTGGTGGCTGATTCCGAGCTGGGCAGAACCTTGACGGATGAAGAGACGTCGGCCGTGCAGGCGGCGCTCCAGTACTTTCGCACCGGAGGACAACGCCACACCGCGGACGAGGAGAAATCCCTTTTCCCCCGGCTGCGCGCAGTTCTTAGTCCGGGAAGTCTCGATGAGATTGACAAGTTGGAAGACGAGCATCGTAGCGCGAACAACCTGCATCAGACGGTGGAGACGCTCTACCTGGCATGGATGGCCGCGGGCGCACTGAACCCGGAAGACAGTGGACGGCTTGAGTCCGCTACCAAACGGCTCAAGCAGCTCTACTTGGCGCACATCGAGGTTGAGGAAGGAATCGTCTTCCCGCGAGCGGCTGCGATGCTCGATAGCCAGGCTATTGCAGCCATGGGTGCGGAACTTCGTGCCAGGCGTCAATAATCGTTGCTTCCCTGTGAGCGATCGAAATGCTGAAGATCAAGCGTGTGTATGAGGCAGTGGACGAAGCCGATGGGCATCGAATCCTGGTTGACCGCTTATGGCCGAGAGGAATAAGGAAGTCTGCGCTGCGCATAGATGGCTGGATCAAAGATGTAGCTCCCAGCACGGAGTTGCGGGAATGGTTCAACCATGAACGAGGCAAGTGGAATGAGTTTCTCGGCCGCTATTTCTCGGAACTTGAAGGCAGGCCAGACGCTTGGGGGCCTATCCTCGATTCCCATCGTCACGGAACGGTGACTCTGCTCTATAGCGCGAAGGAAGCTGAGTTTAACCATGCTGTTGCGCTCGTTGCGTTCCTGAAATCCCTTTGAACCCGCGCGCGCTGAGAGTTTCGCTCGATTGTCCGGATTGCAATTGCCGAGTGACTTTTGTCGCTGCATTGAATGGTGTTGTGAATACAATTCGACTGTTGGTCCTTTCCTTGGTCCAGGAATGAGGAAATGGGTAGCTTCTCAAATGGGGGCCTGAGCCGGAGGGCGCATCGATGAATCAACAACAATCTACCGCACGACTCCAACTTACTCTTGGTACCGGGGCATTCGCCCTGTGTTTTGCGGTCTTCGGCTCGCTGTCGGCAATGATGCCGATCCTGAGCAAACAGATGCACTTGACCTCTGTGGAGAAGAGCATTGCGGTCGCATTACCGGTACTGTTGGGCAGTTTGGGACGCATTCCGCTGGGAATGCTCACGGACCGATTGGGAGGCCGCTCGGTCTTCACCGCGGTGATGTTTCTGTCGCTGGTTCCTGCCTTTCTGATGGGCGGAGTTCAAGACTATGTGCACCTGCTCGTATACGGCTTCTTCATCGGGATCGGGCTGGCCAGTTTTTCTGTAGGCGTGGGTTTTGTCAGCGGCTGGTACGCGGCCGAAAAGCAGGGCTTTGCACTGGGCATATATGGGGCCGGCAACATCGGCCAGTCGCTGGCGGCCTTTGGCGCGCCGGTGATTGCAGCGGTATTCGGTTTTCGCTGGGGATTCTGGAGCTTCGGCATTCTGCTGGCGGTATGGCTCGTCATCTTTGTATTTGCTGCCCGGAACGCGCCTCGACGAGGAGCGATTAAGAGCTTTGCCGAGACGGTTCGCCCCCTGAAAGACCGCCGCAGTTGGGTCCTGAGCCTTTACTACTTCCTGACTTTTGGCGGATTCGTCGCCATGGCCATCTACCTTCCCATATTTCTGACAGAGATGTTTCACCTGTCGCCCCAGGATGCGGGCCTGCGCACAGCCGGATTTGTCGTGCTGGCCACAGCCATGCGCCCTGTCGGCGGCGTGCTAGCGGACAAGGTTGGCGGCCGCACCATTCTGAAATGGGTCTTTCCCGCTGCAGGCGCCATGGCCATCTTCCTGGCATGTCCCCTGATGGCGACCTTCACTGTCGGCGCGCTGGGTGTGGCGGCGGCCATCGGACTGGGCAATGGTGCAGTTTTCAAGCTGGTTCCCGAGTACTTTCCAAATTCGGTGGGCAGCGTCACCGGTCTGGTTGGCGCAGCCGGCGGTCTGGGTGGATTCTTCCCACCGCTGGTGCTTGGCTTCGTGAAGCAGCAGACGGGCAGCTTCGTACCTGGCTTCCTCATGCTCTGCGCCTTCTCCTTTTTCTGCCTGATCGTGCTCCTGACCCGGAAGGGCGCCAGCAAGGATTCGGCACCTGCCTACGCATCTTGAGGTGATCGCCATGAAGCAGCCCGTTCTATCGGCAAAGGGCTCAGACGCCCTTCATGCGATGGCATGGGGGTTGGCGGCGGCTGTGGCCATCGTTGCCGGCATCCTCATCGGTAGCCGCGGATTGCGCGATTTCGACCCCGCGCTGGTTTCCTATGCGGGCGCAACTGTGTTAGCCGGCTTCGGCCTAGGCTATCGCTATGCCATGTGGCTGCGCAGGCCTCCAACGCGCCTCTACTGGCAGCGCGGATGGCAGATTTTTTTCACGCCCAACAAGTTGCCCGAGAACCTGACTTTCTTGGCGCGCATTGTTTGGAACAACGTGGTGTTGCAGCGCTTTATCGACCGCCGCTCCCATCTGCGCTGGACCGCCCACTGGTTCCTGGCCTGGGGCTGCTTGCTGGCGGCGGCCATCACCTTTCCACTGTCCTTCGGATGGGTTCGCTTCGAGACCGCACGCGACACTCAGGAGATCTATCGCGCTTTCATCTTCGGCATTCCCGTTGGCAGCTTTCACCTGGGCACGGTTGTGGCCGAGCTGACCTTCAACATTCTCGATATCGCCGCGGTCATGGTTCTGATTGGAGTCTTCTTCGCACTGTGCCGGCGCGGGCGCGATCACGGAGCCTTGTCGGTGCAGCAGTTCTCCAACGACATGCTGCCGTTGATCTTCCTTTTCGCAATCTCGATCACCGGTCTGTTTCTCACCGTTTCGACGCACCTGATGCGCGGCATCTATTACGGGTTCCTTTCTCAATTGCACGCCATCACGGTGATTCTCACGCTGCTCTATCTTCCCTTTGGCAAGTTCTTCCACATCTTTCAGCGGCCGGCGCAGCTGGGCATCGACTTCTATAAACGGGAAGGAGCTGCGGCCGGGCAGGCCGAATGCGTCCGTTGCGGCCTGCCCTTTGCCAGCCGGATGCACATCGACGACCTCAAAGCGGTTCAGGCGGCACTGGGAATCCGCTATCGGCTCGTCGACGGCACGCATTATCAGGACGTTTGTCCGGCCTGCCGCCGCAAGAATGTGGCTCTAACCCAGGACGGTCTTTGGAAGACGCATGGACCCGGCCTAGGAGGTTGCTGAGAATGGCCAAACTCCCCACCGGTATTCCCGATCTCGTTCAACTCTACGGTCCCACGCTGCATACCATTCCCTCTGGCGGATGGACGCGGAACCCGCAGGACGAGAAGCTGGTCAAGACCCATTGCTGCTTCTGCGGCCAGCAATGCGGTATCCAGTTACGGGTTAACAACAACAAAGTCGTGGGCTTCGAGCCATGGGAAGATTTCCCCTTCAACAAGGGAAAGCTGTGCCCAAAAGGCGTCAAGCGGTACATGCAGGACGAGCATCCCGACCGATTGAAGACGCCTCTCCGGCGCGTGGAAGGCATCGGCTTCGAGCCGCTCGGCTGGGAACCCGCAATGGAACGCGTGACCGGTGAGATCCGCCGTATTCAGCAGGCCTACGGCAAGGATGCGTTTGCTTTGCTCACTGGCGCCTCGCTAACAAACGAGAAGGCATATCTGATGGGCAAGTTTGCCCGCGTCGCGCTCCAGACCGCCAATATCGACTACAACGGGCGCCTCTGCATGGTCTCGGCCGGCGCGGCATCGAAGAAGATCTTCGGCATCGACCGCAGCGCCAATCCCTGGAGCGACATTCCCAAGGCGAAGGTGATTCTGGTTGCGGGCGCAAACGTCGCTGAATGCGCTCCCATTACCACCGACTATCTTTGGCAGGCGCGCGAGAACGGCGCACGACTGATCGTCATCGACCCGCGCATGACGCCCATCGCGCGCAACGCCGATTTGTTTATCCCGGTCAAGCCGGGCGGCGACATCGGCATCTTCAACGGCATGATGCGCATCCTGATTGAGCGCGGCTGGATCGACCGCGCGTTCATCGCCGAGCATACTTCGGGATTCGAGGCCGTGGCTCAGGCAGTGGAGAAATACACCCCTGAGTATTCGGCAAAGATCGCCGGAATCCCCGCTGAGATGATCGTGAAAGCCGCCGAGATGTGGGGCCCTGCGCCCACCAGCTTTCTGCTGCATGCGCGGGGCATCGAGCACCACTCCAAGGGCGTGGACAACTGCTTGGCCGCGATCAATCTCGTAGTGGCCACTGGACGCATCGGCCGCGAAGGCTGCGGTTACGCCATGATTACCGGCCAAGGAAATGGTCAGGGCGCACGCGAACAGGGGCAGAAGTGCGACCAGCTTCCCGGCAGCCGCGACATCTCCAATCCGGAGCACCGCAAATACATCGCCGGTGTGTGGGGAGTACCCGAGGCATCGATTCCACAGAAGGGTCTATCCGCCGTTCCACTGGTTGAGGCCATTCGTGACGGACGAATCAAGGGCCTGCTGTCGCTCTGCTTCAATCCCGCGGTGTCGCTGCCAGACGGCAACTTCGTGCGAGAGGCGCTCTCGAAGCTGGAGTTCTATGTCAACATCGACTTCTTCCTCTCCGAGTCCGCACGCTACGCGGACATCGTGTTGCCGGGCTCCTTGATGGAAGAAGACGTGGGCACGACTACCAACGTGGAAGGCCGCGTAATCCTTCATCGCAAGGCAGTTTCGCCGCCCGCAGATGCGCGCGAGGATTGGAGAATCGTCTGCGACATGGCCGCCCGCCTGGGAAAAGCGGACAAGTTCAATTACGCATCTCCCAAAGAAATCTTCGAAGAATTGCGGATTGCCTCGAAGGGCGGAACGTCAGACTACTTCGGCATGAGCTGGGAGCGGATCGACGAGAATAACGGGCTGTTCTGGCCGTGTCCGGAGCCCGGTCATCCCGGCACTCCGCGGCTTTACGAAGGCGGCAAATTCGGTCACGCCGATGGCAAGGCTCACTTGATGCCGGTGGAGTGGCGGCCTTCAGCTGAGATGCCCGATGACGACTACCCCATCATCCTGACTACCGGACGGGTGGTCTCGCACTTTCTATCCGGGACACAAACGCGGCGCATTGGCGCGCTCATGGACCAGTATCCGCAGCCGCGGTGCGAGATGCATCCCCGCCTGGCCGAAAAGCTGGGTGTGGCAGACGGCGACTGCGTCAAGGTCGAGAGCCGCCGCGGAACAATGGTGGTGCGCGCGCAGGTGGTGAAGACCATTCGTCCCGACACCGTTTTTGTTCCCTACCATTGGCCGCTCGACCGCTCCGCCAACAACTGCACCATCCGGGCCATCGATCCGGTCTCGAATATTCCGGAGTTCAAGATCTGCGCGGTGCGCGTGAGCAAGACCGAATTGCCCATGGACGAGATTGCAGCGCTTGGGCTTGAGGCAGGAGGCATCCGATGAGCGGCCGGGAGTTCTTCCTCGATCACTCGCGCTGCATCGGTTGCCAGGCGTGCGTGCAGGCCTGCGGCGAGTGCGACACGCACCGCGGC
>Ga0181520_10010617_pt1 | contig 12295 bp, 8 predicted proteins | sample PEATcosm2014_Bin_29_FD_132451 | JGI IMG/M metagenome (GOLD analysis project Ga0181520, IMG submission 132451) | Peatland microbial communities from MTU Mesocosm Facility, Houghton, MI, USA - PEATcosm2014_Bin02_30_metaG | ecosystem: Environmental > Terrestrial > Soil > Wetlands > Peat | place...
CGCTTCTCCGCTCTGGTCTTGGTGCGACCGTTTTCAGACCCTTCGCGCAGCAGGTCTTTCATCTCTTGCATCTGAGCGTTGACAGTCTTCGCTTCCCGCTCAGGCGAGATGGGGAGCATATCGAACTGCGAATGGGGAACGATCACGGCATCCCATTCGTTGGTGGCGACCCGGCTGAAGAGACGCTTGCGACTGAGTGGCGAATCGAAGTCGCGTTCGGTAACGGCAAGGACGTTGGCGGAAGGATAAGCTTTCTTGAACTCCTCGCGCCATTGTTGAATCATGTTGTTCGGGACGACATAGAGATTCTTGCGAGAGATTCCGATTCGGCGCGACTCCATGCCGGCAATAATCACGGAGAGGGATTTCCCGGAGCCCACGAAGTGATCGAGGAGAGCGCGGCCTTCGACCATGACGCGCCATGCTCCCCGCATCTGATATGGCCGCGGATTGATGGTGGGATTCAGCCCTGGGAACGATAGGTGCCCGCCGTCGTAGATGCGGAGTCGGTTGGCGTTGAAGGTTTCATTGTAGATGCGCTCGATCTGCGGATGAATGTCGGCCTGCTTGTCGTCTTTGATCCATTCGGTAAAAGCATCTTTGATTTCGCGCAGCCTGGCGCGCGCCGCGATGGTTCGTACCGTGTCGATGACCGGCTTACCATCGGCGTTGTTCTCGTAGAGGGTAGGCTCCTGGAGATTGAGTCCATATTCGAGGAGCTTGTGGCCTGACATTCCTCCGCCCGCCCACTTGTGAGTCAGCTCGAACGTGTTGTAGCAGGAAGGCAGATCAACGCTCCACCTGCCATTGAGGTCTCTGGTGATAGAGGGCGCGCGGTCGCCGGATGCTGGACGTTGCTCGGCCAGATGCCGGTTGAGGAACGCGGCGTAAACCTCGGTGGGAACCCAGGTCTGTCCGAGACGCACGTCGATATCGATAAAGGGGACGATCTCGGGCTGGACAGCTTCGAGCGCCTTGACGTTCCGCTCATAGGCCGGGTCGAGCAGGATGGCCCCTTGTGCGTCTTTCAACTTCTGCCGCACGTTGCCGGAAAGGTACTCATCGGCTGTCTGGTATTGCTGTGAATTCGGTTCCTTGTAGATCAGGTCGGCGGCGACAAGCTGTCCACACACCTCTGCCTCCGGCTTGTCGAGGAGACGAGACATAAGGTCGGTGTCCAAACGGCCGCACTCGGCCAGCACCTGGAGCATGGCTGCTTTTGGATCGCTCGGAAGTTCCCGCAGCGGCTCGTAGGGCCGAATTGTGCGCTTGGTAAAGATGTCGGCGAGCGAGATTCTCGAAGTCTCTGGGTCGATGTTTTCGAGCGCCGTCAGAAGAGGATATTCGGGATCGTCCTCGAAGAGTTTCGCTGTGCTGATATTGTTGAGCGGGCCAAAGTTCGCGCGGTAGCTTTCGTAGTGCTGGAGTAGCTGCTCCTGGCATTCCGCAAGCTGGCCTTCATTCGAGGATTGGAGTTGAAGCCGGATCACTTCCTTCAACGAATCTCTGAGCGCAATAAGCGATTTCAGTTGAAAGAGAACGCGCCCAGTCGACAATGCGCGTGGAAGAGGTGTCCTGGCGCCGTTGTCGTTGAACCAGACGGTGCCTTCGTCGAGAAAATACGAATGATTCTTGATGGTGTTAGGCGCCGGTACAAGCGAAGAGGCGCTTCGGCTGTTCCGTGAATCCTTAGAGATAGACGGATCGTAGGGTGTGAAGATATTTTCCGGCAAGGTGTCGATAGCTTTTTGAAGACGTTCGACGATGCCTGTGTCGCCTTCAAAGGGCTTGAGCGTGTAGTCCTTTCGTCCGTACATCCGGCTTTCCGCACTGTGAACGCCGAGCACCATCTCAGTATGCTCATCGAAGTAAGCGTTGTAGTTGACCGCTGCTGGATCGCCATAGCCCGGAACTATGTGCGATATGCTATCGATCCAGACCGGATGTTCCGGTTGGGGTTCGTTGGGAAGCCGCTTGCGGAAAAACAGAATATCGGTGGTAACGGATGTGTTCGCGTTCTTCTGGAAGGTGTCGTCCGGCAGACGAATTGCAGCGACGAGATCGGCCCTGGCAGCCATCGCGCGACGGGCGCGCACGTCGAGAGAATCGAGTGTGTAGTGCGAGCTGATGCAGACGGCGATCCCGCCTGGTTTGAGCTTGTCGAGGGACTTGACGAGGAAGTAGTTGTGAAGGGAAAGCTTGGGGTCGGAGTATTCGGGATCGGCAATTTTGATGTCGGCGAATGGAGGGTTACCGATGACGAGGTCGAACGAGTTGTTTGGCAGTCGGGTGTCTTCAAAGGGCTGGACAAGAATCTTGGCATCCGGATAGAGCATGGAAGCGAGCGCCCCGCTGAGCGGGTTCTTCTCGACACCGAAGAGTTCGGACTCATGGAGAAGCTGGTCGGGAATGCGGGCAAAGAAGTTGCCAACTCCCATGCCCGGTTCGAGAATGCGCCCGCCTGCGAACCCAAGGCGGTTTGCCGCCGCCCACATCTGGTCCACGACATCAATGGCGGTGTAGTGGGTGTTGAGTGATGTTTCCTTGACCGCATCGATTTCATCCTCGGTGAGAATCTCGGCGAGGCGATTGCGCTCCTCATAATAGCGATAGCCTTGGTCCCACAATTCGCGTAGTCCGCCGAAGTCGATGTACTGCGCGATGCGATTCTGTTCGTCGGTGGTCGCGGTGCGTTGCTCGGCCTGGATGGACTTGAGCAGCTCAAGGATGTCGAGGTTGTGCTGTATGCGCGCCTTTGACCCGCCTTCGGCGATATGCGAGGCCACATCGTCGTTGAGGCGGAAATTGCGGCTGTTGCGAAGTGGATCGGGAGGGAGTATCGGTTTTGGTGTTGCAGTTTCGTCGGGATTGTCTGAAGCGATACCAAAGTCCAACTGGGTGGCTTTGGTGTCGCCTTCGAGGATCAGTTGCCGTCCGACTCCAGCGGTGGGTAGACCAGTTCGGAGATCAGCTCCTGGGCTTGCTCCATTGGAAGGCCCGTCGAGCGCGCCTTCGCGAGGATCTCCCACGCCTGGGCTGCGCGTTCCTGGAGGGTAAATCGAATCGTCCCCTCCAATTCCAGCTCCGCCGCCTCCTTGGGGCGGTTCCGGTAGAAGTTTGTCTCCACCTTGGCGAGCAGGTTCTGGAAGGCCGGGAGCTTCATCAACTCCAAAATGGAGTCGGGGTTGCCTGGAATGGTGCTGGGTGCGTCGTTGGGAGTCATGTCGTGCCTCCTGGTTCAGTGTAGTGAAGGATTCGGATTCCTGGGACGTGCCGGACAGCTCCGGGAAGAGGGACTGCTGAAAAGGCCGTACTTGTGGCATTTCAACCTCGCATAAGTGAGGGTACGTGCCAGTATAATACACTACTGATATATTATATATATGGATGACCATTGAACTGTTTGGTTCCCATGGATCCTCATGCCAATCCTCGTACAAGTCCATAGGAATCAACATCGTGCAGTGATTTCATCGAGCGCAATAGGCCGCCGATGTTTCCCCAAAGCCGTCCATTTAGTCAAGGCTCAAAAACGTTCATATGATTTAGAATCAATGCGATGCCGTATTCAAGATTGAACCCTATGCGCAGACTCAGGATTCTTGCTGTCAGGACAAGAAGGTAATCCACGACAAGAAGCGAAGTCGGCGGCGGTTTTCGATTTGCGGGTGTTGTTGGCTCGCATTTCCGCCTTGAAGTTGCGGGCAACCCCACCAGCCCGATTGGGACAGGGTAGCCGATAATTCAGAAGCCAGCCAGTTCGCCGGATGTAAGGGCGTTTGCCGTTCCTGATCCGTGGAGACCCGCCGGAAAGGGTTTGGGACGGGCAAAACTCCGGCCGATTTGATCCCGCGAAAGGGGCATTCCTCCCACCGGTACCACGGAAGTACAATCTCTTTGTAGCGAGGGTTTTAGCTTCTAAGCGGCTCACCTGAAACTCGCTTTGCAGGATCATGATGGCAGTTGTGTATGCGTTCGCAGGGCGAATGGGCAGCGGCAAGACGACGCTGACGAAAGCGCTTGCGAAGGCGGTCGGGTGCAAACGTGCTAGCTTCGGCGATTACGTCCGCCACGTCGTCAAGGGACGCGGGCTAAAACAGACAAGGGAGAACCTTCAAAAGATCGGGACAGAATTGCTCGAACAAGATAGGCTTGGATTCTGCAGTGAAGTCCTGTATCACTCAGGCTGGACCCCCGGCGAACCTCTGGTAATAGATGGCCTTAGACACGCTGAAACGATCGAACTCATCCAGCAACTCGTGAGCCCACTTAGGTTGAAAATCGTCTATATCAAGGTTGATGATGGAATTCGATTGGAAAGACTCAGCGCGCGGGGCGAAGGCGAACGAGATGCGTTATCGGTAGCTGAATCGCATACGTCTGAACAGCAGGTAGGGACCATTCTCGCGCAGCGAGCTGACTTGACGATCGATGGCGGGGGTTCGATCCAAGAAAGTACCCGCAAGATCGTGGAGTGGATACAAAACCAATGACCGGCTCGACACAATCAGAACTGCACCGAAGAGGTTGCATCCAGTCTCACCGTCCTGGATATCAACAGGCTTTCCGCAAAATTCTTTCCGTGGGCGTGGAGAACTCAGTACACAACTACTCTTACAGTTTGTCGACTGCTATCGCAAATCCTATGATGACTAGACACGGTGCTCTTATGGCAAAGCGTCGACATGCCGAGAATCAGAACCTCTTGTTCTTCCCTGACTTCGACAACACCGCAGTCGATCAGGCGGCGCATAGTGGCACTGGCAGCTTGCCCCCCGCCTACGTGGCGAGGTCAGCTGCAATCTTACCGGATCTCGCAAGGAGTCCGGGTGCGAACTGCGAGGTAGTGATCTCTGGGAGCTATCGCAAGGATTTTGAAAGCCTTCGGCAAACCTTCGAAGAGTTCCGTGACCTTGGGTGCAAAATCCTGTCGCCAAGCAATGTCTCGATTGTGAGTGAACAGGATGGATTCGTATATATGAAGGGGGAAGAGACAGAGACCCCCGCAAATATTGAAGACAGACACCTGAGTGCAATACAAAAGGCAAATTTCGTCTGGCTTCACACGCCAGAGGGTTACGTTGGACCGTCTGCGGCCTTAGAGGTAGGGTTTGCTCACGCGGCAGGGGTCCCAGTCTACGCAAAGGAACTTCCAAGCGACAAAATATTGCAGTCCTTTGTTCAGGTTGTCACGTCGCCAGGTGATGTTCTCAACGGCCGGCTAGTTAATCCAGGCCCTCCAGCTCCAGCGCTTAAGGCTTTCCAAGAGTACTACCGCCGCGCCGCGCTCCAGCGTGGATACGCGAAAGAGGGCCCCAAAGACTGCCTGTTGTTGATGGTTGAGGAAGTTGGGGAACTCGCACGCGCCGTGCGAAGGCGCGAGAAGCTTGTGCGCCATGGATCCTACAGCGACTCAAGCGAAGCCCAGGAGCTTGCAGATGTCTTCCTTTACGTTGTTCACATGGCTAACGTACTTGAACTAGATCTTGCGCATATCGTTCGTGACAAGGAAATACTGAACGTGAAGAAATTCTTGGCGACTGCGGGTTAGTTTCCAGAAAAGGGCGAGACTCAGTGGAAAGCCGAGAGCAGATTCCCATAAGCTTTGAGTATCTCGCGCAACATCGTAGGTTGTTGCAAGAGTTCTGCACGCTCCATGCAGCCGGCCTGATCCCATTCTTTCGCGAAAAATGGGGTATCTTTGCACTGCATGTCAGCGATGATCCTGGCCGCTTCCGACACATTACAAGCACTGCGACATCTTTCTCATCGCTGCAGCTCTGCCCAGAGGCGGAAGGCACTATTGGTACCCTGAATTTCCGCGAACTGGGTGTCGCATTCGCTGGGGCGGCCATTGCTCAAGATGTGAAGGAATGGAAATCGGACGGCAGGGCAGAAGTGTACTGCACTTGCCGCGGGCTCCCCTTCGTCCTCTCAAAGCTCAGTGAGTGGCACAATAACATCGACCAGCATCTGAGCCGGATTGCCTATCAACTAAAGGAGGAACCGGATCGCTTCGCAATTGGTGAGGCCGCTCCACCGAGGGAGAATCACAAGAAAGAAGACGAGATCGATGGGTGGTATGAGTCCAACGCATATCACACGTTCTGGACACTTGAACTTTTACAGGAGCTTTCGCGAAATGAATTGAGCGCGTACCGTCCGAAGAGCGAGGACCATGCGCTCTTGTGCCGTCATGTCCCCCTTTTTAAATTATGGGCACGTCAGCAGTTGGGGTTGCATGTCGCATTACATTCTGGGAAGTCATCTAAACTGGATTCAGACCAACTCGCATGGTCGCTTGCGATCTTGACGAGAGAGCCAAACGATTATCAGTCGGATCTTGTGCTTCAGGACATTATCCGCCAGTCACTTAAATGCCTATTCAGTACCCAGGAGCCAGTCGGAACCTGGCGTCATTATGCGCCCCTCTTCCATTATCCCAACGCCGGTAACGCATACTGTTACGTCTTCGAGACATTTTCCATTCTCCTAGAGCAGGCGTTGAGGCCGGAGGCGGGCTTTTTGAGGACAGTTCTTCGTGAGCATGCAAAAAGCCTGATCGCATTATGGCAATATGCCGACTCAACGAAGGCGAAGCTCCCGGAAGGGCCTGGAGTCGTCACAGGGAAAAGCTATGGATGGACCTCCGGCCACAGGATTCGACCGGATATAGAGAGTTGGGCGACGGCGAGCGTCTTCGCGTACGCGCAAACGCTCCGACGGTTGATAGGGATTTGGACCTGCGAAGAGGCTCTCACCGGACTGAATCACAAGCGAAGCACCAAGTCTTCGCAGGAGGCTCTTGACACTCTCAATAAGCGATCCAGAACGTGGACAAGGCCTGACTTACCGGACACATTGGCATCGATGTTTATCAATCCGCTGCACACGGATCAGCCCGAAGCCGCAATTGACCCGGACCGATTCCTCATTTCAGACAAATCAGCACGTTCTGTCATTCTGTTCGGCCCCCCAGGTACGGGCAAGACCACTCTGGTTAGCGGAATAGCAGACGCAATTGGATGGAAGTACATTGAACTTCACCCAAGCCACTTTGTTTCAGAGGGATTACCGAATGTGCAGCACACTGCGGACGGGATCTTCGGCAAGTTGATGGAAGTTGACCATGCAGTGATATTGTTCGACGAAATCGACGAACTGGTGCGGGAGCGAGAACTCGAGCCCGATCAATTCGGTCGATTTCTGACCACGAGCATGCTCCCTCGGCTTGCAGAACTTTGGAAGGCACGAAAGGTCATTTACTTCGTTGCTACAAATCACATTGAATTCTTTGATCGCGCTATTACGCGAAGCGAGCGGTTCGATGCAGTTGTGTTCCTCAGCCCACCGACCTTTGAAGCAAAAAAGAACGAGATTCTGAAGATTCTCGACGACAGTCACTCGATAAAAGCAAATTTCGATCCGGCCCTAAATCAAAAGACTATCGAAGATCGGCTGCCGCGGACTGAATGCGAACGCCTAAAGACTAGGGATGTTACATCCGGTAGGTCCGAATCCGGCAAACCCATCCCTACTGAAAATACCCTCAGCAAATTTGCGCTGGTCCGATGGGATGAACTGAATGAAATTGCGCTAAGGCTAGCGCGACTTCTGCCAGACGATGCGCAGATTACCGCTAACCTATTGGAGCAGAGTCTTCGGGAGATGAAGGACGGCAAGGTTCGGAGTCTCGATGAGTATTGCCGATTCATCTCCGATCCCGAAGGCTATGAGCGATTTGACGCCTCCAGGATAGGGCTCTGGCTTGTTTTGGAGGCCGAAGATCTAGACCTTTCGGCATCAAAGCCTCTTCAAAACCCCTTTGAGAGGCGGGGTGGGTCGATTTTTGCCAGAGCGCCAATTGGAACCCACGAGAATATCCGCTTCTTGGGCTATGAGCCAGTTCTGTGCACGCCTAAAAGCAAAGGCGCTGTCTTAGGTGCTGTCAAACTGATGAAGATCAAAAAAAAAAGTTGACCCCAGTCCAGCAATTTGCTCAATGGATCAGAGCGGCCGGGAGACTCGGTGAGCGGAAAGCTTCAAAACCAAACTAGCCTTGATCTGCGCAAAAGTCCCGCAAAGTCGGTATCGCGAGTGGAATCTCGTGCCTGCACCGGAGTGAGGATACTGAAGGCTCCATGGCACTGCGGCGTTTCTCGGGACTAGTCCGGATTGCTGCCCCGCAAGGCCTGACCTTGATGAGTGACTCGGGCAGCGGTTGAAGATCTGATCCTCTCTCCTGATCCAAGTAGTCATTCTTCACTCTTGAGTTCATTTGGGAAGGCGTATTTAAAAACGCAGCTGTCAAACTCCGCTTCAAGCTCCCTCCTCCGAGTGGAATGTTGCGCTCCATCTCGGGCCGTTGGGCGCTTTCGTATACGAACCGCTCCGATTACCAATCGGCCCGATAAGTGAGTCGACGAAACAGGTCAAATCCTCTGCTTCCGGGGCCGGAACCGATATAATCCATTCTCAGCATGGAACTTAAGATCTATACACGTGCTGCAGAGGTGAGCCGCTTCTCAAAAGTTGTACAGGAACAAGGCGACTCCGAGCGCGAATCTTTGGGTTTCCTGCCTCGTTGCGCTTATAGTGAGGCCGCAGCGCAGGGCAAGCTCTTTGTGGCAACGATCAATGCTGTTGGGCAGGAGCAATACGCAGGCCACCTTCTGTTCGGGGGCCGGTTCCCGCATTTAAGAGTCTTTCAGCTCTACACTCTGCCACTGTTCCGTGGTCGGCATATTGGGCGCCAACTTGTCGATGCCTTGGCTTCCGAAGCGGAGTCACAATACTGCATCACGATTTCGGCTAAGGTTGCCGCCGACCTCCGCGCAAATGAGTTCTGGGAGCGAATGGGCTTTAGGACGATCCGGACTGAGACCGGAGGCGCCACGACCGGGCGTCAGATCAACGTCCGTAGGCGGGAGCTTGAGAGTCCAACGCTTTTCAGCATCCCGGAGATGGAGCGGGTGACTGCGCTTCCAACACCCTCAAGAGCCGAGCAGCCAATTTTTGCGCTCGATGTCAATGTCTTCCTGGATGTAATCAAAGATCGACCACGAGGGGAATACGCTGGGCGGCTACTAACGGCTTCAATGAGCGGAATGCTGCGCCTGTTCGTCGCGCGCGAATTCGTTAATGAACTGGCACGCGCGGCACGAGATGTGAGTGTGGACCCCGCTGTTCGGCTCGCCATGACATTGCCGCAATTCACGAGCGTTCCGGACCTTTTCCTAAGCAACGTAAAGGACGACTTGGGGCAGATCATTTTCCCTGCTCGTGTGAATTTGGGACAAATGCGAGATCGAGACCACTCTGACCTAATTCACTTGGCCACGACGATCTACCACGCTGCCTCGGGATTTGTTACGAGCGACGACTCGATCCTTTCGAAACGAAAGGAGCTGCGAGCGAAATACGGCATCGAGGTCCTAGGCCCCGCCGAACTTGCGGAAATCTATCTACCACGCCAATGGACGCCAACCCAACTTAGCGCTCAGTCTCTCGATGGAGCGTTCATCGAGGTTCGAGACCTTACGGAAGCGCGCAGGGCCGAAGTGGAATCATTCCTGCTTACCTGCTCGATTGAAAGGAATCAAGTCGCGCTTGCCACCTCGCCTGGGCAATCTGCATGCCCCCGTCACCGGGTTGTTATTTCCCTCGCAGGGGAAATAATTGGATTTGCGGCCTGGGATGCAGCCCGTGGCCCGCAATCATCCTGCGAAGGTTGGCTGACTGTCGATCCTACAAATCCAATGGCTGAACTCGCATGCGATGTGCTTCTTGACGCCATGTTCCGGGATACCTGCACGTCTCGTCCGGCCCGCCTGCTACTCGACAGCGATCATACCAGCCGCGAATCTCTGGAATATGCCAAGGAGCATGGCTTCAGGACCTCACGGAAGACAAGCCCCTCGTCTATCTTAGAAAAACTCTGCATCGGTAGGATCATCACGCGCCTAAACTGGAAAGAGTTGAGCCTACAACTTGCGAGTTCATTCGGTTTTGCGCTTCCAATCACAGTGCCCGTCTACTCTGGACCTGATACGAACATCACGATCGATGAGGATAAGGGTACGGAGGAGACAATCCAGTTGAGGGAATTTGAGGCCCGTTTTGGGCCGGTCATCATGATGCTTCCCGGCCGGCCTGTGATCGTTGTGCCGATCCAGCGCGCGTATGCGGATCTCCTCTTAAACACAGCTTACCAACATTCCCTTTTCCCTCCGCCAGAGGCAGCCGTACTCGGTGAGAAGCTCTATTTAAGCAGCCCTCGAACCCTCTCGGTGATTACGGCGGGCGCAATAATCTTTTTCTATGAGTCAATCGGAACCGACAATGGTCGCGGTGCGATCGTCGCAACCGCACAAGTTTCTCGGACGGCCGTTAAGGAGACGGCAACAATCGATCCCGGGACGACCCGGCGGGGTGTGTTGACCTCGGAAGAGGTCAGCGGTGTTAGCGCCAATGACAGGGTCGGGCTGACCTTTTTCAACCAGTTGATGCGCTTCGAGAGTCCGATTGCCTTGTCGCGGCTACGAGCGTTGGGGTGCGCCGACGGCGCCAACTTTGTTACTGCCCGCCAGATTGACGAAACTGCGGCGTTAAGCATCATTGAAGAAGGGAAACCAAGTGTTAGATTGTCGTGACATTCTGATATCGCTGGCTCCTGCCTACACTAAGGCCATCCTCGAAGGGAGAAAAACCGTTGAGCTCCGTCGTAGGCGGATTCACGTCGGCAACGGCACTCGCGTGTGGCTCTATTCGAAGGCCCCAACTGCCAGGGTAGAAGGAACCGCTCGTGTTCAACGTATCTACGAAGCTGCACCGAAAGGGCTCTGGTCCAAATATTCGGATGCGGTCGGCATTTCACGAGCGGAATTTGATGCATATTTTCAAGGTTGCGCGCGGGGGTGCGCAATTGTCCTGGACGGAGCCAGAGCGGTTGTCCCAGCCCTCGATTTACAGACAATGAGGAATAGAGTTGTAGGCTTCCATCCGCCGCAGTTTTTCAAGCGCTTGGATGCAGACGAAGTCAAGATACTACTGCAAACTTCCCACGCTCGACCGGTGGAGAAGCACGCCAAATCAAACCCGTGTACTCGATCGCTGAATGGCCGGGGAGCCAAACTGTACTTGCGATAGCAACCCAGATCACTGATCGAGGGGCCTGCGGTCCCGGATAGGTAACGAAACGCAGAAGTATCCGGAAGATTCAAAGTGTGGGGTTCAAAAGGGCATGAGACGCAATCCGCTATGCTGATGGGAGCATGTGCGGTCGCTTCGCCAGGAAATCCCGCAGGAGGTTCTCGCCGACTGGTTTGGTATCGAGCTTGAGGACATGCCGTGGTTCGCACCCAGTCATAACGTCGCTCCGCAGAGTGTCCAGCCGGTGGTGCGGCTGAACCGGGATGCCGGCAATAGGGAGTTCGCGCTGCTGCGCTGGGGCCTCGTGCCTTTCTGGGCCAAAGAGGCAAAGATCTGCTACGCCATGATCAACGCGCGTGCGGAAGAGGCCGCATCGAAGCCCGCATTCAGGGAGGCTCTGAAGAAGAGGCGCTGTCTCGTGCCGTCGGACGCCTTTTCGAGTGGCAGCGCCTCGATCCGAAGTTGAAACGTCCCTTTGCAATTGGACTGAAGAGCGGCGAGCCACTTGCCTTCGCCGGATTGTGGGAGAGCTGGCGTTCCAAGGACAGGGAGGCGCTTGAGACTTTCACCATTCTCACGACCGATCCCAACGAGGTCATGGAGCCGATCCACAACCGGATGCCGATGATTCTGGAAGCGAAAGACTATGACCGATGGCTGGATGCCGGGGACCCTGCCAGGCCTCCGGTGGACTTGCTCCGTCCTACCCTGCCGAACAGATGTTCGCTTGGCCGGTGAGCGACCGCGTGGGGAATGTGCGTAACAACAATCCTGCGCTCCTGGAGCCTCTGGCCTGAGCATCGAATATTGACGCGGTCTGCACTTCCTTCTGCGAATGCGAGCTATTGAGTGGAGTAGCCTTGGGGTGTACCCGAACCGCCTCAGCTATCGCCGGACCACGGAAGTGCATCTTCAACCTGGAGGAAGTATGACAGACGGAAAGATCAGCAGAGTCCTCATCAGCGAGATTCATTCCGAAGAAGGCGCCCAGGATCTTGTCCGTTCCGAAAGGATGAAGCCATATCTTGCCTTCTTGAAGGCACAGATGTCCGGGCAGGATACCGAACCGTATCTGGCTGCATTAGCCGCGCTGCCGCTCGAAGAGCGGTACGTATGGCGAGTGATCTCCGCTCTGAAGTGGGCC
>Ga0181520_10010618_pt1 | contig 12295 bp, 12 predicted proteins | sample PEATcosm2014_Bin_29_FD_132451 | JGI IMG/M metagenome (GOLD analysis project Ga0181520, IMG submission 132451) | Peatland microbial communities from MTU Mesocosm Facility, Houghton, MI, USA - PEATcosm2014_Bin02_30_metaG | ecosystem: Environmental > Terrestrial > Soil > Wetlands > Peat | place...
CGCGATCCTTGCCCCGTGCGTGCGCAAGCTGACCGCCGAGGAAGCCGCGCAACGCCGGGCAGCCGAGAGGGTTTCCGCGATGAAGCTGTGCGGATTCCGCGTGACCCACGTCTTCGACATCGCTGACACTGAAGGCAAGGACATTCCCGAGCTTGAATACCGCGCCGAGACTGGAGGCGAAACGCTTCTTCCCCGCCTTGAATCCGCGGCCGCCGCCATGAATATCGTGCTGGAGTACCGCGAGGAGACGGGTTCGGCGAACGGCTGGAGCGAGGGCGGTAAGGTCGTTGTCAACGCGACACTGTCCACCACCGCGAAATGCGGCACGCTGACCCACGAACTGGCGCACGAGTATCTCCATTGGCAAAGCAATCGCAGGGACGACATGCCCCGTGAACAGCGCGAACTGGAGGCCGAAGCCACGTCCTTTGCCGTCCTTGCCCACTTCGGCGTCGAGCAGCACTCCGACCGCTATCTGGCCAGTTGGGACGCCACCGCCGAGAGCATTACCGCCTCCCTCCACACCATCCGCGATGCCGTTCACTCGATCCTTGGCGCAATGGACTCGGGAACCCCGGCAGAAGCTGAAATGGAGGACATCGCGGCGTAGCCTTCCACCGCCACAGACCACGCAAGGCCAGCCGGGAGTCTTATCCCGGCACGGGTAGGACAATGGCAATCGCTCACAAACTCGCACCGCTTCGCGATTCAACGACCGCAATGCAATTCTCCCTGTTCAATGCGCAGCCCGTAGCTGCCACGGTAGACCCGGAGCTGAGCATCAATGCGCGGAATGCGAAACGCCAACTCGACACCCTGCGCAGTCAGTTGGCGACCGCCCAGGCCGATCTTGAGGAAGTGAATTACAACCTTTCCATTGTGACCATGCACCAACGGGCATCGCGCGAGGGCAAGATCGATGCGAATTGGTGGGATGCGGCGATGCGCTTTGGGATGTTGGACCTCGACGAGCAGCACGCCTATCGCCTCGGCTCTTATCCCGTGAAAGTCACGCGGTGGATTCGGCACTTGATCTTTACCTTGCACGCCGAGCGCCGCGACGTTCAATTGGCAATCGCCGAACTTGAACCCAAGGTTGCCGCGTTGTCTCAGATCATTGGAGACGCAATCAAGTGAGTACTGCCATGCAGATTCAAAACGACAGCGCGTATGTTCCAGACGAGAACCCCGCCGCATTGCTGGCTGGAGCGGAGAGCGAGGCCGCGGCCCTCTATCGCTGTCTCAAGATCGTCCGTCTTTGGAAGCAATCGAGCGCCATGCCTCGTTCCCGGCACGACGAGATGATCGAGGAAGGACAGAGGTTGGCCAACCTCTACGCGGCCACGCTCTTTGAAATTGGCTGCGCATTTGGCATCGAGACAGCCGACGAACTCAAGGCCAGCATCGAGGCCGCTTGCATTCTCAACCCTTGGGAATGCCCGCCCGCAGAACAGGAACTCCTATTTTCCATCCCCAGCGATGCGGCCGCAGCAGCCAACCCAGCCACGGCAAGAAAGTGAGTGCCCACCATGGAAACCATCCGCGAAGTCGATCCGGCCCGCCTCGCTTGGGGAACCTTCGACCACGAGCAGAACGATTATGTGAATGAGGGAGACATTCCGGCCAGCTATAGTGGCGACTCAATCGCCATGAGGCAGCCAATCCGCAAGCCCTTCCGGATGCACGGAGAGATGTGGGTGGCCATCGGGCTTAGCAACCATGGTGCACAAGCATACCGCCTGTGCCCGCTGCGAATCTTCACAGGCACTCCGACCACCTACCGCGACAAGACTGGCACCGCCGAGGGTGCGGAGGCAGCTCGCAACGATCCCAATGGCTTTTACGACCGCATGACCGTCAAGCACGGCGGACAAGAGTTCGTTCTCTGCGGTCCCGAAGTCCAGATCGTTGCCGGCCAACAGCAGGATGTTCCAGTTCCTCAGGTCCAGCTTGCCCTCTTTTGACCAGTACCAACCCGGACACGAAAACACGGAGACACATCATGCTAGGACGCAGACTCAACCCAACCATTCACCGCTATGAAGACGTGGAACTCATTGAGGTTCACTCCGAGTATCTGGAGTGCCGCTTCTTGGTCGCCAAAGACGAATGGGAGAGCGGCAAGACGTTGCTCAACATCTTCAGCCCGCTCGACGGCAATGTGCTCGGATTCCCGCACGATCGCCTCCACCGCGACAATATCTCCGCCGTCGGACCCAAGTTGCCCGACGGCACAACCGCCCAGCCCGGCATGGCCGAGGCCATCGAAATCCAGCGCCAAGCCGGACACGCGCTCTATGCTGACCATCTCTCCGCCATGCTCTACGGAACTGGCCCCAACCCCGCGCGTTCTTGAGACGCGCAACACGAAAGGGCGTTTATGCAAATCACAGTTTGGACTGTGGCAGCGGACCACGACAACGGCACCTTTGCCAGCGTCCATGAAACGGAATTGGCTGCGTATCGGCGATTGATTGAGTTGACCGTCGATAGCAACGACAAGGACCAGGTAGCGAAGGCCGAGGCATTTATCGAGGCCGAGGACCTCGACGGGCTGGACAAATGGATTCACGCCGAAGTGATCGAACCCCTGAATACCTACAGCGTGGAACAGCACAAGCTGGACGTTCCGGCCGCTTCCGATCCTGCACCGGCAGTAGAAAACAAGCACATCACGCGCCGCGAACTCGCCAGCGTGCTCCACGGCTTGCGCCTCATGCAGGAACAATGGGAGCCGCAAATGCGCGGCTGCACTTCCATCGGCCTTCACGACCCGCTGGAATTGAGCGAACCCAACTCCTGCGACCACTTCTGTGACGAGGAAGACTCTCCGCTCAGCGCCACCGAGATCGACGAGCTTTGCGACAGGCTCAACATGGGGTTCTGCAACTAACCGGCTCCAGAGACAGGGCGAGAGAGCGAAGGGTTCCCATCCATTTCCACGGACCAGCTACTCGCCCGAAGCCGGTGCGGATGATTCCTTTGCGCTCCGGACTGCGTGCTGCATGATCCGTCCCGTGGCGTCCTGTCCAATCAGAGCATTGACGAAGAGGCAGAATTGCGTGGCTCTCAGTGTCAGAGGTTCCACCACTTTCTTGAGATCCTCTTCGGACAGAGTGCGAACATCGGCAATCGCATTCTCGGTGTCAAGGTCGCAAAAAGCCCACTTCAGAGCGGAGATCACGCGCCATACGTACCGCTCTTCAAGCGGCAGCGCGGCCAATGCGGCCAAATACGGTTCGGTATCCTCCCCCGACATCTGCGCCTTCAAGAAGGCTAGGTATGGCTTCATCCTTTCAGACCGGACAAGGTCCTGGGCTCCTTCTTCGGAATGAATCTCGCTGATGGGGACACTGCTGATCTTGCCGTCCGTCATACTTCCTCCAGGTTAAAGATCCCTTGTCCGCGGTCGCGCAAACACTGAGGCGATTCGGTTACACTCCAAGGCTACTCTACGCGACTGCTCGCGCCTCCAGAAGGTATTGGTGCAGTTTAAAGCTCCAGAGTTGGCCCTGAAGCCGGCACACACCCTTGCGCCTCTTCTCCAGAGCCTGACATCATGAATGGAACAATATGCCGGAACTCGTACAGATCGGTTTTCAGCCGTCGAAGCCTGCCATCGCTGGTGCTCCCAAACCGCGCGCTTCATCGCTTTGGATACAGGGTGTCACGCTGGTATGGATGTTTGTGGAATTCGGCATCTCTGCATTTGCGGCTGTAACGGCTCACAGCCCTGCGATGTTGGCCTTTGGCTCCGACAGCTTGGTAGAGCTACTGTCCGCAACTGTGGTGCTCTTGCAGTGGATTCCGAGCATGTCGATCTCGGAACGGAGGGCAAGCCGAATAGCCGGAGCTCTGCTTTTTGTGCTCGCCTTCGTGGTTGCAGCGATTGCTGTTGTGTCATTGGCTCTGCGGTTGCGCCCTGCGACGAGTTACGCGGGCATAGCAATCACCATCGCGGCGCTGATCGCCATGCCTGTTCTAGCCTTCCTCAAGCGCCGTGAGGCTCGTCGCAGTAAGAATGCAGCCTTGGCCGCCGATGCAGTGCAATCAGCTACTTGCGCGTATCTTGCGCTCATCGCGCTGGCTGGCCTCGCTATCAATGCAGGATTTCATGTCCCATGGTTCGATTCGGTTGCCGCTTTGGTCGCTGTTCCCGTCCTCGTGAAGGAGGGCCGATCGGCCTGGCAAGGTCATGCCTGCGGATGTTGCTGAAAGCCTGCCTTCCTCAAGCGCCGGGTTCGGGAATACAATGTGAGTCATTGAATTCCCAGAAGATGATCGACTTGCAATCTCAACAGAAATTGCCACGCTAATGTCGAACCCAGGTCCGCGTTGACGAACCGCCGAGCATTTCCTGGCGATAACCATGGTTCTCGGAGAACAGCGACCTAACCCAAGAACCGCTTGAACCCGCCCGCCCAGAAGGGATGAAAGATGCCTAGCGCGACGCCATTTGTCCTACTCGGACGGAAGAAGCTCCCGCCCGAAAGTGCTCCGTCCTCCGAACAGTTCTATGACGAAGAGCAACAGGTGTGGGTGGACCGAATTTCAGGATTGCCTCTCGTGTCGTGCATGCGAACCCATTCGCAAGCGTCCACCTATGGTGAGACAACAATGACGGAAACACGGGAAGGGGTTGACCAGACGGAGGGTACGGTACTTCAGGCATCCCCATATGGTGAAACCACGGTCACAAAGACCCGCGAAGGCACCGATCTTACGGAAGCCGTTGCCGAGTTCCAGGCGTCTCAATTTGGCGAAACATCGCATACGGCGACCAGAGAAGGCGTGGATCGGCCAGAGATCACCGTTCTTCAAGCGTCTCAGTTTGGCGAAACCGTTGAGACACGGACACGGGAAGGCACAGACCAGACCGAAATAACCACGTACGAGAATTCTCAGTTCGACGAAACGACGATGACAATCAAGCAAGAAAGGGTGGATCGGACCGAAAGGACCGCGCCGCTGATATTCAATGCTGCTCATTCTCACTTCTGAAAGTGACTTAACCGCTGATTTTCTCATCGTCGAGCTCATCAAGCGCGGGCTACCCTACTTCCGGCTCAATGCTGAGGAGTTGGCGGCAGCTGACTTTACCTTTGCTTTGGACCAAGACGGGAACAAGCGGGAAGTTTCCACTGCTTCCGGAGCATTGAATCTTCGGGAAGTTACGGCAGTCTGGTATCGGCGAGCAATCCAGCCCAATCCAACCACTGACCTGCCGCTTGCGGAAAGGATCTTCGTTGCTGGAGAACTCCGCCATCTAGCCATGGGACTGGTATTAAATCCAGAAGTCCTCTGGGTCAACCCGATTGCTGAAGTGTCTGTTGCCGAACACAAGATCTACCAGCTTCAAATCGCGCAGCAACTAGGCTTTCGAATCCCTCGCACACTTGTCTCCAGAAATCCCGTTGCGTTGCGGCATTTCATCAAAGAGAACACGTCTGGAACTATCTGCAAACCGATCTATCATGGTTTGTTCGTCGATGAGATGGCATCCTACTCGGTCTATACAAGGCAGGTAACTGAGGATTCGATTGACACAGAAAGCGTCAGGGCGTGCCCTGTTTTGCTCCAAGAAGAAATACCGAGGATCGCTGATGTGCGGGCGACCTTCATCGGACCCAAATGCTTTGTGGCCGACATCAAGGCGGATATTCCTATTGTCGATTGGCGAGATCCAGACATCCTGGTCAAGTATTCCCCGACCACCTTGGGCACCGATGAAGAAGCGAAATGCAGAGCCATGTTGGCAAAGCTCGGATTGAAATATGGGGCATTCGATTTTGTGAGAACTCCTGACGGAGAACTCGTATTCCTGGAAGTCAACCCAACTGGAGAGTGGGCGTGGCTCGAAGACCGCCTTGGTTTCCCGATGCGAGATGCCTTCATTCAGCTCTTCTTTGGAGGCAGCGATGCGCGCTGATTTCATAGCCAATCCCCCACTTCCCGTGAAGTGGCGTTTTCTTCCGCGGCATCTCTGGCTCCTTGTCCGGAGGGCTGGCTGGACAGTATGGCAGATTGTCGTCTCGTTCAGGTTCCGGCCTGAACCAATATCCTCTTTTCCTGCCCCGGACCCACTAGTCACAATCGAAGAATCGCAGGTTGAGCAATGCCAGTGGATATTTGACCGTGTGGAGGAAAGGAGAGCTCACCTCGAGCAGAAGGCGCAATCGACTTTCAGCCTGATGGTGTTTCTTGTTCCCCTCCTTTCAGCACTGTTCGTGTTTGTCGTTAGTAAAGGGATCGCGTCAGGCACTCGTACCGCCACTTTGGCGTTGGTTTGTATTTCAGGGCTGCTTCTCCTTCTTGGGTTCATTTCGGCGATCCGCGCGATAGGGGTGAAAGAAAGCCAGACACTAATGCTGGATTCGGTGCTGCATGAAGATGGAAAGTTCCGAAAGTATAGCGCAGCCTTTCGTGCACAAGGGCTCCTGTATTGCTCGTCCATGAATACAGCAATGAATGATCACCTCGCACAATTTGTGAAGGGTGCACATACAATGACTGCGGGTGCCGTTGTCTTCTTACTTCTCGCCGCTATACCGGCCAGTTTGGCTTTCCTCCGGCTACCGTCCTCGCCTGGACAGACTCAAATTGTGGGTCCCGTTACTGTTTATTCTCCGGCTTTATCCGAGATCCAGAGAGAGGTTTCGAACCTCAGAGGCGACGTTAAGGCACTCTCCAAGGACGGCGCATCACCAGGTGAGCTTAAGGCTCTTGAGAAGAGAATAGACGCCCTGGATGAGTCAATTCGCGATTTGCGACAAGTAACCCGAGCAGCCAAATCTGCCAATGCACAGCGCCAGTCACAGACTCCCCGTTAGAGCTTCACCGCTCTTCCAGTGCTCCGATCGCCGAGATCTACTATGAGGACATAGTGATGGCAAACGGCAAGATGCAATATCCATGGAAAAGGTTTTGGTTAGAGCGTGGCGGCGTCATGTCATTTCTTGACCAGGGATTTCTGTACGACCCCGATGGAGAGGCGGGACAACATGTCAATCCAGGTCTGGCGCCTCTATGTATCAGACCTGACAAATCCTGCACGATACTCTTAGGTGAACCGGGAATGGGGAAGTCAAGCGAGATGAATCTGCTGATATCGCAGGTTCCTCCCACAGATGCTGTTCTCTCCGTCAATTTACGGAGCTTCGGGGATGAAGGACGTTTCGTGAGTGCCGTTTTCGGCCCCCGAAAAGTCCTAGAGTGGAAAGAAGGGCACGAAACCTTGCACCTCTTTCTCGATAGCCTCGATGAGTGTCTGCTTCGAATCGACACCGTTGCAGCGATCATTGCAGATGAACTTGAACAGCTATCTCCCCACAAGAGCCGTCTGCGCCTTTATATCGCATGTCGAACGGCACCGTGGCCGGGCTTCTTGGAGACGAGGATACTGGACCTCTTTGGGAAGGACCATGTTCGGCTTCTTGAAATCGCTCCTCTCCGGAGAGAGGATGTCCGAATTGCGGCTGAACAAGAAGGAATCGCCGACTCTGAAGACTTTGTACGCGGAGTCGTCAACGGCGGAGTGGTGGCATTTGCCATGAAGCCCGTTACGTTGAGATTCCTCATTGGAAGCTGGCGACTACACGGCTCGTTTCCAACAAATCTCCTGGACCTCTACCGCGAAGGGTGCCGGCGGCTTTGCGAGGAGGACAATCCCTCACGTCGCGCCTCCCCTCGACTTCACACCGACTCGAATGCCCGATTTGCGATTGCTAGTCGGGTTGCGGCGCTGACCCAAATCGGAAACCGGTTTGCCATCTGGACAGGTCGCCCGTCTGACGACCTTCCAGATGAGGATGTGCCCTTGCATGAACTCGCAGGAGGAGATAAACAGGGCATACGAGTCACAGAAGATGCAGTACGCGATACCTTGGATACAGGGCTCTTCTCAGCGCGAGGGAGTGAACGAATAGGCTGGGCTCATTTGACATATGCGGAGTTCCTGGCGGGTTATTTCTGCAATGCACAGCATCTGCCTTTGAGCCAGCTGCGTACATTCTTCTTCCATCCGAGTGGCACCGGATTGGTCCCCCAACTTGCCGAAGTAGCCGCGTGGGCGGCGCTTGGCAATGCTAAATTACTAGCCGAAATTGCGAAAGAGGACCCAGAGGCGCTGTTGAATGCCGGTCTCGAAGGCATCACTGATTTACAAAAGCAATCCGTCGTGGAAGGGCTCTTGGCCCAGTGCCGAATAGGTAAATATCTCCACTTCAACTGGAGCCGCGCCGCAGTCTATTCGAAGCTTAAGTATCCCCGACTCATCGAGCAACTACGGGCCGAACTTTCGCGCCCTGACAGCACTGTTCAGGCCCGTTATATGGCGATGAGCCTGGGGCAAGCTTGCGAAGAGAAGGGTCTTTGCGGCTACGCGGTTCATATTGCGCTAGATGAGGCGGAGGATTTGGGGCTCCGCCAGCTCTCTGTACTGACGATCTCGGACCTGGGTTCGATTGATGAGCGCAAAGCGCTTGAACCGTTGCTTGGTCGAGGCACCCCCAAAACACAACTGAAGGCTTATGTCCTTAGCGCGCTATGGCCTTCTGTAATGAAAACCGAGCAAGTCTTCGCTCTGCTGCCCGGTTGGGATGGCCATCTAAACACACTGAGCTCGTTTCTTCATGGTCGCTTTCGCCAAGGACTCAGGAAAGATGATCTAAAACCTGCCCTTCATTGGGCTCAACAGAGTAATGATACACAAGGAATTCACGGGTCTCTTGTCAGCGAAATCTTGCGGATGGCATGGGAACACATCGAAGATCCCGAGATCGGAACGCTTTTTGCCGACACAGTCGCTCTTAAACTGGGCATATACGGGTGGTTCGCGACAAGTGCACATGGGAGCGACTTCCAAAAGCTCATCGACAGCGATAACAGCCGACGTCGGATACTTGCGCGAGCGCTTCTTTCTCGTCTAAAAAGCGAAGACTTCGCTTCACTCCACTATCCCATTCGGCTTGCAGATCGCCGCGATGCTCTGTGGCTGTTAGAACAATTCAATTCCTTGAATCAAGCAGAGCAGGGCGTCGCGGTCAATTTTGTCAGACTCGCGCTAGACATACGAAACTCCGAACAGATGACGGCTCTCTGGTACGGTTGCCAGTCCTTTCCAATCCTGGCGGAACATTGCGGCGTTTTCCTGCAAGCTGTGCCGCTGGATGCCGAATGGGCGAAATATGAGCGTCAGTCACTAGAACGAAAGCAGAGCCCGAAGGAAGCCGTGCTAAACCCTCCTCCTGCGCAGCGCTTGTCCGATGCTCTGAATAGATCAGAGGGCGGAGAAGTCGATGCATGGCTAGTCATTGTGCAGGAGATGACGCTGAAAGAAAACAGTACAGATTACGGAGATTACAACCAAGCCTCGGTACTGACCATGCCGGGATGGATGACCTCTGACGAGGTCACGCAAAGGCGGATCGTCGATTCATCAAAGCGCTATTTGGAATTCTCCACATTTTTCGACCTCGTCTGGCCTGCGGAAGGTGGCGTGCCTTTAGGTGCATTTGCTGCCGTGCAGGCGCTTTGGATTTGCGTACAAACAGACTCCGCTTTCATCAGGAACAGACCGGATCTGGCTACCAAATGTGCATACAGCGTCGTGCGGTTTCATGCATCGAGCAAAGAATCGACCGACGTCAAGCAGGAGTTGCTTCGACAGCTTGCGATATTCAACGAAAGCATCATTCGCAGTGCCCTTGTAGAGGAGATTTGCCGGGATAACGACCGCCATGGGTACTATCTGGCACGTGAATCGGTCGCTGCAGCGTGGAACTCTGATCTTGGACGGGATCTGATCGCTTTACTACGGGCAGGTCGGTTCAAACCATCAGTCACTGCGCCCTTATTAGCTCACCTTTTTGAACTTTCTCCAGAGCCTGCGCGAGAGTTCGCAAGTTCCACGTTTTTCGCTCCCGCTACAAGTCTGCTGGATGACGAGCGCGTGAGGGCTATTGGTCTCGCATGGATAAAGGGTGATCCAAAATCCGGGTGGGATATTATATGGCCATTGATGAAGACCGATAAAGACTTCGGAGATTACATGGTTGCCCAACTTGGCGGCTCTCTTCATGAGCAGCCAAGATTCCTGAATGTCATCGAGGTGACTTCACTCGCAGATTTCTACATCTGGATGGTGAGCCGCTATCCTTATCCAGGGGAAGGCCACGAGGAAGGTTCAGGCCCGAGGCCGGTCGTATATCAGCACTATCTTAGAGACAACGCGTTGGAGCATATAAAGCAGAGACGATCATTTGCCTCAGTGGCCGCAATTCAGCGCGTAATGGATGAACTCCCTCAATACACCTGGCTACACTTTCATCTCGATCAAGCTGATCTTCTCGCGAGAGCAGGTACATGGAAGCCCTTTACGATCGAAGAGCTGCGGCGTGTTCTAGCTGATTCCAGCCGGCGACTTGTGGGAAGTGAACGGGATTTACTCGCAGTTCTCCGCGAGTCGCTGCAACGACTCCAGCAGCAGCTTCGAGGTGAGACGCCGACCGTGCGTTTTTTATGGAACATGATTGATCCCGTGCTAAGACCAAAAGGCGAAGAGGATCTGTCGGATTTTATGACGGCTCATTTCCGGTCCGATATCGGAACTCACGGATTGGTTGTGAATCGGGAAGTGCAGATTCGTAGATCGAACCCAGATGGCGTTCCTGGCCAGAGAACCGATATTCATGTCAGTGCGACTCTCTCTGTAGGTTCTACCGCGCGACCGGTGTCGGTAATCATCGAAGTGAAAGGGTGTTGGAATCCAGAGCTGCTGAGTGCTATGAAGACGCAATTGCGCGATCGATACTTGAAGGAAAATGCCACTCGTACTGGCCTCTACGTCGTAGGGTGGTATGCTGCTCCGGCATGGGATACCACAGACGCGCGCAAGCAGGATTGCGGGAGGCTAGGACTCAATGAACTGCGCGCCACACTAGAGCAACAGGCAAGCGAATTGAGCGAGGGTGTTCAATTAGAGGCGGTAGTCCTGGACTGTTCTCTGGAGTGAAGCAGCTCGATGAGGCGTTACTATTGACCTCGTGGACCCAGTCGCAGTTTGCACCTCTCCGTTGGACGTGGGCGGCTTCGTTTGCCGGGCTTCGTCTTGCGCGATGCCAGCATGGCGCAGCAAACTGCCAATGATAGGAACTGGGGGTATCTTGTGGGCCAAAGTGATCAATCGAGAGGTGTCGTGCAACAATTGCTCCGATTAGAAGCCTATAGGACCCTCTTGACTAAATTCTATCGCCTTGCGATCACTCAACATGAGCCTTCGGTTCGTCTGATTCTGCTTTTTGCCTCAATCCTAAAGCTACAGCAGATGGCAGGAGCTATACATCTCTTAGCCGGAGAAACCTTGGCGGAGGAAATCCGCGCACTAAGCCGAACGATGGCTGAAGTTACGATCAACGCCGCATATCTGCAAGATACTGAGGATGAAGAAGTTGACAGGTTTCAACACTTCGATACACAGTCGGCGTTCCGACTTGCTAATCGATTACGTCCGCATACTACGACCAGAGTCAACCCAGAAGAACAAAAGAAGATCGAGGCCGCGGCCGACAATGCCCGAGCACTTACCGGGCGTAAAGATAGTGATCCGTCATGGAGCAAGAGAACTCTCTTCCAGAGAGCCGAATATTGTGATGGCATTACACGACTGGACCTGATGGTGAAACTGGCATTGACGTCGTACGCATACGGTCACTGCGCCATTCACGGTACATTCGATGCTCTTGAATCTTTCACTTCTGCTGTTGTGAGTGGTGAGATCCAAGTATCTTCTGATGAAGAAAGGCAAGAAGCATTATTCCTCGCACTATTCAGCGCCAACTTTACGCTCAGCATTATGTGCTTCTATGTAAATAGTCTCTTTCATCTCGGCGCCGAAAGTGCAATTACTGACGCCGGCATGTTAACCCCAGGAGACGAGCGATAATCAAGACTGTCCAAGAGCCCATTCGCCGTTCCTGAATTCGCGCCCTCATCAGGCGTGAAGTGGGCGGTCAAGAACCAATGTTGGTTAGGGCTCACGCGGCACTGCGGATATGCACGCACAATGGGTAGTGTCCAGGTAGTGTCAAGATTCTTTCGCACTTTCGATCTTCCTTGTTACGCAGGAAGGTTGTTGGGTTGAGGTTGTTTGCCACTGGCCCCCATGGGGGCCAGTGGCAAAACCGGCTCAGGCGATGGCCCGAACTTCGGCCAGTCGGTTCATCTGCAGGTAGCGTTTCGTTCCCCACCGGGTTGCGGCTACATGCCGCAGTCGCGCAGCAACCAGCATCAGCGCTGA
>Ga0181520_10010619_pt1 | contig 12295 bp, 15 predicted proteins | sample PEATcosm2014_Bin_29_FD_132451 | JGI IMG/M metagenome (GOLD analysis project Ga0181520, IMG submission 132451) | Peatland microbial communities from MTU Mesocosm Facility, Houghton, MI, USA - PEATcosm2014_Bin02_30_metaG | ecosystem: Environmental > Terrestrial > Soil > Wetlands > Peat | place...
CCAGGATCATCACCAACGCCAGCGATCCTGCCCATACGCTCAATCTCAACTCAAAAACCCCCGTTCCTACCCTTATTGAGAGTACCAGCGGCGCACCCAACCCGCCACCTCGACTCGCCCTATGGATCTGTGGGTTAGACGCGAGCCGCAACCCTCCCGATGCGTGGCCATCCACCCTCATTTCCGCGTCCGGGCGCAAACCCCGCCCCCCAACCCCCGGTGAAAATTCGCTCACCCGCGTCCCTTTGCGTCGTCTATTCGTCGTCTAATACACTATGCGCTCCCGTATCCTCGAAACCATGCGCTCTCGCTCCCTCACCGCGACCTTGCTCGCCCTCGCATTGCTTCCGCTTCACGCGCCGGCCCTGCACGCCCAGGAAGCGCCTTCGCCCAGCGGCCCGCCTCCCGCCAGCGACGCGCCGCCCGTCCCCCAGAACGACACCGACGCCCCCACCATCAACGTCCAGGTCAACCTGGTCAACCTCTACTTCTCCGCGCGCGACAAGGACGGCTTCATCACCAACCTGGTCAAGAACGACTGCGCCCTCACCGAAGATAAAGTCCCGCAGACCATCAAGAACTTCACCCAGGAGAAGACCCTCCCTCTCACCATCGGCATTCTGCTCGACACCTCCGGCAGCCAGATGAACGTGCTTCCGCTCGAGAAGGAGTCCGGCGCCACCTTCCTGCGCGACGTCCTCACCCCCAAGGACGAGGCCTTCCTCATCTCTTTCGACATCAACGTCGATCTGCTCGCCGACTATACCAACCGCGCCAGCGACATCGCCCGCGCCCTCAACAAGGCCAGCATCAACACCGGCGCCGGTACCGGTTCCATCACCGGCAACGGCGACCCCCGCGGCACCCTGCTGTTCGACGCCGTCTTCCTCGCTGCCAACGAAAAGCTCCGCCAGGAGGCCGGCCGCAAAATCCTCGTCCTGCTCACCGACGGTGGCGATCAGGGCTCGCAGGAAACCCTGAAGACCGCCACCGAGGCCGCGCAGAAGGCCAACGCCATTATCTACGTCATCCTCATCGCCGACCGCCAGTTCTACGGCGGTGGAGGCTTCGGCATCAACCTCGCCGACACCGGCGCTCGCGACATGCAGCAGCTCGCTACCGCAACCGGCGGCCGCATGATCAACGTCGGCCACGACGGACGCAAGCTGGAAGACGCCTTCCAGCAGATTCAGGACGAGCTCCGTACCCAGTACCTGCTCAGCTACACTCCCACCAACCCCAAAGCCGACGGAACCTTCCGCAAAATCAACCTCAATTGTGGCAAGAACCTTCAGATCCAGACCCGCAACGGCTACTACGCCATCTCCTCCGCCGACCAGGGCAACTGAAGCTTCGCATGTTTTGTCTGCGACCATCGGGAGCACCAGCGCGAAGCCCAATGCGCGTCACGAAGTGACCGCCCCACGCGCAGTGGGCCCGTCCGGCAGGACACTCTTCGTTAAGACAACCCCAGCACCGCATGCGGCACGTACGGTTCTTCCAGAGCCTTCACCTCCTCCGCCGTCAGCTTCAACCCCACCGCCGCAACGGCGTCCTCCAGATGATGGAGCTTGGTCGCTCCCACAATCGGCGCGGTAATCGCCGGCTTGGTCAGCAGCCACGCTAGCGCCACCTGCGCCATCGGCACTCCGCGCTCGCCCGCAACCTTTTCCAGCCGCTCGACGACAAGTTTGTCCGCCTCGGCTGTCTTCGTGTACAGGTTCTTCGCGTACCCATCCGACTCCGACCGCTTGGTCGTCTCCGCTTCCCACGGCCGCGCCAGCCGCCCCCGCGCCAGCGGACTCCACGGAATCATCCCGACGCCCTGGTCCGCGCACAGCTTCAGCATCTCGCGCTCTTCCTCGCGATACATCAGGTTGTAGTGCGGTTGCATCGTCACAAACTTCGCCCACCCATGCTTCTCCGACGTGTATAGCGCCTTCGAAAACTGCCACGCCCACATCGACGACGCCCCGATATACCGCACCTTCCCCGCGCGCACCACATCGTTCAGCGCCTCCAGCGTCTCCTCAATCGGCGTCGTCTTGTCCCACCGATGAATCTGGTAGAGATCGACATAATCCGTCTCCAGCCGCCTCAAACTTTCATCCAGCTCGAAGAAAATCTCCTTCCGTGAAAGCCCACCGCCGTTCGGCCCATCGCGCATCACGCCATTCAGCTTGGTCGCGATCACCGTGTCTTCGCGCTTCGCATTCGCCTTCAGAAAGCGCCCCAGCACCCGCTCGCTGTCGCCATTCGCGTACACATTCGCCGTATCGAAAAAATTGATCCCCGCATCCAGCGCCTGGCGGAAGAACGGCGCGCTCTGCTCCTCATTCAAGCTCCACGCATTACTACCCGGCCGCAGCGGCCCCGCCGGCGGCACGCCATACGACATGCACCCCAAACAAATCCGCGAAACCTTCACACCCGTCTTGCCCAGATTCACATACTCCATCGCTACTCCCTCCAACCCGCAGCCGCATTCTCCAACGACATGTGTAGATTAGCAAGCCATCAAGCCAGCCTGCGGTAATCGACGATCGCATACGGCGCTTTCGCCCACTGCTACCTCGCGGACCCGCCGACTCGCTATCATCAAACCCGTGCCCACTCCCTACATCGGCCGCCTCGCGCCCTCCCCCACCGGCCTGCTCCATCTCGGCCACGCGGCCACCTTCTACACCGCCTACACCCGCGCCCGCACCGCGAACGGCACCCTCCTCCTGCGCAACGAAGACCTCGACCCGCAACGCTCCCGCCCCGAATTCGTCTCCGCCATGCTCGAAGACCTCGCCTGGCTCGGCATCGCCTGGCAACCGCCCATGCTCTCGCAATCCACGCGCCTGCCCGCCTACCGCGCCGCCTTCCAGCAGCTCCTCGCCTCCGGTGCCATCTACCCGTGCACCTGCTCCCGCCGCGACCTCGCGCTAATAACACAAGCTCCGCACGAGGACCCCAACGCCGAGCCCCATCCCGACGACGAGCCTCTCTACACCGGCCGCTGCCGCCCCGCGCACCTCACGCCGCAAACCCTCGCCGCCGCCAGCTACCGCTTCCGCGTCCCCGACGGCGAAACCATCCGCTTCACTGACGCAAACCTCGGCCCGCAAGCCTTCACCGCCGGCATCGCCTCCGACCCACCCGAGAAAGCATTCGGCGACTTCCTCATCTGGAGAAAACCAGTCTGGAGAAAGCCCCTCACCGACGACCCAGCCGACATCGGCCTGCCCAGCTATCAGCTCGCCTGCGTCGTCGACGACGCCCACCAGCGCATCACCGAGGTCGTCCGCGGCGCCGACTTGCTCAAGTCCACCGCCCGCCAGATCCTTCTCCAGCGCGCCCTCGGCCTTCCCCCCGTCGCATACGTCCACACCGACCTGCTCCGCGACGAACACGGCGTCCGCCTCGCCAAGCGCCACGACGCCCTCGCCATCCGCACCCTCCGGCAACAGGGCATATTGCCAGCCGAAATCCTCGCCCGCATTACCGCAAAATAGGAATTTAGTGCCGACCAACGGGAGGACCGCGCGAAGCAGTAAAAGGGCGTGCGAACGCCTACGCCTCCATCGCCCCCGAATAAACCGCCATCCCCGCCACTGCATCCACGCCCATGGCGTCCAGCGCGTCCACCTCAGCGCGTTCCTTAATCCCCCCCGCCACAATCAACTGCTTCGCCGTGCACGCCCGCAGCACCGCCGCCACATCCATCGGGAAGCCCTGCATCGTCCCTTCCGTATCCACGTGCGTATACAGAAACGCCGCGCAGCTATCTTCCAGCCACGTCACCGCCTCCTCCGGCGTCAGGTCCACCTGGTCCTTCCATCCCTTCACCGCGACGCGCCCGCCCTTCGTATCCACCGAGAAGCACAGCGCCTCTTCCCCCAGCGCCCGCTTCAACTCCTCCGCAAACTCCAGCCGAATCACCTTATGCCGCCTCAACTCGGGTGTCCCATTCATCGCACCGGGTGGCCCATCCTTTGCCGCCTTTGGCAAAGGGTGGGTTGCCCCTAATTCATCGACCCCAAACAAACTCGACCCGTAGATCACCCGCTGCGCCCCCGCATCCAGCAGCCTGCGCCCATCCTCCGCCGTCTTCAGTCCGCCACCCACCTGGCACGGCAGCCGCCCGCAGATCATCTCGATCAGCGCGCGATTCTCGCCCTGCCGCATCGCCGCATCCAGATCGATCAACTGCACCAGCGGATACTTCGCGAACCGCTCAATCCAGTACTCAAAATCATCGAACGCGAGCTTCAGCTTCTCGCCCTGAACGAGCTGCACAATCCGCCCGCCCATCAAGTCAATGGAAGGAATCAACATGCGTCTATTGTCGCAGCTTCGAGATCGCCACTTGGCGCGACCAAGGCGTTGCCGGAGAACTCAGCCCACCCAAGGCCGTTAAGAAATTGCCTTGTTAAGGGCACGGCTTCAGAGCCTGTCCTGAGCGAAGCCGAAGGATGCCGTAAAAGCCGCGGAAACATATGGGCTTTAGCCCCCGGAGGTCGCCGCACGCACCTGCAATGGACAACTCAAGCCTCTTCAGCCCGCGGTAGCTCGTCGCTTGGGACGCTGGGAGCCTTTGCGCCGGCCTGCCCATCCTTTACCGCGCCAAATACGCCCGCAACGGCATCGCCGGTTCGATCGTCCGCGGCGGCACCACCGCCATGCGATTCTGCTCCAGCAGCAGAAACATCACGTTGCGCGGGTCATGCTCGGCAATCCGGTACGTCACTTTTTCGCGATGGACAAAGAAGCACCCACCCTGCGGCCGCCAGATCAGGAACTCGTCCGCCATCTTGTCCAGCAGCGGAAACCAGCCGCGCACGTTGATCTTCCCCGCCGCTTCCGTCTCGTCCCAGTTCGCCGCAGGCCAGATCGTCTTCGCCCCCCTCACCGTGAAAGCCGCATGGCAATCGCTTGGAGGCGCTGCCTGGCACAGGCGGAGTTGATCAAATTCATCAAGATTGACGTGCAACTGCAGAATGTCAAGCATGCACTCATCCTTGTCTTCGGTGTTGTAGTCCGGTGTGGTGGTTTCCACAAGTATAGGCAAGCCGCAACGTGACTCCGTGATACTTTCTTTGCAGAATCACACTACAAAACACTTTGGCATACCTCTATGAATCAGCGGTGAACTCCCGGGTTGCCTCTCACCCTCGACCTGGCCGCCTTGCTAACGTGCCAACCCGCTAACTGGCTGTCCCTTCAGCACGGCAGCCGCACGCTCACGCCCGCACGCTGCAACCTTCCCTTCAACTCGCGCGAATCCGTCACTCCAAAATGAAAAATGCTCGCCGCCAGCGCCGCGTCTGCCTTGCCCCGCCCAAAAACCTCCGCAAAATGTTCCGCCGACCCCGCCCCCCCACTCGCAATCACCGGGATCTGCACCGCTTCGCTCACCGCCGCCGTCAGCTCGCAGTCGAACCCCTCGCGCATCCCGTCCGTGTCCATGCTGGTCAGCAGAATCTCGCCCGCGCCGCGCGCCTCCGCCTCCCGCGCCCACTCCACCACGCGCAACCCCGTCCTCTTGCGTCCGCCGGCCACGTACACCTCGGCCTGCTCAACCGGCATGGGTGCCCCATTCATCGCAGTTCCATCGCGATGAGTGGGCTTGGCGCGCCTCGCATCGATCGCCACAATCACCGCCTGCGCGCCAAAGCTCGCGCCAATCTCGCCAATCAGCTCCGGCCTCGCAATCGCCGCCGAATTGATGCTCACCTTATCCGCCCCCGCGGTGAACACCGCCTCCGCATCTTCGGCCGTCCTTACCCCGCCGCCCACCGTGAACGGCACAAATAACTTCGCCGCCGTCCGCCGCACCGTCTCCAGCAGCGTCCCGCGCCCTTCATGCGTCGCCGTTATGTCCAGCAGCACAATCTCATCCGCGCCCGCCGCCGCATGCCGGTGCGCCAGCTCGGCCGGATCGCCCGCATCGACGATGTCCACAAACTGCACGCCCTTCACCACCCGCCCGCCCCGCACATCCAGACACGCAATAATCCGCTTCGTCAGCATCTAAACCTTCTTATTCTCCTGCAAGAATTGCTTAAGACGTTGTAGCTGAGCATCGGACACTGCATGACGTGGGACGAAGAGAAAGTGCCCCCTCCGCACCGTAATGAGAACGATCCGTGCATTGTCTGAAATGCTGTGAGTCGCAGACCATAGCCAGGTCAAGTCGCCCATCCCTTTTATCTGACGCGAATAGGAAGTCTTGTCGGCCTGGAATGCCATTTGCGGATCTTGCCCATGCGTTGATCTCAGTTGATTGAAACTGAAGCGCCATGCAATCCAAAGAAGACTCGACAGAAACAGAAGCATGAGACCTAGCGGCATCATTGGCCGAATGACTTCCTTGTGCCCGCCAAACCAATTGACCAAACACATAGCCATGAGGAGAAACAAAGCGAAGGGCGCGATGAGACGGCCTATTAGATGAACAAGGAACAAGACCACGCTCTTCCTCGCAGCTAACTTATGGCCAGCCACGAACTCTCGATAGCTAAGTGAATACTCGAAACTGATTTCAGCGTTCTCTATCATGCTATCTCCGAAATGCCTTGCATTTACTTCGGCTCACATCTCCACAAAATTCCTCAGCACCCTTAATCCCGCCTCCGCACTCTTCTCCGGATGGAACTGCACGCCCATCACATTCTCCCGCTCCACCGCCGCCGTAAACCCTCCCCCATAATTCGTGATCGCCGCGGTATCCTCGCTCACCGGCGCCCTCCACGAGTGCGTGAAGTACACATACCCGCCCTCCGTTACGCCCTGCAGCAGCCGCGAATCCGGCCGGATGTCCTCCAGCGAATTCCATCCCACGTGCGGCGACTTCAACTCCGCGCCGTTGTATATCGCCGGAAAGTGCTCGCACATTCCCGCCAGCGCTCCCAACCCCTCCGTCTCCGGCGCCTCGGTCGACCCCGCATACAACCACTGCAGTCCCACGCAGATCCCCAGGAACGGCGCGCCCTGCGCAATCGCCTCCCGCACCGCCTCCGTCAATCCCAGGTCCTTCAACAACTGCGTCGCCCGGAAATGCCCCACCCCCGGCAGCACCACCTTCTCCGCACGCAGCACATCTTCCGGCCGCTGCGTCACCACTACATCGCGCGCCTCCAGAAACTTGAGTGCTTTCACCACGCTCGTCAGATTCCCCGCCTTGTAATCAATCACCGCAATCATCCGCCCAGCACCATCCTCGCGCCATACCACCACGCCAACAAAATCATTCCCAGCCCGGCGCACAACACCCGAAAGCGTCCTTCGCCAGACAGGCAAAGCAGCGATCCAGCCAGCGCGGAAAGAATCCCCCAGTAGCTCCACGGCCGCATCTCCGCTGCCTGCCTGGCAGGATTTCCTGGGTCGATGGGACGAAGCATGCTCCCCACCAACAGCGCGAACGAGAGCACCAGCGCCGCAACTCCGCAAACCAACAGAGCGCGTCGCCATCCCTGGCCTTCGTTCATAACAGCCCCTTCGTGCTCGGCAACATCTCCCGCATGCGCGCATCCCGGCTGCACGCCCCGCGCATGGCCCGCGCGAACGCCTTGAAGATCGCCTCAATCTTGTGGTGATTGCTGCGGCCATACATCGTCTTCACATGCACATTCGCCTTCGCGCCCCGCGCAAAGCCATCGAAGAAATCCGGCACCAGCTCCGTTTGGAAATCCCCCACCGTCGGTACCGTCACCTGGTCGTCGACCACGTACGCCACGCGCCCGCTCAGATCCACCGCGGCCACCGCCAGCGTCTCATCCATCGCCATCACGAAATATCCCGCGCGCAGAATCCCCTTCTTGTCCCCCAGCGCAATCCCGAACGCCTCGCCCAGCGCAATCCCCACATCCTCCACCGTGTGGTGCTGGTCGACATCCAGATCGCCCGTGCACTGCAGCGTCAGATCGAACCCGCCATGCCGCGTAAACAGCTCCAGCATGTGGTCGAAAAACCGTATCCCCGTCGACACCGAATACTTGCCCTGCCCATCGATCGTCAACCTCAACGCGATCTGCGTCTCCGTCGTATCGCGCTTCACCGACCCTGTCCGCACCGCCTCCGCGCGCTTCCGCACGCCCGCCGGCTTGCCGGCTCGCTGGCTCGCTTGCTTCGCTGTCTTCATTTCCCTTTTCCCTTCAACTTCGCCAACTCCACCATCGCATACACCAGCGTCACCACCATCAACGCAATCCACACTCCCAGCAGCACCGGATGTCCCTTCATCAATACTGAAGCGCCGCTCATCGATGCAACCGATGCGCACAACACCACCACTCTCTTCCGCTCCGGACTCAGTTCGCTCATCACTCCCACTCCCTCTCGCTGTCGCAGGCCGGCTGACCCGCTGACTCGCTGACTTCCTGCTTCTTCCAGTCGATCACCCTCAGCGTCTCCTTCAGCGCCGCCAGACCGCGCGTCACATGCTCCTCTACGCCTACCGTGATACGCACATATCCATCGCATCCCGGATCGCTCGACCGGTCCCGCAGCAGCACACCCCGCGCCCGCATCGCCTTCACCAGCTCTGCGTGCTTCGGCCCAATCTTCATCAGCACAAAGTTCGCATGGCTCGGAAAGAACTCCACGCCCAGCTCCCGCAGCCCATCCATCATCCGCAACCGGCCCGCATTCACCTGAGCCGCGTACCACTGCACGTACGCATCGTCCGCCAGCGCCACCGGCAGGCAATCCAGCGCCATGCCATTCACGTTGTAGGGCGAGCTCACTTTGCGCACATACTTCATCAACTCCGCGCTCCCCGCCAGCACTCCGATGCGCAGATTCGCCAGCCCATACGCCTTCGAGAAGGTCCGCGCCACCACCAGGTTCGGCACCTTGCCCACATCGCCCATCAACGTCTCGCCAAAGAAGTGGTAATACGCCTCATCCACCATCACCACCGCCTGCGGGGCCGCTGCACAGATCGCCAGCAGTTGCTCGCGCGCCACCACCGCGCCCGTCGGGTTGTTCGGCGACGCCACCATGATCAGCTTGGTCCGCGGTGTAATCGCCGCCACAAACCGTTCAAACGGAAACTCCAGCGACGCGTCCGCCTGCACCTTCCTCACGTGCGCCGTCATCATCCCCGCGCTCACCTCGTACATAAAAAACGTCGGCGTCTGGATCAGCGCTTCGTCATCTTCCTCCAGAAAAGCCGCGCATATCAGGTGAATCGCCTCATCCACGCCGTTCGTGAGCAGCACCCGGTCCGCCTGCAACCCCAAGTGCGCCGCCGCAATCGCTTCCACGCCTTCGCGCTCGGGATACTTCGTCAATCCCTCGGCCGTCACCTGCCGCAGCCGCTCGATCACCTTCGGCGACGCGGCCAGTGTGTTCTCGTTGAAGTCCAGCCGCAACGCATCCCGCCCAGCCAGCGGCGGATGATACTCCGGCATCGCCAGCACCGCCTTGCGCGCCCGCGGCGTCACCGCCCTCTCGCTCTTCGTCTCGTTCTCCGCTGCAACCAAACCCGCCATTGCCTTCACGCCAACCCTTCCGATCGCCGACCGCTCTTAGCTTGATCGCTGTCAGCTTATAGCTCTGGAAACCCGCCCTTACCGCATCCGTACCCGCACGCTCTCCGCGTGCCCCGTCAATCCCTCCGCCCCCGCCAGCGCAATCGCATGCGGCCCGAGCGCGCGCAATCCTTTCGGCGTGTACTCCTGTACCGTAATCACCTTCACAAAATCCATCACGCTCAACCCGCCGCGCACCCGTCCCACGCGCCCGGTCGGCAGCACATGGTTCGGCCCGGAGATGTAGTCCCCCATCGCTTGCGGCGAATGGTCTCCCACAAACACCGAGCCCGCGTTCTTCACCCACTTCAGGTCGGCCTTGGTGTCCACCGTCAGATGCTCCGGTGCCAGCCGGTTGGTCAGCTCTCTCGCTTCTGCAACCGATTCGGTTACAAAGATGCAACCGCGAGCCGCAATTGATACCTTCGCAATTACATTCTCTTTCGCTTGCGCCTTGACCTCGGCCTTCACCGCCTCCGCCAGCCTCGCATTGCTCGTAATCAGCACCGCCAGCGTCTCCGGATCATGCTCGGCCTGCGCCACCAGGTCTGCGGCTATGCCCGCCGCAATTCCCGGCGCCGGCGCCCGCTCGCTCGTCACCACAATCTCCGTCGGTCCCGCCGGCATATCGATCCCGCAACCCGTCGACACCAGAACCTTCGCCGCGGTTACAAATAAATTCCCCGGCCCCACAATCTTGTTCACCCGCGCAATGGTCGCCGTGCCGTACGCCATCGCAGCAATCGCCTGCGCGCCGCCCACCCGATAGAACTCCGTCACACCCGCCAGCCACGCCGCCGCCAGCGTCTCCCGCGCCGGCTTCGGCGAACACACCACGATCCGTTCCACCCCGGCCACCTGCGCCGGCGTCGCCGTCATCAGCAGCGTCGACGGCAGCGGATACCGTCCACCTGGAACATAGCACCCCACACTCTCCAGCGGCCGCACCACCTGCCCCACGCTCACGCCCGCTTCCACCGCAGACATCCACTCCGCAGGCTTCTGCTTCTTCGCGAACGCCCGGATGTTCGCCTGCGCCGCCTTCATCGCGGACTGCAACTCCGGCGCAGTCGCCTCCCACGCCGCCTGCAGTTCGTCTTTCGATACCAGCAGCGCCGCACCCGGCTTCAACCCGTCGAACTTCGCCGCGTACTTGCGCAATGCTCGATCGCCGTTCTTCCGCACATCCGTAACAATGGTAGTTACAGTCTTTTCCACCTTTGCCGTATTGAGCGAGCCGCGGCGCTCCAGCGCCTCAATCAGCGCCTCCGCCGCGGCCTTCCCTCGCCCAAATGTCTTCACCAGCTTCATACACTTGCTCCAACCGACAACCGACAACTGAGAACTGAGAACTGTTTCTACAGAACCACCTTGCTCAGCGGATACTCCACAATCCCGGTCGCACCTGCTGCCTTCAGCTTCGGAATCACGTCGCGCACCACCGCCTCTTCCAGAATTGTGTTCACGGCAACCCACGCCGGATCGCTCAAATGCGAGATCGTCGGAAAGTTCAACGCCGGCAACTCCGCCACAATCGCGTCCAGCTTATCCTTTGGCGCGTTCATCATCAGCCCCACCCGCCCCTGCGCCGCGATTGCCGCATTCAGCATCAGCGAGATGTTCTCAATCTTCTTCCGCTTCCACGCGTCCTGGAACGCCGCCTTGTTCGCAATCAACTGCGTCTCGCTCTCCATCAGCGTCTCGATAATCCGCAGTCGGTTGGCCCGCAGGCTCGACCCCGTCTCCGTCACCTCGACAATCGCATCCGCCAATGTCGGCGGCTTCACTTCCGTCGCGCCCCAGCTGAACTCCACCTTCACCGGAATGTTCTTCGAAGCAAAATACCGCTTGGTGAACTCCACCAGCTCGGTCGCAATCACCTTGCCCGCCAGGTCCTCCGGCTTCTGGAATGGCGAATCCTCCGGCACGCACAGCACCCACTTCACCTTCTGCCGGCTCACCTTGGAATACGTCAGGCTGGTTACATATTCCACGTCCGTCTCATTCTCCAGCACCCAGTCGTTGCCGGTCAGGCCCGCGTCCAGCGCGCCTTTTTCCACGTAGCGGGCCATCTCCTGCGCGCGCACCAGCATGCACTCGATCTCCGCATCGTCGATGCTCGGAAAGTAGCTGCGACCATTGGCAAGAATCTGCCATCCCGCGCGCTCGAACAGAGCAATCGTCGCGTCCTGCAAACTTCCCTTTGGAATCCCCAGCTTCAGCTTGTTCGCCATTACTTACCCCCCGCATTCGTAACCGAAATTGGTTTCGTAAAGCAGCTCACCGTGCCCTCGTGGCACACCAGCCCATCGCCTTCCACTTCCACCCGGAACAGAAGCGCGTCATTGTCGCAATCCGTCGCCGCCGTTACTACCTTCAGCCGGTTGCCGCTGGTCTCGCCCTTCATCCACAGCTTCTGCCGCGTCCGGCTCCAGAAGGTCACAAAGCCGGACTCCAGCGTTTTCGCATAGCTGGTCTCGTTCAGGAATCCGAGCATCAGCATCTCGCCCGTCTTCGCGTCCTGCACTATGCCGGGGACCAGCCCGTCCATCTTGGCAAAATCTATCTGCGGTGCATCCGTCACTGCGTCCATCGTCTCCCTCTTTCTCGCTCGTCATTCTGACCCGAAGTGTCAGGATCTCTGTATTTCGCCTTTGTCTTGGCCTGCTTACGAATCTCCCCGCGCGCAGCAAAAAGGCCCGCTCGCGGTGTGCGCGTCAGCGGGCCTTTGGAATCCGTATGTGCTTTTGCTATCTCGCCGCACCGGACAACGC
>Ga0181520_10010621_pt1 | contig 12293 bp, 10 predicted proteins | sample PEATcosm2014_Bin_29_FD_132451 | JGI IMG/M metagenome (GOLD analysis project Ga0181520, IMG submission 132451) | Peatland microbial communities from MTU Mesocosm Facility, Houghton, MI, USA - PEATcosm2014_Bin02_30_metaG | ecosystem: Environmental > Terrestrial > Soil > Wetlands > Peat | place...
CCGCCGCCATGCCCCGGGCCAGGAGGCCTGATCGGGGCAGACACCAAAGACCCAAACCGCCGCCCTCATTTCCCCGCCGGGAGACGAGGGCGGCTTTGTTGTTGGGATTTGCCGGGGATCGCCGGGGCCAGGGCCGGAGCCAGCCGTCGGCGGCCGTGGGGGAGGGGGCAACTGCGATGGCCGGCGCCGGGGAGTGCGAGGCGTCAAAGGGCTCTTCAGGATGTGGCGCGCAGGTGGCGGGCGGTGACACCGGCGTGTTTGCGAAGCCAGCGGCAGAAGTAGGTGGTTTCGCGGAAGCCGCACTGGCGGGCGATGCTGGAGACCTTCTCGTCGGTGTGTTGCAGCAGGCTCTTGGCGTGGTCCAGACGAACCTGCGTGATGTAATCGATCACCGTGATGCCGGTGTGCTTGTGAAACAGTCGGCTGAGGGAGCCGGGATGGTAATCCAGCGTGTCGGCCAGTTGACCCGCGGAGAGATCAGGATTGTCGAAATTCTGATCGATGAAATGCCTGGCCTGGAAGACGACGCCGGGGACATCGGGGGCCACAATGCGATCGGCCAGCTCGTACAGGGTCTCGATGGCCAGCAGGCTTCCGCGGCGGTGGGCCAGGGGCGCCGGGTCGTTCAGTGCCTGGATCATGACGTGAATGCGCTCGATGGGCGGCGGGCCATAGTGGTAGACGCCCGGCCGCAGGTCAAGCTGATGGAAGAACTGCTCAAACAGCGGCCCATCGACGGTGAACCAGCAGATCTCGTTGACATCCTGGACGGCGCGGAAATCCATCGGCCCCGAAGGCAGGAAGATCGCGACATCGCCGGGCGAAGCCTGATAGCGGTGTCCGGCGATGCTGACATGGATCATGCCCGAGATGACCCACTGGACCAGTGCGAATCGCCTTGACCAGGAGGGGGCAAGCTGACCCTTGGAGACATGCACGTCCTGGGCGGTGCGGAGGCAGATCGGCGCGCGGGCGGGGGGCAGGTCCTGCTGGCGGCGGGCCGCCAGGCCGGAGAGCCGGCGCGAGATGCGTGACGCCGGATGGCTGGCGTTTGGGGAGTCGGAATTGTCGGCCAGAGCTTCCGTAAGAGCACACTGAGGAAAAAGGACAATATTTCCGGGAAAGGCCTTGTGTATGCGAGTTGGGGGAATATATAATGAAGACGTTGCGGAGTCCACAGACAAATCAATTCGACAGGCTGAATGATCCAACCGTAATGCGGCGTCGCGTGAAGGCTGGCGAGGGGAAGACTGGCGAATCAAATCGGATCCCACGGCGACGATTGTGCAGCCTGTATCGGGGCAAGGGCACAGTCGCCACAGCGGGTCCATGGCAAGGACTCCAGGAGCAGCGCATATGAAACGGACACGAGGATTCACGCTGGTGGAACTGCTGGTGGTCATCGGGATCATCGCGATATTGATTTCGCTGTTGTTGCCCGTGCTCAACGCCATGAGGATCAAGGCGATGGTGACCAAGTGTGCATCGAACATGCACCAGATCGGCGTGGCGATGGTGGGCTACGCCACCGACAACCATGATTATTGGCCGCTCTACTACGGCTTTGAGGGCTTCCCGCTCTCCACGCCGTATGCGAGTGCGGCGGCGATCGCCAGCAATGCAAATGGAAATACCCAGCCCGGCTTCCAGCCATGGCAGTCAAGCGGGTTCTACGATGCGTCACTGACGGTGCTCGGCATCACCGGCCCCGACGGCAGCGGCCAGCTCTCGAATATGGGAGCGCTGATGGCCGGGGGATACATGGGCAGTATTGCCAAGGTCGGCAGTTGGCCAAATCCGACAAAAGCGGGCTGGCCGTACCCGGTCATTTACGATCCGGCAACGTCAGCCGGGAATTTTGGTCCGAAGAATTCCGCCAACTACGCCGGCTACATGATGAATCCGCACTGGGCGTACGCCGGCTCCAACCAGGCGTTCTTTAACCGCGTTGGGGCCGGCCTGACGGTATCGCAGTCGCGGCCAACGTTTGGTGGGGTGGCTGACGCCGGCCATCCTGGCCTTGCCGAGCCGCCGTATCTGGTGACCGCATACATGAAGAGCACGCAGACGCCGCCGAACAAATGCATCTTGATGGACGCACTTTACTCGCAAACCACGTTGGAACATTTGACATCGCCGACGCCGACGTTCAACGTCATGTATCGCGATGCCCATGTAGCGTCGGTGCAGATTCCGCCCGTGGTTTATGGCTACTTTCAGGCCATTGCGCCCCAGTTTAGTTGGGCGCTCCCCGACCTGTCCGGATTTGACCCGGGCAATGTGCCAAATGGCAATACACCGCTACCGGCGGCGGTAGGAGTTATGGGCGCTGCGGCCACGGGCACCCCGCAGAGCCAGAACTGGGCAAGTGGAGTTCCAGTTCTTACGACGCTGCAAGCCGGGGCTGCTGGTGGGGCTCCCCAACCAAATCCCAATTTGCAAAACTTCAGCTTGAGGTTCGCCGTGGGACTAACGAATTATGTCGATCTGGTCGAGACGCTGGGAACTGGCGGAAACGCGGCGACCGCGCCAGACGGCACGGCGGCGCCGGCGGGCGATCCGTACTATATGATGACCAGCATGCGCATGTTGCCGCCGTGGCCGCAGGAGTAAGGGAATAGAGCCGGTTGCCGTTGCCCGTTTTTCATCGGGAATAACAACGGTTGAGCGTGGTTAACCAGTTAGGATTTGGAGACGAACTCATGCGTGGAGCAGGTCAAATGAAACGGAATCGCGGATTCACGCTGGTTGAGCTGCTGGTGGTGATCGGGATCATCGCGATATTGGTCGCGCTGCTGCTTCCGGGTCTGGCCAAGGCCAAGCAGCGGGCGAATATCACCAAGTGCTCCAGCAATCTCCGGCAGCTTGGCGTGGCGCAGATCGAATATGCCTCGGCCAACGCCGACTGGATAGCGCCGTGGGAAGGATTCAACGGATACCCGGTGGCGTTCAGCGCCGCGGGAAAGGCCGACGGCGACTATTCATCCACTTACTCTTCGGTCGGAAACATTGGAGGCCCACCGAGCGCCAACGCCACGGCCGGCGGTGCGGGTCGATTGTATTACGCCGGTTATCTTTCCAACACGCAGATCGCGTTCTGCCCGGCGATGCCCGCAGGTCACTTTCAGGGTGCGTTTAGCGCCACCGACCACGTGTTTGAAGGCCCCAACGGCTACACGAATTACGAATGGAATCCGCACTGGAGGTACGCCACCACGCTGGAAGGTACCACGAGCATAACGACGGGGACCGATGCCAGCGCTGCGGCGACAGTGCCCCTTTATACGACGATGGCATCGCTTCCGCAGGACAAGTGCCTGGCGATGGACATGCTGTACGACTACGGCGATATGTCCCATACCAATGGCGCCAACGGCGCGTACACGAACGTGCTCTACGGCGACGGCCACGTGACGACTGTCACGGTGCCCAATGCCGTCACCGTCGAGGTCAAGAACAATCCCCCGGGCTGGACGTGGCCCTTGTCCCAGGGCACGGTGACGGCGACAAGCGTGGTGGGCAAGGCAAATTATCCGTACAACTGGCCGGCTCCGACCGGCGGCTGGCAGAATGGCATATCAAATTACGTTGCCATTATCGAGACCATGGCCACCAACGGCGATGCGACGCTGGTGAAGACCGGTACGACGGGTGCGCACTATCCCGCCACCGATCCCTACGGAATGACGACCCAACTGTTTCCGATCATTTGGCCGCAGTAATGGACTGGGGCTGCCATTGTGGCGGCTGGTGCGGCAGGACACGAGGAGCGTTGCAGCCCGGTCGTCCGGGGGCAAGGAAAGTGAGTTGCGAATATGAAACGCCAACGCGGTTTTACTCTTGTGGAATTGTTGGTGGTGATTGCGATTGTCGCGATCCTGATCTCCCTGCTGCTGCCGGCGCTGAACAGAGCCCGATGGGAATCGATCATAGTCAAGTGCGAAGCACAAATGAAGCAGATCGGTCAGTCGGCGGTTAATTACGCCACGGACAACGGCGACTTCTTCCCGCCGTATCGCGGGTTCCGCGGCTATGCGATCCGCATCAACACGTTTCCGTCGCAATGGAACGCGACCAACGCCGGGCAGAATAACACCTCCGGCGGGGCCTACCTCGATCCGACCTTCGGCATGGTCATGCAGAACGTGGCGCCTGGCACTCTGCTCAATGGCGCCAACGGAGCCGGGCCTTTTCCGCAGTATGAAACGTGCAACATCGGCCGGTTGTACCAGACCGGCTACATGACCAACCTGAGCGTGGCGTTTGATCCGGCCTTTGGATCGGACAGCGTTCTTGCCGCCGGCAACACCACCAACAGCAACTGGGGCCCGAACAGGCAGTTCTATTCCTCGTATATCTTCAATCCGCATGCGGCGTACATGCCGGCCATCGACGATCGCGAAGGCGGGAACAGCCTGGGTGGAACGATTTACAATGGGCAGACCACGCCGGCCCAACCGCTGCCGGGCGTGCCGATCCTGTATAACCCCTACGCGACGGCCGCTCTGTTGCCGCCGACCAAGTGCCTGATGATCGACGTGGTCAATAATTACAGCGTCATGGCGCACACCTATGGGATCAAGGCCGCCGCGGTGAATGTGCTGTTCGGCGATTGCCACGTGCAGAGGGTCAGTATTCCGACGCAGGTGATTCAGTGCCTGATGCAGATCGCCGGCACATCAGGCGACTTGCAGAAAATCGCGACGGCAGCCCCCGGTGCAACCGGCGGGACATACCCAACAACGGGTTCCTGGACGCCGCTGGCTGGTTTCGAATGGGGAATCGCACCATCAAGTCAAACGGCACCGAATACTCCGGTGAGCGAACTCATGGCGCCCAGCGCTGTCGGAACCCAGGGTGTGTCGCAGCAGCCGTTCCTGGACAGCTACATAGACTTGTTCGAGGTGCTTGCCAACGGCGGAGATGCAACCCATGTAGGTTCCGGCAATAGCACTCCGCTTGCGACGGACCTTTACGGCCTGAACAGCGGCCTGGGAGCTGGCTTGGGTCGAGTGATCAATTACATTCCCGGCTGATGCGGCATGGTCTGCGGCCTGTTTTTTCGGCGGAAGTTACTGGAAACGCATCGGCATGACGACTCTCGCTGAGCCCCGCCCAGCCGCGCCAAAGCGCGGCTGGGGTTTTATATCCGAATTCCAACTCCTGGGGCTTCTCACGGTCGTGGCCGTACTGGTCGCGGTCTTAAGCACGGCGGGGTATTACGGAGCAGCACCGGGCGCTCCCAACAAATTCCTGAATCCGGACAATCTGGTTGACAGGCTCGCCGAGCCGATGTCGTATTACGCCATCATGGCCGTGGGGATGACCTGCGTGGTGGTGACGGGCGGGATCGACCTGTCGGTGGGGGCCGTGATGGCGTTGAGCGGGCTGGCGGCAGCGTGGGAATTGCCGCGGCTGTACAAGCCGGATGCGCCGGGATGGGAGGTGATCCCAGTGGCGTTGGCGATCACGATGGGGATCGGTCTGCTGTGCGGGCTGATCAACGGGCTGCTTATTGTGGGGTTGGAGATGCACCCGTTCATCGTGACGCTAGGGACGATGAGCATCTTCCGCGGGATCGACGTGGTCGCGCCGCCACAGGCGTCGTTGCCGCTGCCGGATATGGTGTTGCCGGCGTCTTTTGCGGATCATTTCATCAAGTGGAGGGTGCTGCTGCCCACGGCGCCGCCGACGAAGCTGACGCCGATGCCGCTGATCGTGACGCTGGCGGTGGCGGTGATCGGGTGGTTCTATCTGTCCAAGACGATAGCCGGTCGGGAGACCTACGCGGTGGGCGGCAACGAGGAGGCGGCGCGTTTCAGCGGGCTGCGGACGGGATTGGTAAAACTGCGGGTATACGCGATATGTGGCATGCTGGCGGGCGTGGCGGGGATGGTGTCGCTGGGCTTTTACCAGACGGCGGAGAGCCTTACCGGGAACGGATATGAGTTGAAAGTGATTGCTGCGGCGGTGGTGGGCGGCGCAAGCCTGATGGGCGGGCGCGGAACGGCCGTCGGAGCGATGCTGGGCGCGGTGATCATCGCGATGATCACCAATGGAATCGATCTGTTTGCCAGCAGCGAGTACGAGAAGATCATCGTGGGCGCGCTGATCATCGTGGCGGTGGCGATCGACGGTTGGATGCAGAAACTGCGGGTGCGTCGCATGGCGGCGCAAAAGACGATATGATGGCGTCCATACTGTCGCGCCACCGGGGCGCAATGGACGGCACACATTCGGCGGCGAAGCACATTCTTGGCGGAGACGAATCATGAATATCGGTCGAATTCGATTGGCGATTGCGGCGATGGCGGCGGGTTTGGCGCTCTGGTGCGGGCCGGGATGCAGCAAGGCGCCGGACAATACGCCGCCGGCAGGCGGCGCTCCCCAAATGCGCACGATCCGTATCGGCATGGTTGCCAAGAGCCAAACCAATGACGTGTTCCAGGCGGCCAAGCAGGGCGCCCTGGACGCGGCGGCCGATGCGCCGAAGAACTACGGCGTGAAAGTCGACATCGTCTGGCGCACGCCGACCGAGGAAGATGCGCAAAAGCAGGCGCAAAACATTGCCTCGCTGGCCAGCGAGAATGTCGATGGGATCACGGTCTCCTGCACCAATGCACAGATTCTGACCCCGGCGATCAATGATGCGGTCGACAAGGGCATTCCGGTCGTCTGCTTTGACTCCGATGCGCCGGCCAGCAAGCGGATGTGCGATTACGGCACGGATGATGCCGAATGCGGCAAGATCATCATGGCGCAGCTGGCCAAGATCATGGGGGAAAAAGGCACGATCGCGATCCTGGCGGGGAATGCCGGCGGGACGAATATTCAGCATCGCGTGGCCGGAGCCCAGGCGGAATTGAAGCTGCACCCGAACATGAAGCTGGTGAACGACGCGTCCGGCGGCATCATCCACCACGAGGAAAACCCCGAAGCGGCGGTCGAGGCGATCAAGGGCGCGATGGCCGCCAGCCCCGGTCAGATTCAGGGCTGGGCCATACTCGGCGGCTGGCCGCTGTGGACGAGCAACGCCTTGGATTGGGATCCCGGCACGGTCAAGGTGGTGTGCGGCGATGCGCTGCCGAAGCAGCTTGCCTATTTGACGGACGGCCACGCGCAGATGCTTCTGTCGCAGGATTGCTATGGATGGGGCTATAAGACGGTGAATATTCTGCTGGATAAGATCGTCAAGCACCAGGATCCATCGGCCGCATTCATCCCCAATCCACTGACCAAAGTCGCCAAGGACGCCGATCCCGCCAACGATGTCAAATCCGTCACGGAATTTTCCGGGTACTGGGACAAATGGCTGAAGAAGTCGTGAGCGCGGAGGCGGATGGATCGGGCGGCGGGGTGGCGGAGGGTTCTGCGCCGCCGGGCGCCGCGACGGCTGACGCGATCCGGTTTGAGTCGATCACCAAGACATTCGGCGGCGTTACCGCGCTGAGCGATGTGTCGTTCTCGATCCGCCGTGGCGAATGCCATGGACTCATGGGCGAAAACGGCGCGGGAAAGAGCACGCTGGGGAAGATATTGGCAGGGATTCACCGGCCGGATAGCGGCGGCATTGAGATTGACGGCAAGCCGATCGCGTTCTATTCGCCGGCCGACGCGCGGGCGGCCGGCGTGGGGATGGTGCATCAGGAGCTGGCGTTCTGTCCCGATTTGTCGGTGGCGGAAAATTTGTCGATGGGGCAGTATCCACGCAAGTGGAAATACCTTGTCGATCGGGCCGTGATGGCCCGGCGGGCCGAGGAACTGCTGGGGCGCATCGGCGCGTGGCTGGACGTGAATAAGCCGATGCGATCGCTGTCCACGGCCCAGGAGCAGCTTGTGCAGGTGGCGTCGGCGGTGGGAACGGGGGCGAAAATCCTGGTCTTCGACGAGCCGACCAGTTCGCTCTCGGAGGTCGAGGCCGAGCGGCTGTTCGAGCTGATCGAGCAGCTTCGGCGGCGCGGGGTGACAATCATCTACGTGTCGCACCGGATGCCGGAGGTGCTGCGGCTGTGCGATCGCGTGACGGTCTTGCGCGACGGGAAATATGTCGGAACGCTGGAGAAATCCGAGGCGACCCAGTCGTCGGTGGTGCGCATGATGATCGGGCGCGACATCGAGGCGTATTTCCCGCATCACCTGGATAACCCGCCGGGCGCGACCATCCTGAAAGTCACCGGGCTGAGCAGCCGGGGGAAATTCCGCGATATCACCTTCGAAATTCGACGCAGCGAAATTGTCGGATTTGCCGGATTGGTGGGGGCCGGACGCAGCGATATCGCCACGGCGGTGTTCGGGCTGGATCCTGCGGCGACCGGCCGTGTCGAGATGGACGGCGCGGACCTGCCGCTGGGCGATGTGCGCGAGGCGATGCGGCGCGGGATCGGGCTGGTTCCCGAGGATCGCAAGCGGCAGGGGCTGGTGCTCATGATGGGCGGGCGGCAGAATTTTTCGCTGGCCATGCTCGGCCGATTCCGGCGCATGGGTCTGCTCGACCACCGGGCCGAAGCCAGGCAGGCCCGCGAATATTTCCGGCGGCTGGACGTGAAGACGCCCAGTGTCGAGGCGCTGGTGCAGTCGATGAGCGGCGGGAATCAGCAGAAGGTGGCGGTGGCCAAGTGGCTGGGCCGGGGGGCCAAGATGCTGATATTCGACGAGCCGACGCGCGGCGTGGACGTGGGGGCCAAGGCGGCGATCCACGAACTGATCGACGAGTTGGCCCGGCAGGGCGTGGGGATCATGCTGATCTCTTCGGAACTGCCGGAATTGCTGAATCTTTCGACCCGCGTGCTGGTGATGCGGCGGGGTCGCCTTGTGGGCGAGGTTCCGCGGGCCCAGTTGACGCAGGAGCGCGTGATGCGGCTGATGGCGGGCGTGGAGGAAAGGGCCGCGGGGTGACGGCATCGGTGACTTCCCTTAGAAAAGAAAAGGGGCTTGTCCCGATGGCGACGCGGCCGGATTCGCTGCATAGTATTGGCCATTGGGAATCTTTTTTCAGGAGTTGAGTATGCCCGCTGTTGTGGATGTGGAAAAATGTGATGGGTGCGGAACCTGTGCCGAGAACTGCCCCAGCGATGCGATCAAGGTTGAGGACAAGATCGCCGTGGTCAAGCCCGAGGACTGCATCGACTGCAACCTTTGCGAAGACAATTGCCCGCAAAAGGCGATTGAGATGAAGGTGTGAGGAGAGGGATGGGGAATTGGGGATGCCCCGCGTCTGTTGCCGGCGTTCAGATCGCGAACAGCGATGACGGAAATGCTTCGAGATCGAGGCCGGCGGTGATTTTGGCGGCCAGGAGGTGGTGCGCCAGGGCCGCGGACATGGCGGCGTTGTCGGTGCAGTAGGGCAGGGGCGGGACGCGAACGGGGATATCGAATTGGGCCAGGGCCGCTCGCAGCCCGCGATTGGCGGAGACGCCGCCGCCGACCAGAACGGTGCGGGCGCCATACTGGCGGGCGGCCCGGCGAATTTTCACGATAAGCACATCGATGCAGGCGGCCTGGAAAGAGGCGGCGACGTTGGCGATTTCGGCCCCGGTGAGCGAATCAGCGCGTCTTTCACGGCCCTTATGGCCGCGAACGTGGTAAAGCACGGCGGTCTTGAGGCCGCTGAACGAGAAGTCGAGCGAATCGCGCTCGAGCAACGTGCGCGGGAAGGGGATGGCATGGGAATCGCCGCCGGCGGCGAGGTTGTCGAGGATGGGGCCGCCGGGATAACCCAGTTCGAGAATCGCGGCGACCTTGTCGTAGGCCTCGCCGACGGCGTCGTCGATCGTGGCGCCGATGAGTTCGATATCCAGCCAATTTCGCAAATGGAAAAGCGACGTATGCCCGCCGCTGCAGACCATGCCGACCGCGGGGAATTGAACGTCGGCGGGAGAGGCCGGCGGCGCGGGCTCAGCCGGCCCGGCCAGCACCACGCTATAGAGATGGGCATGCACGTGATCGACGGGGACGAGGGGCTTGTTCAGCGACCATGCCAGAGTCTTGCCGGCCGTCACGCCGACAAGCAGCGACCCGATCAATCCCGGCCGATTGGCGACGGCGACGGCGTCGATGTCGCTCAACTTGATTCCGGCTGCGGCAATCGCGTCGATGAGAACGGGGAGGATGCTGTTGATGTGAGCGCGGCTGGCGATCTCGGGCACGACGCCGCGATATCGCGCGTGCAGAGCGACCTGCGTGGCGACCACGCTGGCCTGGACAACTCGCCCATCGGCAACCAGGGCGGCGGCGGTCTCGTCGCAGGTGGACTCGATGCCGAGAATGAGGCTCATGGCTGAGTGGCCGGCGGCTGGGCCGGGCTCACCGCAGGCGGCTGGGCCGGCGTCGGCGGCGCGGCGTCGGGCGGCGCGGTAATGGCCGGCGGCGTCATCTCCGGCGTGGGACCGGTCGGCGGCGGTGCGATATCGGGCGATGGCCGAGTGACCGGCGATTCGATATTGCCTGGGGCCGTTGGTGCCACCTCAGGCGCGGGACTGACCGGCAACGGGATCGCCGCGGCCTGGGGCGGGATCGCCGGTGCCGTCGTGGCGTGGCCAAGAATGATCATGCCGACCATGGTATTGACGGCCTGCTGAAGTTGAACGTCGTTCGGCTGGGTGGTCGGCGCGGTGGTTGGCGCTGTGGCGGCGGCGGCGGGGGCGTTGGCGGGAGTCGTGGGCTTGACCAGCGGGCGGCGGACAATTTCCTGGTTCACGTGCTCTTCGACGATCGCGCGCTGAGCGATATCGTCCATCGGCACGACGATCTGCGGATCAACGCCCCAATCGGTCGCGTCCTTGGTGCGATGCACCAGACGCCCACTGGGCAGATAGTAATAGGCCATCGTGAGCTTCAGCTCGCCGTTGTTGTCGTCCAGGTTGATGAGCTGCTGAACCGATCCCTTGCCGTAGGTCCGCGTGCCGACAACCAGGGCGCGCTTGTTGTCCATCAGCGAGCCGGAGACGATTTCCGAGGCCGACGCGGAATGCTCGTTCACCAGGATGATCAGCGGGAAATTGGGAAGCTTGTCGGTGGCGTCGGCCTTGAGGGTTTCGGCGACCTTGCGGCCCTTGGTTTGCAGGATCAGCGTGCCGTCCGGGACGAACATGTTGATGATCTTGCGCGCCTGATCGAGCATGCCGCCGGGATTGAAGCGCAAGTCGAGGATCAGGCCCTGCATTCCCGTATCGGCCAGGCCGGGCTTGCCCGGCGAACCGACCAGCACGTCGTGGATTCCGGGGTAGGTGTTCTCGGTGAACTGCGTGATGCGGATGTAGGCGATCTTGGGATTATCGACAACGTAGTAATCCCACGAATCGTCGCCGTTGCGCTGGAATCCCTTGACCGTGGGGACGGATATCTCCTTGCGCTCCATCGTCAGTTCGACTTCCTCGCCGGTTGCATGCTTGACGGTCAGCTTGACGGTGGTTCCGGCCTGACCCTTGATCTTGTTGATGACCTCCGGCAGGCGCATGCTCAGATCGAGCGTGTCGCCATTGACCTTGGTGAGAATGTCGCCCGCCATGACGCCGGCGGTAAAGGCGGGGCTGCCTTCGATGGGCGAGATGACCTGGACCCGGCCGTCGGGAAGCTGGGCCAGTTCAATGCCGACACCCTTGAAGGTTCCTTCGAGCATGGTGTCGAATTCGGTCTGCTGGGCCGGCGGCACGTAGACGCTGAAGGGGTCGAGCTCGCTCATCATGCCTTCGATGGCCTTCTGCTTGAGCTTTTCATCGTCGACGTCCACGACGTAATTGGCCATGATCTGGCGATGAAGGTCGATAATGGTGCGGACAAAGACATAGTCATCGTCGCGGGCGGCCATGGTTCCCGGCAGGCGCAATGCCAGCACGGCCAGGAGTACGACGCTGACGATCCAGGCAATTCTTTCACGCTTCATGGGACGAGGCTCCTGCAAAGCACTGTATCATGCCCATGCGGCCAAAAGAGGCAAGGGGGAAAGTGCAAATGCGATATTCCGCGGCACAATGATCCAATGGCCTGGCGGCGGCCAAACGCACCTGTTGCTTGGATCCTCGCGACGCCCGCGGGACTTGGCCGTACCTACGACAATTTGTGCGTTGCGGCATTATTCCGCTGGCCGTAGAGTGGCCGGCGATGTAGAAAGCGGCCACGTTTTGGCCGATAGCGGTTAACCCTCTGGTCAGGGAGTTTCACACATGAGCAGTGCGTTGGAAGTCGGTAAGAAACTGGTCGATTTGTGCCGGCAGGGCAAACACGTGGAAGCGATGAACACGCTGTACGCCCCGAACATTGTCTCGATTGAGGCCGGCGCCCCGGCCGGCAAGTCG
>Ga0181520_10010622_pt1 | contig 12293 bp, 9 predicted proteins | sample PEATcosm2014_Bin_29_FD_132451 | JGI IMG/M metagenome (GOLD analysis project Ga0181520, IMG submission 132451) | Peatland microbial communities from MTU Mesocosm Facility, Houghton, MI, USA - PEATcosm2014_Bin02_30_metaG | ecosystem: Environmental > Terrestrial > Soil > Wetlands > Peat | place...
AAGCCTAAATAAGGAGATAAAGATGTATCGGAGAAAATCTCTTTCAGGATTTGCAGCATAATATTTTTATGTTTAGCGAAGTCTAATGTCATTCAATTTAATTCGTATTTTTATAATTTTTAAAATAATCTTCAACTTTTTTATTCATTCTATTGTTGCGGTAAATAGGCAAAATCTCAAAAACTTTATTCCAATCCAAAACATCGAGGTAATCAAAATGATAATCTTTGCTTATATAAATTCTGTCTAGAAATGCACGCTCTTTAGTAGCAACAGCCACATCAGTAGTATGAGTTATCCCGATTGTATTACTTAAAACATAATCTTTCATCCTGATAAAAGAAATTTTTTGTCCGCCGGCTATTATGTTACGGGTAAGATAAGATGCTACAAAATAATTTTCATAATACTGAAAATTTATTCCGGTACGGGTCAATACAGTTTCAAAACTGATATAAGAAGGTGTGTATATACGCGTTACCAATTCAAAACGATTATAGTTTTTATCTTTGGCGTAGATGCCCCGATGAATTCTAATCAACTTCCCATTTTTCACATAACTACTTAATCTAACCCGGACGCTGGTTTTCGCACATTCGCCCCACAACAACACAATATCCCTGGTAGTAAAAACAGTTCTTGGTGATCTTAACAAAACCTCAATATATCTGCCTTTTGTAGGTTTAATATTCATATATCTACTGGTAGTATTGTTAAAGCTTACTTGCAGTACAATTATATATTAAAATTGAGATAGTTACAATAACACGAATTAGGACGAATTCTCACGAAGAAAAACGGACAAAAAAAAATTCATCACAGATGAATTTTATTACTTGAAAGTTCTCAGAATATTAAAATAATATATTATCATGAACTGACAATTCGTTTATAAATTAAGAATGGTGTATTACTATTTCAAACATTACATCACCTAAACCTCCAGGGATGAGACCTCAGCCAAAGGCTGATCAGCCTTTGCAGGCTGTTGCATAGCGAAAATATTTTTTTTAATAGCCCCGGCTTAAAAGCCGGGGCTATTTGCAACACCCTGATTTGGCTGAAAACCCCGGTTGTTTTAGTGAATTCGTATTAATCTAATTCGTAATAATACCTTTAATAGTTAACCAAATTATTTTCAAGTCTAACCAGAATGTCCAGTTTTCCACATACCACAAATCATAATTTTCCTGTTTCCTGATAACGTAATTATTTTTGTTAGTGTGGAAGGTATTAACCTGTGCCCAGCCCGTCAATCCCGGTTTAACAATATAGCTGTATAAATACGATTCAATTTTATAATCAGGCGCTGCATTTCCATAGGTATCGTACGGGCGAGGGCCTACAATGGACATATCGCCTATAAGAACATTAACGAACTGAGGAATAAGGTTCAGGCAGAATCTCTGCATAAATTTGCTGAAACCCGTAAGCCCCGGCGCTTCGTCAAGCGAATCCTGTTTCATCAATCGGAATTTATAACAGTCAAAACATTCGCCCTTCCTTCCGCGGAGCAACGACTTATATAATACCGGCCCCGGGTTTAGAATAAACTGCAGGAGCATAAGGAGCGGCCACAGCCAGCTAAGCACAAAAGCAAAAAGGACTAAAGTAAAAACTACATCAAAAACACGTTTCAGTATACGCCAGTGAAGCTCATTTATAGCTTCATCCTTCGGCGCAATGATTGTATAACCGCCAATCATATTAATACCTTAAAAGTTAAAAGGAATAAAAATCGGAGACCGGAGACAGCAGGCCGGAAACCGGAAGAAAACAGAATAATACGAATGTTGACCAATGATTTATTTGATTTTAAATGATTTATAGATACGAATTATCATTAATACGAATTAGACTTATATGAATTATTTAGTATATTATCGTAATAATAGGTGTGGAATTAAATGTTTTATTTTTGAAACAATGCACATTATCGAATTTGTTTGGGGGTATCTCAGAATTCCCGGGTTTACACCCAGGGCTACAAGCATTTCGCTGCTCTGCAGCTACAAGACACCAAGTCACCGCTCTCTCCAAGGATTCCCACATAATGGCTAGCCTTCGGGAGGGATTTTTTGACGCACAGATTGATAATCTGTGCTACGAAATTCGCCCCACATGGTGGCAAGCCTCCGGGATTCAGAAACAATCAAAGCCTATTACTATTTAATGTATACCGTAGTACATCCCTTACTAAAGGCAGGGAAAAAGCCCATTTCTTCTTTAACCACTATTTAGTTACCAAAACCTCTAAAATTTCACATTTTAGACAATAATGACTTAAAAGAACTATTCAGATTAGCCTAAAAGAGCCATTTCATATTCACCCGGTCGTGCGAAAATATAAGTGTAAACAAGATGCTTAAACTAAAATTCGAAACCAGAAATTGAATAAGAAAAGAAGCTTATTTTACCCATTAAATGCACTTAATATACCTGCACAATTACTTATCAGCCGGAATTGGCTGTTAAATTGGACGCTGATAATCACCATTATTTTTAGTGTTAATTTTGCTATAAATGCACAGGTTGTTACAAATTTTACCGGTAATTTATTTGCCGGTCAGCAATTTGCGCGCCCTGTTATAGAAGAAACAGGAAATCAGTTACCAGATACATGGATAGCCCAAAATCTTTTATATGATTATGCTGCCCAAAAAATAACTGTAACTGTCCCGGGAAGTTATACTTTCAAGACCGATACCACTTTTTTTAACGGGCCGCAGGATCCGATGCTTTTTCTTTATGATAATAATTTTGATCCTTCTAAGCCATTGGAACATGGTATAGCAGCAAATGACGATATATTATCAGGTATAGATTCACGCTGCAAGCAATCTTGTATTGCCGCCGTGACACTATCAGCAGGTACCTATACTTTAGTTATTACCGGTTGGAATCCTGGAGTCTCCGGAGGTGTAAATTTCAGTTGTATAGGGCCGGGATTGGTTGGAGCGAAACTGATACCTTCCTTATCTTCAATAGAAGATACAACATTAGAATATACAGCCGGAAGCAACGCAGAAAGCACAATAACTTCATCACTAAAGATAGATTGCAACGCAAATTTAACATGTGCAACAGTTCAAATTACAGGTAATTATAACAGTAGAGAAGATATTCTTAATTTTACATATCAAAACGGCATTACCGGAACCTGGAACTTTTCAAAAGGAACTTTATCGTTAAGCGGATCTTCATCAGCAGTAATTATCAGTCTGCACTTAGGAATATAACATATCAGGATACTGCACAAAAACCTTTTGTATTGACAAGAACTATTAGTTTTATGACGATTGCCGGTAATATACACAGTAACATTTTAACAAGAATTATAACTGCAATTAAGCAGGCATACAACCTTGAAGCAATTGATAATAGAACTTCACTCTTAAAAGGGTTTACTGGAACTTCAGGGGGAAATACAACCACAGCAGTTGACGGGAAGCCGGTTATTACTTCATATAATCTCAATCAGAATTATCCAAATCCATTTAATCCTTCAACTACAATAAGCTACAGTGTCCCAAAATCGCAATTTGTTGTATTAAATGTTTATAATTTACTGGGTCAGTTGGTAACTACACTTGTTAATCAGCAGCAAAATGCAGGCAATTACTCGGTAACTTTTAATGCTAATAAATTAGCAAGCGGTGTTTACGTTTATTCTTTAACAGCATCTTCTGATGGAGGAAAGAGCAGCTTCAGCTCCGTAAAAAAAATGATTGTAATGAAATAGTTTCAGATGATTTTAAGGAACATAAAAATAAATTTAATTGCCAGCAAGGGGCTACAAGCATTTCATCCCTACAGGATTCAAAACAAAATAATCATGTTAATCATTTAAATCACACGAATCATAGTTCAGATTAATGGATACCGTAGTACATACCAACGGTAAACTGATTCAGCCGGCTATCTGCAAAAGATAAATTAGCCTTTTGGGCAGAAGTCTTTGTTGTCTGGTACTGAAGGCTGGCAAAAAGTTCATGAATAATTTCGTACTTAACATTAAAGCCGAAGTAAGAATAATTAGTCCTTAAGCCGAATAAGAACGGAGGCTGGGGCTGGACCTGATCCTGCGCTCCGGTTTCTTCACCACCTTTGCGGATATACTGTGCCCATAATGTACCCTGAAGGCCGCGCAAAAATCTGTAATTCAATGCGGCATAAATAAGGTCGGCATTATCACCTATCCAATCACCCATTATATATCCCGAATTCTGATAAACTTCCACCTGGTTATAATTATTATAAACGAATGGATAAACCTTAGTATACTCTAAAGTAAAAGTTGCATTATCAACCGGCAAATCAGTAACCGATCCGCCTAAAGTAAAACCGACCTGGTTTCTTTGCTTAGCCGCATTAAATATATTTTCCAGGCTTATTTCATCAATAAAAAGCGTTCCGTACAAATGAGTATTTTTTATTTCATTCCTTGAACTTACACCCAGAAAAAACTGGCAATTCCCGCTGGCATTTTCATTGCTATTACTTAAATAGTGATCTGCCGACCAGAAAAACATTACCGGAATTAAATAAGCAAACTGAAGCTGGTTGCTGTAAACAATAGATTCGCCTAATGAAATATCAAGTCCTGTTGTTGGAGTTACAGTTAATGAATGCTGCACAAGAAATTTATCTACATAACCAATATTTGATTTACCCGGTACTGTGCTTGAATATACCAAGGATGAATCTACTACATTAGAGTTTAACCATGCATGAATATAATTAAAACTTAACCAATTGGTAAGGCGGAGATCCAGCCTGATGAAAGGAAATGAAGGCGCTTTATCCGATAAAACCAGCAGCCCACTTTGGCCGTATCCCCAATTTAAATAATCTTTACCAACGGATAAATCCCCCCACGACCAGTTATAAGAAAGGTTAGCATTTATATCATCGTATTCTATATTATTTGCATTGGTTTTAGAAATTAAAATACCTGTAACCGGAGTAAATTTTTTAGTTTTGTCAATTGATGTACCGTCTTCAGAATTATCCTGATACCGGAGGCTAAATCCGAGATTATTACTCAGATAGCCATACAAGTACAAACCATTCCACCTATATGAATACTTAGCGCCGCCTAAAGTTCCCGCTTCATAGCCCAAGATCGGGCTTGCATTTATTTTAAATAAAGTATCACCGTAAGCAAAAAGCCTGTAGCGATTAAACGGATCCGCATTTATAATCGTTACGGATGAAGATTCATTATTATCAAGTTCTTTATTATTAGAAGATTCCACTTTGAGGGCAACACCGGAATTTTTATTTATATTAGCAATTTCCATCCCGAAATCCTTCAAATAAAAATCCAATTCATCCCTTTCCAAATCAGTTAAGCCGCTTCCATTCTCCTTTTTCCGGATTGCGGCTTCCTTTAATTCGAGCAGTTTTTTAGCAATATACTCCCTGCCGACCGGCCTAATTTCATCATGAAATTGAATAATTCCCTTTTGCGCCATCAGGTCCATGAAAGTATATACATCACTTTCTACAGGTTCAAAAACAGTCTGCGAAAAAGAAATTGTCGCTGAAATAATCAGCAGAAACAATATATTCTTTAACATATTTGTTATAAGTCTCTAATTTTTCTTGCGGGGTTTCCCGCGACAATTATATTTGGCGCAACATCTTTCGTTACAACAGAGCCTGCTCCAACTATTGAATTTTCCCCTATAGTAAGGCCGCATAGTATTGTTGATGATGAACCGATTGAAGCCCCCTTCTTTATGGTTGTTTCTATTACTTTCCAATCACTCTCGGACTGCAATGAACCATCCTCTGTGGTCGCCCTTGGAAACTTGTCATTTATAAATGTAACATTATGTCCAATAAAAACATTATCTTCTATATGGACGCCTTCGCAAATAAATGTATGACTGCTTATTTTGCAGTGTTTACCAATAACAGCATTCTTTTGTATTTCAACAAAAGCACCAACTTTTGAGTAATCATCTATAGAACAGCCGTATAAATTAACAAAATCAAAAATTGTTACCTCTTTACCCAGCTTAACATTATTTATATTTTTTTTGTCCATAAAAAGATTTCCTAATTTAACTCAACAAGAGTGCCTTTATTTTTTATTGATTTTTCCCCGGCCTCAAGAATTTTAACAACATATAAACCGTCTTCACCTGAAGTAAGTGGATTTCTATCTTCATTTATTGAAGCCAGAAACTCTTTTACGCCTAAAGCTAATGCCTCAACCTCGCTTACCTTCGGCGAATTCATATCCCCGATCCTGTATTGAACCAGGGCATCATATAATCCCTCCTGAGTTTTTATATCAACTCCGGTATCATATATTTTTATTTTTTCCGAATTCTCCAAATCATTAAAAACAAGCATTTTTTTCTTTCCGCCGATAATCATTCGCCTTATCTTCACGGGTGAAGTCCAGTTCACATGAAAATGAGCAAAACAGTTGCATTCAAAATAAATGGAGAGGTGCGCAATATTTTCTATTTCATTGTAATTTGCTATACCGTTTGCAGAAACTGCCGTAGGTTTTTTCCCAAGTATATATTGCATAATTGAAAGATCATGGGGGGCCAAATCCCATATTACATTTACATCATGCTGGAACAAACCGAGGTTAACCCTTACTGAATCAAAATAAATAATTTCCCCCAGCTCACCGGCATCCACAATCTCTTTAATTTTTTTAACTGCACCGGTATATATGAAGGTATGGTCAACAAAAATTTTTAGATTTTTTTTACCGGCAATTTCAATTAGTTTAATTGCTTCTTCCGAACTTGCAGTAAAAGGTTTTTCTACCCATATGTGTTTTCCGGCTTCCAAGGCCTGCCTGGCAATACGGTAATGTGTATTTACAGGTGTTGCGATTGCGATACATTCAACATTTCTATCTTCTAATAATTCCTTGTAATTTTCGTTCAACCTGACTGATGGAAACCTATCACAAATAAATTTCAATCTGTCCTTCCTCTTGTCGCAGGCAATTACTTCCTGAACATCTTTATTCACCATAAAGTTTCTTACAAGATTGGGGCCCCAGTAACCAAGGCCGACTATTCCTACTTTCATGATTTTCCTCCTTTATTCGCCCCCTTTGGCAAAAAGCATAACAGGTATTGTCTTTAAAATTATACTTAGATCAAGCCAGGGGGTCATATTGTTGATATAATATATATCCAGGACAACGGAATCCTTAAATGAAACAGAACTTCTTCCCGTAACCTGCCAGATTCCGGTGCAGCCGGGTAATACTGAAAATTTTCTCTTCTGCCATTCGTCAAAAAGTGCATACTCATAGGGCAGGCATGGCCTTGGGCCGACTAAACTCATCTCACCGATTAATACATTAATTAGTTGTGGTAGTTCATCCAAAGAATATTTTCTTAAAAATTTGCCTATCGGAGTAACCCTGGAATTGTTTATTATTTTTGTGCCTCCGTTCCCGGACACTTTATCATTTTTTATAAAATCAGCCATCATTTTTTTCCTTACTGCATCATCATCACTTGCTAATCTCATAGTCCTGAATTTATAAAAACTAAACGGCTTCCCGTTTTTTCCTATTCTTATTTGCTTAAAAAAAGCGTTGCCCGGTGAGCTTAGCATTATTAAAACTATAATAACCATAAATAAAGGCATTAAAATTATTATCGCACTTAAACTAAGAACAACATCCAGCGCTCTTCTTAACGGAAGAAAATATTTAATATTATAACGTGGGGCCGCATCAATTAACGGGATATCGGAATATTTTTCCGTTTTTATTTTTTGATTTACAATTCCGAACAACTGAGACCTGATTTTAACATTTAAATGCAGCGCTTCACAAATATCAAGTATATCGAGCAATCTGTCATATCCTATATTATCAATTGCTATTATAACTTCTTCTATTTTACTGTTTTTAACAACAAACGGAATTTGATCTACGTTACCAAGGACCTCAATATTGCCTACAATCTTTGCATATTTTTTCCTACTATCATCAATAAACCCAATAACCTCTACACCCAGCCTTTTATCTTTTAATAATTTTTCAGCCAAAGTCTTTCCTGATTTACCCGCCCCAACAATAACTATCCGCCTTCTCATCACTTTACTTTTTGCAAGTTTCAGGAACAAATTATATAGTATTTCTATCCTGAAAATCAGTATTAATATTAAAGAAATGAGTATGAAGCGGAAAATGAATTGAAAAGAATTGGAAACATCATGGGATAGCAGGGTGTAATAAACCAACAATATCCCTAAATAAGAAATGAATAATGAAATTAACAGCAAGCGTATCTGTGAATAAAATGAGAGTATTACATCAATTTGATACAAATTATTTACCTGAAAAATGAACAGAACCGGGGTACACATTACAGCATAAAGAAGTATTATCCAGTAGTTACTCTGGAAATAAGGGACAATACCTATCCCTATTGAATTTGTAATATAATCGGCTGCTAATAACGAAAAGAATATTATAAAATAATCCGCATATGCAAAAACAAATTTGTACTTTGGATACTTCATAATGGCCCCCGCAATTTATTTAATTTTATCAATGAACACTTTCGATATGAGTATGTAATAGAATTATTGCACAGCAATATGCTTAATTGGCATTTTTTTATTTATTAAAAAAAGTATTTTTGGAGTGTGTTGTGATTATTGTCATTCATTGTAATTCAACGGTAATTCGGTCGTCATTCATAGACATAGAGAAGAAGATAAAGCGATTACACTTAGATTAACCTAAAATTTTGTATTGTCTGCCGTTCCCCGCACCGGAGGCATTAATCCCCTCCCGGTAGGGGTCTGGTGGGGTGGGTATTGCAATTACATTTAGAAATCCTTCAAAATCCTCCTTCAGATTCGCGGGAATTCGTTTTAATTTGTGAGTTATCTCAGAAACTCCCTAATCTTTTCACAAACAAAAGAAATCTGTTCCTCTTTTAATTCCGGATACATTGGCAGAGACAAACCGCATGCGGCAGTTTTTTCAGATATGGGAAAGTCACCTTTTTTATAACCTAAGCTGCTGAAGCAAGGCTGTAAATGAAGCGGAATAGGGTAATGCAATCCCGTAGCAATTTCATTTTCATTCAGGTATTTAGACAGTGCGTCTCTTTTTTCTTCAGTCGGCAATTGAATAACATATAAATGGTAAACGTGCTTTGCATAACTCATTTCTTTAGGAGTAGTAACCTGCTCTGTACCGGCTAAATATTCATTGTAAATTGAAGCATTTTTTCTGCGTGCTTCAGTCCATGCCTCAAGATGCTTTAATTTCACTCCCAGTACAGCGCCTTGAATTCCCTCCATCCTATAATTATGCCCAAACATTTCATGATTATATTTTTGAACTGCGCCGTGGTCTCTAATCATTTTAGCTTTTTTATTCAGCTCTTCATCATTAGTCATTAATGCACCACCTTCCCCGTATGCGCCTAAATTTTTACCTGGATAAAAACTGAAAGAAGAAGCTGCACTTAATCCGCCAACTCTCTTCCCCTTATATTCCGAAATATGCGCCTGTGCGCAGTCTTCAACAAGATGGATATTATGCTTCTCTGCAATTTCCCAGAGTGGATCAAGGTCAGCAGGCTGACCGTATAAATGCACAACAACAATGGCTTTTGTTTTGATGGTTATAGCGGCTTGCACTTTAGTGGGATCAATATTATAACTTTCAGGATGGCAGTCAACAAAAACCGGAGTGGCTCCGCATAGGGTTGCGCCCCATGCCGTGGCAATAAAAGTATTTGCCGGAATTAATACTTCATCCCCAGGTTTAATTCCAAGCATCCATAGAGCTATGTGATTGCCTGCAGTACCCGAGCTCAGGCAGGTACAGAATTTTGACTCATGAGCTTTTGCAAAAGCAGCTTCAAATTCGAAAACAGGTTTACCTAAAACGTAGGCAGTATTATCCAGAACATTCTGAATAGCAGGATTAACCTCATCTTTTATTGAACTATATTGTACTTTTAAATCTAAGAATGGAACTTTCATAAATACCCCGATTATTATTTGAAAAATTCGTGAGGCTCAGCTTAGAGGTGAGTCTCACATCATAAAAAATATTTCTAATAGCGCTAAATTTTGTATGCCCATAACCGTATAATTAGTCTGGAGCTTAATATTATCCAAACTCTATGTGGTTCCGTTAATATCTAATTAACATATACAACCATTTTAATCAAAGTAATCAGGTTAATCGAATGAATCAGTGGTTCAGACAATTTATTTTTATTCGCGTTAATTCGTTTATAATTCATGAAATTCGTTATTTTAACAGAATCATTTTTTTAGATTGCCTGAACACTGCTGAACTCTTAATACCTGTCGCCTCAATGTTATAAATATATACCCCGGATGATAAATTCGTATCATCCATACTTATACTATAAAAACCCGGACGCTGTTCCTGGCTTACAAGCTGTTTTACCATTTGCCCCAATAAATTATATACACTTACCTTTACGTTACTACTAAATGGAATAGCATACTTTATTATAGTGCTGTTATTAAATGGATTTGGATAGTTCTGTTCAAGGGAATAAGAGTTTGGCTGAATATTTGACCCTACGGGAACATCAAGAAGTAAATTGTTTATCACATTCCCATTATAATCTGCAATTTCACTCCCCGGTAAAACAGCAAACACACTTTTATCATCAGGGCTCCAGCTCATATTTACCTGGAATTTAAGTGTTAGCAGTTCATCCCCCTTGTTAAAAATAATGCCGTCCTTATTCCCCGCGGCATTAAACCAGCCGATAATGATAGTATCGCCCGTTTGATTATACATTGCAGAATTTATTTTCTCATTTAGAACAATACCCGTAAAGGTTAAATAATTTTTCTTATAAACAATCTTTAATGAAATTGCACCCGGCGCCAAATCGGAATTCAGTATAAAAGGTACTTCAATAACATTATTATCAGATTGTATCTTGATTGACGGGTTATAATTTAGCGTAACTAAATTTTTCCTCGCTTTAGATAATGGCACAAGCGGAATATATGCTTCCCGGACATCTCCGGTGTATAGGCAATTAATATTTAGGGAAAGGCCGTTATTAGTTACATTAACTGTATAGCCTGAATTAACCGGTTGAAAAACTACGTTGGGTTTATTATTTGGAAAGCTATTTATAATACCGACAAATCTTTTTAACACTAATATTGCATCGGTATCATTAATTAAACCGTCATTATTTACATCGGCAGCCGATAACTGAAGAGGATTAAACGGCTGAATTCCTAAAAAGTATCTGGCAATCAGCATGGCATCTGTTGCATCTACCCCTTCCCAGTCATTAAAATTCTGTACCCCGATTACATACTTCCCGGTATCTATTCCCTGTGTTTGATAATAACCTGTGTCATTGGATGTAGCTGCAAATAATTTCCCGGTTGCTAATTCCTGCAAGGTCAGGGTTAATCCGCTGAAAGCTGATTTGGTTGAATTAGCATATAATATTTTCCCGCGTATTGTAGGATTAGAAACAATCCGTTGAATAGTTATTAAATTGCTGTAAACGGATGTATCAGTATTATCATAAGCCCTTACACGGTAATACAGGTTATGCTGACCGTATGTTAATAATGATTTTACAGCATTATCGGCATAAGTTGTAACATTCTGTCCTGTATTTCCAACAATGCTGAAAGTACCGGTTGAATCAATTTTTCTTTCTATACTAAAACCTGTTGCATTTCCGGCATTATTAGTCCACCGAAGATATACGTAATCAACAGTATCGGCATCTTCATTCAGGTTCCATGGCGCATTTATATTAGCAGTGCTTTGTTTCATTAAAGTCATTCCGCTTATCTTTACTGCCCCGCCTAAATAATTTGTACAACTAATAGTTATTGTTGCGTATGAAGCGCTATCCGGGATAATCAACTGAGTATTGCCGTTAATCGATTGGGCAATATCATTTTTAAACCAATTCGGCGTTCCTGCTGCAAATTCATAGGAAATTAACTTATAACCCCCTGATGGGAAATAAATATAAAAATTAACCTGAATTGTACTTCCTAAAGTCCCTTTAGTATAAAAGTAAAAATCATTCGCCCCTTTTTCAAGGCCTCCAAGCTGGTTTATAGTACAAATTGTTCCGTTTCTGTTTATAGACAAAGAGTACTGATTATTATATCCGTCAAGCGTATCTAGAACACCATATGATGATCCCGGTGCATAGTAATATCCATCTGGGCGCCCGTCGCCGTCCAGGTCGGTATTTAAACTTGGAAAAATATTTTCATATGGGTTTGTTGAATCGGAATATAAT
>Ga0181520_10010623_pt1 | contig 12291 bp, 10 predicted proteins | sample PEATcosm2014_Bin_29_FD_132451 | JGI IMG/M metagenome (GOLD analysis project Ga0181520, IMG submission 132451) | Peatland microbial communities from MTU Mesocosm Facility, Houghton, MI, USA - PEATcosm2014_Bin02_30_metaG | ecosystem: Environmental > Terrestrial > Soil > Wetlands > Peat | place...
CCACAGCGGCGCGCGGTTGAAAATGGAGCAGGAACGGCTGGAGCGGGAACGGGAAAAGACGGAGGAGGAACTGTTGGAGCATTTCGAGCGTTGGACGGAAAACCAGCAGGTGCGCGACTGGATATGCCAGGCGTGGGTTGACCCGGAGGAACGGAAACGCCGGTTGCGCGAAATCTTTGGCCTCGCGCCAGAAACGCCGGATGAAGCAGCCACTGACGAACAAGATGAAAAAGAGCGGCGGATACGCGAAATTTACGGCCTGCCGCCGGAATCGCCGGAGGCGGCGGAAGCCGATGCCGATTGTGCGGATTCCCTCTCCGCCTCGAACGGGGAGAGGATAAAAGGCGGGGTGTCGGAACAGTTGAGTGCCCCGGTCAACGGCCGGGAACCCGGCTCAATCAAACCGGATCAAACTGAATCAAGCCAACAACCGGAGGTGCATCGCCCTTTCGAGCGCGAAAAAGCCGCGCCGGGGCATGATGATTCCCCAATGTGCGGGGATGCTCTTTAATGAAAATTTTGATTGTGACAATGGAAATGGAAGCCATGTTTTGGCGCAATTTTCCCTTCTTCCCACAAACAGGCATCACCCGCCCGGCGTCATGCTGCGACGCACATATTGCAAGAATTGATTTGCTTTCAGCCGCCGTTTTTTTTTGAATGGTCGAAATGCAACGCAAAAAACTTCAAGCCCGTTCCGCCGCGCCCGCGCCCGACCGCCGGGAAAAATTGAAATTGCTGCTCGATCTCTGCCACCAACTCGGCAACCCCGCGCTCCGGATGGCCATTCTGGGCGAGGGCAACGCCTCCGCCAAGTTGAGCGACGAAACCTTTCTCGTGAAGGCCAGCGGTTGCAGCCTGCCCACGCTCGACAAAAACGGGGTGGTCGAGTGCCGCGCAAAAACGCTGCTGACGCTCCTGGAAACAAATAATTTGAGCGACGCCGAAGTGGACGGGACGCTTCTCAATTCGCGCGTGGATCCCGCGGCGAAGAAGCCGTCGGTGGAGGCGCTGTTTCACGCCTGGCTGCTCTCGCTGCCGGGGATTGAATTTGTCGGCCACACCCATGCGCAGGCGGTCAATTCCATCCTGTGCTCGCCGCGCGCGCAGGAATTCGCCGTGAAGAAAATCTTTCCCGATGAAATCGTCTGCTGCGACGTGGAGTCGGTTTTCATCCCCTACACCGATCCCGGCCGGAAGCTGGCGCAGGCCATCCGCGTTGAGACGGAAAAATTTATGCGTAACATTGGCCGTCCGCCGCGCGTCATTCTCATGGAAAACCACGGCATCATCACGATGGGGCGTTCCGTTGAGGCGGTCATGTCGGCGATGCTGATGGCGGAAAAGACGGCGACGGTCTGGCTGGGCGCGGCGGCGCTGGGCGGGCCGAAGTTCATGACGCCGGAAAATGTCGCGCGCATTTCGGGCCGGCCCGATGAGGCGCTCCGCCGGAAAATGTTGAAACTGTAAACTGAACTGAAAACCAAAAACTGAATCCATCCTATGAAAAACAATCCGAACGTGGAAAAATCATTCACCCTGGCCAAGGAACGCTACGCCGCCATCGGCGTGGACGTGGAAGCCGTGTTGAAAAACCTGGCAAAAGTCCCCGTGTCCCTGCATTGCTGGCAGGGCGACGACGTGGGCGGGTTTGAAAATTACGGCGGCGCGCTCACCGGCGGCATCATGGCCACCGGCAATTATCCCGGCAAGGCCCGCACGCCCGAGGAATTGCGCGCGGACGCCGCGAAGGCGCTGTCGCTCATTCCCGGCACGCACCGGTTCAATCTCCACGCATTCTACGGCGAGTTCGGCGGCAAGAAAGTTGACCGCAACGAAATCAAGCCGGAGCATTTCAAGAACTGGATTGACTGGGCCAAGTCGCTCGGCATCGGCCTGGATTTCAACCCCACCTGCTTCTCGCACCCGAAATCAGCCGACGGCTTCACGCTGTCGTCTGCCGACAAGGGCATCCGCCAGTTTTGGATTGAGCATTGCCAGGCCAGCCGCGAAGTCGGCGCAGCGATGGGCAAGGCGCTCGGCACGCCCACCGTCACCAACGTCTGGATTCCCGACGGCATGAAGGACACGCCCGCCGACCGCCGTGGCCCCCGCGTGCGTCTCGCCTCGGCGCTGGATGAAGTGTTCAAGAAACCGATCAATCCGAAGCATCATCTCGACGCCATCGAAGGCAAGCTGTTCGGCATCGGCTGCGAAAGCTACACCGTGGGCATGCACGAATTCTATCTCGGCTACGCCGTGAAGAACCAGAAACTCGTCTGCCTGGACGCCGGCCATTATCACCCGACGGAAAATATGTCGGACAAAATCTCTTCCGTGCTTTGCTTCGTGCCGGAGATTTTGCTGCACGTCAGCCGCGGCGTCCGCTGGGACAGCGACCACGTCGTCATTCTGGACGACGCCCTGCAGGCCATCGCGCAGGAACTGGTGCGCGGCGATTATCTCGGCCGCACGCACATCGGGCTGGATTATTTTGACGCCAGCATCAACCGCGTTGCGGCGTGGACGATTGGCGCGCGCAACATGCTCCGCGCCCTGTGCATCGCCATGCTTGACCCGATTGACAAGTTCAAGAAACTCGAACTCGCCGGCGATTACACCTCGCGCCTCGCGCTGATGGAAGAATCCAAGTCGCTGCCGTTCTCGGCGGTGTGGGATTATCACTGCCTCAAAATGGGCGCGCCGGTCGGCGAGGAATGGCTGGCCCAAGTCAAGCAATACGAGAAAGACGTGCTCTCAAAACGCCAATAGCCCGTCAAAATAATCACAACCAAAACGGCCGGCGGCATGAAGCCGCCGGCCCAGTTCAAATCCGTGGCAGTTGAAAGGAATAACCTATGAATGATGCACTTCCAATGACGACGAATCCCGCCTTGGGCATAATTATATTTGTGCTGGGCGGTCTCGCGGGCGCGGTGTTTTATCTCCCGCTCAAAAAGGTGAAAAGCTGGGCTTGGGAAAGTTACTGGCTCTTTTGGGCGCTGTTCGCGCTGCTCATCGTGCCGATTGCGCTGGCCTTGATCACCTCGCCAAACACCTTCAGCGTCCTCAAGGCTTCACCCAGCAGCGAGCTTTGGCATTGCTACCTGGGCGGCGCGGCGTGGGGCCTGGGCGGGCTGACTTGGGGACTGATGATCCGTTACCTCGGCGTCGGCCTCGGTCTGGCCATAGGCTGCGGCCTTTGCTCGGCGGCGGGAACCATTGTCCCTAAAGTCTTGAAGGGTGAATTCGGCCAGTTGTTCCAAACACACGCGGGCATCGTTTCCTTCATCAGTGTGGTGGTGTCACTGCTCGGCATCGTGCTGGTCGGCATGGCCGGCATGTCCAAGGAAAAAGAGCTGCCGGAAGAGGAAAAGAAAAAATCCGTGGCGGAATACAATTTCAAAAAAGGGATGCTGGTCGCCCTGTTCTCCGGCTTGATGAGCGCCGCGCTTAGTTTGGGCCTGCAAGCGGGAGGCACGATTGAAAAATTGGCGAAAACGACTGAACCGGTCACGCCGGTGGCCTGGGCGGGAATGCCCGTGCTGGTCGTCGCGCTGCTCGGCGGATTTACGGTGAACTTCCTCTGGTGCCTCTTCTTGAACGCCAAAAACAAGACGTTCGGCGATTACACCAAGAAAGGCGCGCCCATCGTTCCCAACGTCATCTTCGGCGCGATTGCCGGTGCCATCTGGGTCTGCCAGTTCGTCGCCTTCAAGACGGGCGAACCAAAGATGGGCGACCAAAGCTACGTCGGCTGGGCGGTGCTGATGGCCAGTTCAATCATGTTCAGTGGCGCGCTGGGCCTGATGCTCGGCGAATGGAAAGGCACCAGCAGCCGGACGCGCGGCTTGCTCGGACTCGGACTTGTGGTGCTGCTTGGCTCCGCCGTTCTCTCCGGCTACAGCGGCAAGCTCGGCCAGGACGCCGCCGCCAAAACACCAGTCCCGGCAGTGCAGACCAAATAAAAGTTTCGTCCGGTTGAAAAACATTTGGCCGTCTCCTCGCGGAGACGGCCATTTTATTTGCTCGCAAAAGTTACGCGCATAAATTTTGGCGCAACTGGCAGGACGTTATGGCTGCGCCGCAGCGCAGCCCTGCCATCGTGGAATTTTATTTCCCGCTCACCTGCTGCAACCACTTCACGCGATAGGCCAGCAGCGCCTTGGCCAGTTCGTCGGTGAAGGCCGGCACCTGGCGGTATTTCACGCCCAGCGCCGCCGTGTCCACTTTGTAGGGATGAATTCCCAGACACGCCGCCTTGCCGGCAATCGCCGCGCCAAGCGTGGTCGTCTCGGTGACGGCCTGGCCGTTCTTGTCGAACATTGCGTAAACCGGATGGCCGGTCAGCGTCGCCAGCACCGCTCCAAATAGTGAATCCTTGGAACCTCCGGCTGTCAGCACGATTGGAACCTGGATGTCGGCGGAGATCGCCGCAACCTGATGGGCGGTGGCCGCCGCCGTAAGCAGGTTGCTCACGAGATAAGCGGTGACGCCGTCAGCGAAAAACGCCGCCTCGTTGATGATGCGGCCCTTGACCTGCGGGAACGGCCCGGTGCCGTGGTTGGACGGGGCGATGTTGGGCAACGCGAAGCTGTCGGCGGCCTTCACAATCTTGAGCAGTTGCGGAGCGGACCAGGTGTTGTTGAATCCGCAACCCCTGTCTTTGGCAAGTTTTTTAATCTGCGAAAAATCCGCGCCGCCGCCGTAACGCGCGGTCACCACCGGTTCGCCGTCCACCGTGCCTTGAATGATGATGTCGCGCGTGTAGCCGTCGCCCGGCACTTTGGCCGCGCCGCCCATTTGCGCAATCATCGTCCACGTGCCGGCTTCCACCTGCACCACCGGTTTGCCAATTGCCTTCGGATAGGCCTGATAAAACGTCGAAAGAATCGGCAGGTGCGAAAGGCAGGTGTCGTGTCCGCCGGGAACCACCAGCGGCTGCGTGGAAAGTTTCAACCGCTTCGCCTGTGCGGCGGGCATGGCGCCGATGGATTTGTAGCAGACGGAAGTTTGTGCCGGCACCAATTTCTTGAAACCTTTCACCTGCTTGCTGGCCTTGCTGGGCGTGCCGGGCTTGCTGCGGACATCGCGCGTGCCGGTGTGGCACATCCAATAGCTGTGCTCATTGCCGGCCTGCTTGATCGCGGCGAGAAAATCGTCGCCGATGAAATGTCCGCCCATGAGCGCGCCGTATTGGCCAAAGGCCGCCGCCTTGGCGAACAATTGCGGACGAACCAATTCCTCAAACACCAGCCGCTTCAACAACGTCAGCGAACCCGGAAAATCGCGGATGGAGCCGGTCTCCTGAAAAAAATCCTCCTTCGATCCGGCCAGCTTGGCGAACGCGTCGTTGACGGCATCCGGATAACCCTGCGTGTAAGCCAGCGTCAGCCGCTCGCCCGGCGCTTCCATCAGCGAGTTGTCAGCGCCGACCAAGCCGCCCGAAGCGCCGCGCGCGACCGGCGCGACCACCGCCGCCGCCCGGTCTTTTTTCGGCAGCGACTGAATGATGCTGTCGAACCAGTCGAATTCCTTGCCGGTGCAATTGTATTTCAACCCTTCATGTTCCGTGTTCGGGCTGTCGGTGCTGGCGGAATGCACCGTGGCCAGGGTTTCAAAGTCCAGCGTTTCGAGTTTAATGTTTGAGGCTCCGTCCACCGGAACCAGAATTGTCTTTGCGCTCATGTTGTTTTCAATTGATGCCCGCGATCAGCGCCGCATTTGGCGGAGTCGCGGGGCAGAGTTGTTTGTCTTAATGCGCGCTTCGACAACTCTTGAACCAGAGTGTGAAGCGATGCTGTTCCGGCAAGACTAGCCAAGCACGCGGCACAGGACAAGCGGCAAGTCTCGCCAGCCCGTCGTCCGCCGCATTTTCGCAACTCGCTGGACAATGCCGGGAAATCAGCCAAGATTAACGCGCAGCCGTTTGAATGAAACAACTCCTGCAACTCTCGGCAGTCACCAAATCCTTCGGCGCCGTCCGGGCGCTCAAGGGTGTCTCGTTCGATTTGCAGGCGGGTGAAGTCCATGCCCTGCTCGGCGAAAACGGCGCGGGCAAATCCACGCTCATCAAAATCATCACCGGCGCGCATCAGCCGGACGGCGGCGCGATTGAAATCGAGGGCGGGCGCGTCGAAAAACTTTCGCCGGCCACCGCGCACAAACTCGGCATCGCCTGCATTTACCAGCAACCGGCGCTGTTCCCGGATTTGACGGTCGCCGAAAACATCGGGCTTCGGCTGGAGCGCGCAAATTCCTTTTCGCGGGTGAATTGGAAGGAACGCCGCCGCCGCGCCATCGAATTGCTCCAGCGCATCGGCGCGGACATTTCGCCGGACGCCGAAATCCGTTCGCTTTCCATGCCGGAGCAGCAGCTCGTCGAAATCGCCTGCGCGCTCGGCGCGGGCGCGCGCATCGTCATCATGGACGAGCCGACGGCGTCGCTCACCGAAAAGGAAACCGGGCTGCTCTTTGCCGTCATCCGCGATTTGCGCGCGAGTGGCGTGGGCGTCATCTACATTTCGCACCGGCTGGAGGAAATTTTTCAGCTCGCCGACCGCGTGACCGTTTTGCGCGACGGTGAAAGCGTGGGAACGCGTGAATTTCAAAGTAGGGCAGGCGTCGCGCCTGTCTCAAATCAATCTCCCGCTCAAGCGGGACAGGAAATTGGAGACAGGCGCGACGCCTGTCCTACCTTAACGGAATCGGAACTCATCAAGCTGATGGTCGGTCGCGAGATTTCCCAGATTTTTCCGCCGGCCGAGAGCGCGCCGGGCGAAACCATTCTCTCGCTGAATAATCTCGGCTGCGCGGCCGGTGGTGTGAAAAACGTTTCGCTCGAAATTCGCGCCGGAGAAATTCTCGGTCTTGCCGGACTCGTCGGCGCGGGACGGACGGAACTGGCCCGCGCTCTTTTCGGCATCACGCCCGCCGATGCCGGAGAAATTTTTCTGCGCGGCGAAAGAATTGAAATTCATTCGCCGCGGGAAGCCGTGGCGCAGGGCATTGCTTATGTGCCGGAAGACCGGCGGCGTCACGGCGTCATTCTCGAAATGCCCATTGCGCAAAACATGACGATGGCGATTCACCGGCGGATTTTTCCAGGCACCTGGCTGCGATTTGGCGCGGAGCGCGCGTGCGCGCTGGATTTCATCCGCCAGTTGGACGTGCGCGCTTATGGCCCCGAAGCGCCGGGCCATTCGCTTTCCGGCGGCAACCAGCAAAAAGTGTCGCTCGCGCGCTGGCTGGCGACCAAGCCGAAAGTTTTGATTCTCGACGAACCGACACAAGGCGTGGACGTCGGCGCAAAAAGTGAAATCCACAAAATCGTCCGTCGTCTGGCAAAGGACGGTTTGGCGGTGCTGATGATTTCAAGCGATTTGCCGGAAATTCTCGGCATGAGCGACCGCATCGCCGTCATGCGCGGCGGAACAATCGCCGCGATGCTGCCCGGCAAAAGTGCCGCGCACGAGGTGATGGCTGCGGCGTTGGGAAAACAGAATTGATGTTATGAATTCAACAACTGGCAGAATAATCGATGGCAGAATGATACAAAAACAATTCTTCATCATTCTGCCATCAATCATTCTGTCTTTCCGCATCGAACCAGTCTGCAAACGATGAAACGATATTTCCGCGAATTTTCCGTCGCCGCCGCGCTCGGCCTTCTGCTGCTGGCGCTGGCGATTTTCGCGCCGTCATTTTTTCAGCCGCAACCGCTGCTGTCGCTCGCCACGCGCGAGGCGCCGACGCTGGTGGTCGCCTGCGGCATGGCGCTGGTCATCATCTGCCGCCAGATTGATATTTCCGTCGGCTCGCAATTCGCGATTTGCAGCGTTTGCGCCGGATTGTTTGCGGCGATGCACTGGCCGCTCGTGCTGGTGCTTGCCGCCTCGGTTTTGATCGGCGCGACTTTCGGCGCGTTCAACGGCGCGCTGGTGGCCGGATTCGGCTTGCCGTCCATCGTGGTCACGCTGGCGACAATGGTGACATGGCGCGAAGGCCTGCGCTGGCTGCGGCAGGGAGTCTGGGTGGATTTGCCCAACGGCGTGCAATGGTTCGGCCTTCCGCAGATGACCGGGCAATGGACGCTCGTCCTCGTCGCGCTGGCGATGTTGATTTTGCTCGCGCTGGCGCTGAAACATCTTTCCCTTGGCCGATTCATTTATGCCATCGGCACGGATGCCGAAGCTGCGCGGCTGGCTGGAATCCGTCCACGGCTGATGACATTCAGCGTTTTTGTCTTCATGGGCGCGCTGACCGGGCTGGCGGCGATGATGAACACCATCCAGTCGCCGCAGGTGGACCCAAATTCGGGAACGGGATTGGAATTGAAAACCATCGCCGCCGTGGTCGTCGGTGGCGTGGCGATTTCTGGCGGACGCGGAACCTTGTGGGGCGTGTTCGCCGGACTGTTGCTGCTCGCGTGCGTCAGCCCGGCACTGACCCATCTGCACGTTGAGGCGTTTTGGGGAAAAGTGATTCAAGGCGCGATTATCCTGCTCGCGGTCGTCGCGGACGGTTTGCGGAACCGAAAATTGAACCGCTAATCTGCGCTAATCATCGCTGATTTATGAAAATTGAAATCTATAAAGACGAAGGCTACAAACTCATGGGGGCCGCATTTGAGGTTTATAATGAACAAGGTTTCGGCTTGTCCGAGGAGATTTATCAGGAAAGCTTGGAACTTGAATTGGAATCGCGCGGAATTCCTTTTTGTTCCAGACAGGAGTTGAAGTATTTTTACAAGGGGCGCGAATTAAAAAAACGTTGCGTTCCGGATTTATTCGTCTTCGCTGGAATCGTCGTTGAGTTAAAGGCCGCCAGCCAGTTGTTACCGGAGCACGAAGCGCAGCTTATCAATTACATGCGAATCACCAAGCAACCGGTCGGATATCTTATCAATTTCGGCCATAAAGACGCGCTTGAATGGAAACGATTCATCCTGTCTGAATTTATAAAAGATTAGCGGCAATTAGCGCAGATTAGCGGTTTATGAAAAATAGCGGTTTGAAACCAGTTCTGCTCCGGCACGAGACGATTCTGTTCGCCGTGCTCGCGGCGGAATGGATTTTTTTCGACGCCATCGGGCATAATTTCGGCACTTACGACACTTCGTGCGACATCCTCCGCCACTCGTGCGAGATCGGGCTGCTCGCGCTGGCGATGACGCCAATCATCCTGACCGGCGGCATTGACCTGTCGGTCGGTTCGCTGCTGGGACTGTGCGCGATTTTGTTCGGGAAATTCTGGCGCGACGCGGGCATGACGATTCCGGTCGCGGCGGTTTGCACGATCGGCGTCGGCGCGCTGGCCGGCGGGCTGAACGCATCGCTCATTTCGTGGCTGCGCCTGCCGCCGCTCATTGTCACGCTCGGAACCTATTCCCTGTTTCGCGGCCTGGCCGAGGCCATCACGCACGGCGTGGACACGTTCACGGATTTTCCGGCGTCGTTTTTGGTTCTCGGCCAGAATCGCTGGCTCGGTATTCCGGCGCAGGCATTTGTTTTCATCGCTGCGGCGATTTTTTTCTGGCTGCTCGTCCATCGCACGACTTTTGGCCGCTCGTTTCGCGCCATCGGTTTCTTGCCGGAGGGAGCGCGCTATGCCGGCATTCCCGTTGGACGCCGCGTGGCGATGGTTTATGTGCTGGCGGGAATCGTCTCGGCCATCGCGGCGATCATTTACACCGCGCGGCTCGGCCAGGCGAAGGCCGACGCCGGCACGGGCTACGAATTGTTTGCCATCACTGCCGTCGTGCTGGGCGGCACGAGCATTTTTGGCGGCGTCGGCTCAATTCACGGCACCTTGCTCGGCGTGGCGGCGATTGCGGTGCTGCACAGCGGCATCGCCCACGCGCTGTTGCCGGGCGAAATGGCCGGAATGCTCACGGGCGTCCTGCTGATTCTCGCGCTGGCCGGCTCGATTCTGCCGAAAACAATTTCAGGCTTGCGCGCCCGGAAGGCGGCGTTCAAAATTCCAAAACAAACCGCATGAAATTTATCATTCAAAAACTGCCAGTGTTTCTGTTGATCGCCGGTCTGGCCGGCTTGACTGGATGCAACAAATCCGCCGAATCTCCCGCCACCGGCGGCGGCAATTCTCCGGGCGGCGGAAAAAAACTGACCATCGCGTTCCTGCCGAAATCCAAGGGCAACGCCTATTTTGTTTCCTGCGCGAAGGGCGCGCAAAAGGCCGCGGACGAACTGGGCGACAAATTGATCATTGACGGGCCGACCGATCCCGACCCGGCGCGGCAGAATGAAATTGTCGAAAACTGGATCACCCTCGGCGTGGATGTCATCGCCGCCTCCTGCGAAAACAAGGAAGGCATTTCCACCGCGCTGCGCAAGGCGGAGGCCAAGGGCATCAAGGTTGTCACCTACGACGCCGACGCGCTGCCGGATGCGCGCTCGTTTTTCATGAACCAGGCCACGTCGCAGGGCATTGGCTATGCGCTCATGGACGAAGCCGCGCGGTTGTGCGAGAGCAACGGCGAATTCGCGGTCATCACCGGCTCGCTGACGGCGGGGAACCAAGTCGCCTGGCGGCAGTTTGTCGAGGAACGCCGCGCCGCCGCGTATCCGAACATGAAATGCGACGCGGTGGAGGCTTGCGACGATTTGAAGGACAAGGCGCAAAGCGAAACCACCGCGCTGTTGAGCACCTATCCGAATTTGAAACTGGTTTTGAGCACCACGTCGCTCGGCGTGCCCGGCGCGGCGGAGGCCATCAAACAGGCCGGCAAAGCCGGCGTCGTGAAAAACATCGGCCTCGGCCTGCCCAACGAAAACAAGCGCTATGTCCACGACGGCGTGACGCAGGGTGTGATTTTGTGGAAGACCTCCGACCTCGGCTATCTCACCGTTTATGCGGCGGATGCGCTGTCCAAAGGCGCGCTGAAATCTGGCGACAAGACGTTCAAAGCCGGCTCGCTTGGAACGTTTGAAATTCAGGGCGACAACATCATGCTCGGCAAGCCGTTCACGTTCAACAAAGACAACATTGATCAGTTTGATTTCTGAAATGAAACGCAACGCGTTCAAAATGAAATTGAAACCCGGCAACATTGCCGAATACAAAAAGCGTCACGACGAAATCTGGCCGGAACTGGCGGCGGCCTTGCGCGCGGCGGGCGTTTCCGATTACTCGATTTTTCTCGACGAGGAGACGCTCACGCTTTTCGCCGTGCAGAAATTGAGCGACAACAATTCCGCCGCCGCGTTGCCCAAATTGCCCATCGTCCGCAAATGGTGGAATTACATGGCACCGCTGATGGAAGTTCATCCCGACCACTCGCCAATCTGTGGCGAATTGCGCGAGGTGTTTCATCTGGATTGAGCGCGACGCGGGGTTTCAAATGAATCGAATGCCGAAGAAAGCTTCCGTCCGGGTCGGCTTGTTTGGCATCGGACTCGACACCTACTGGCCGCAGTTTGGCGGGCTTCTTGACCGCCTCACCGGTTATCAAAAACAGATCGCCAGCCGCCTGCGCGGTTACGGCGTGGAACTCGTGGACGCCGGCATGGTGGACAACACCGAAAAAGCCCACGCCGCCGCGTCGCTGTTCCGGCAGAAGGAAGTCGAGGTGATTTTTCTCTACATCTCAACCTACGCGCTTTCGTCCACCGTGCTGCCCGTCGTGCAAAAGGCGCGCGTGCCGGTCGTCGTTCTGAATTTACAGCCGGTGCCGCAGCTTGATTACGAGAAGTTCAACGCCCTCGGCGACCGCGGCCTGATGACCGGCATCTGGCTCGAACATTGCCAGGCCTGTTCCGCGCCGGAAATCGCCTGCGTCTTCAACCGCGCGGGCATCGCGTATCACCTCGTCACCGGTTATTTGCAGGACGAAGCCGCGTGGAAGGAAATCCGCGACTGGGCGGACGCCGCGAAGGTGATGATCGGGATGCGCGAGAACCGCGTCGGTGTGCTCGGCCATTATTATTGCGGGATGCTTGACGTTTACAGCGACATGGCGCAGCAATCCGCCGTGTTCGGGAATCATTTTGAACTCATCGAAATGTGCGCGCTGCACAAGCTCCGCGAGGCCGCCACAAAAAAACAAATCGCCGCCAAGCTGGACCAGTTCCGCCGCGAGTTTGAAGTCGCGAAGGAATGTGAAAAGGCCGAATTGCTCCGCGCGGCGAAAACTTCCTGCGCGCTCGACGCGCTCGTGGCAAAGCACCGCCTCGGCTCGCTGGCGTATTACTACGAAGGCGAGGACGGCAATCCGTATCGCGACATCGCCACGAGCGTCATCCCGGGCAACACGCTGCTCACCGGCCACAA
>Ga0181520_10010625_pt1 | contig 12290 bp, 12 predicted proteins | sample PEATcosm2014_Bin_29_FD_132451 | JGI IMG/M metagenome (GOLD analysis project Ga0181520, IMG submission 132451) | Peatland microbial communities from MTU Mesocosm Facility, Houghton, MI, USA - PEATcosm2014_Bin02_30_metaG | ecosystem: Environmental > Terrestrial > Soil > Wetlands > Peat | place...
CCGTGCGGCACTGGATCAGCATTGGGCGGCGTCCGATGCCAACGATTTCGAAACGGAGCACCGCATCTATCACGAGGACGCGGTGCTGGAATACCCGCAATCCGGCGAGCGAATCCGCGGTCGGCGCAACATACAGAACCAACGCGCTAGCCAGCCGAGCAAAAAGCGGTTCGCTATCCGACGAATCATTGGCGGTGGTGATCTTTGGATCACCGAATTCATCCTGACCTATGACGGCAAGCCGTCCTACACCGTGAGTATCATGTAGTTCAGGGACGACAAAGTTGCGCGGGAAACACAGCACTTTGCGGATCCATTCGTGGCTCCGGCATCGCGCGCTCAATGGGCCGAACGGATGGACACATAATCTCGCGGCGAGGGCATTCGCTAACGACACCGTCATTTGCGCTTTGCAGCATCATTGTCGAGATCAGAGATTAACGCCAGAGACCCACTAAGTCGTGATGAACACGGTTACCGGAGAAGTCGAAACTGTACGCTATGGGGTATCGTTACCGTACATCCTCCGATGGAGGGACAACAGGTGGATTGGAATCGGTTGGTCCAGTTTGCGCTGCTGGGTAGCGGTGATTTGGAACAAAATGCCGTCCTGCTGGTACGCGTTTCGCTCGGGCTGTTCTTCGCCATCTCCGGGGCAAACAAATTGTTTGTTGCCGGAAGAACGCAAACGATGTACAAAACGCTCGTTGAGGCCAAAGTCCCATTTCCCCGCCTGATGACTTATTTCGTGTCGGGTGTCGAGTTCGTTGGCGGAGCCTTGCTGACCGTGGGGTTCCTTTCGAGCCTGACCTGTGTGGCTTTGTTGGTCGATATGATTGTCGCCATCCTGACCACCAACCTTTCCGCCATGCCTAAAGGACTTTCGCCCCTTAACTGGCTCGACAGTTTTCTCTACCTTCCGGAAGTCCTCTACGTGCTCTTCTTTATCTGGCTGATCTGCGCTGGTCCGGGAAAGTTCAGTGTCGATTACTGGCTCGCCGGCAAGTTACTGACCTGATCGATCGACGAAGCAGTTGGCTGCTAAACAAGAGGTTTGGTGGTCATTACCAGGATGATTCAGCCGCAGGACTGGCGCTAAGTGAAGGTCAAGCGGATTCTCGGAAAGGGATCTCTGGATCACGGAATACACATCACGTACCAGGAGCGACCGTCACACACGGTGAGTATTATGGGATTCCGCGACGGCAAGCTCGTCCACGAAACACAATATTTCGGGGACCACTTTGAGGTGCCGGCTTGGCGCAGACATTGGGTTCGGCAGATGCCATGACCCCGCGCAGAGGATGAGGAAAGTCATTTGGCGGATAGCCGACGATTGACAAGAGCTGATCGATGTCGCAAAAAAAGATTTCCAGCGGTGTAGTTCACGAAGTGCCCGCAGATTTAAGAAAAGCACTTATATCCGACCCGCAAGCATTAACAGCATGGGAGGACATTACACCGCTCGCCCGCAACGAGTGGCTCTGCTGGATTGAGTCAGCTAAAAAAGCGGAAACTAGAAGCCGCCGGATCGAGTGGGGTTGTTCAAGCCTCAGGGAAGGAAAACGACGCCCCTGTTGTTGGCCCGGGTGCGCCCACCGCTGATTCCAAGATGGCCAAACTGGGCGTCGCGACTGGGGACTGGACTCGGCCAACTTCGGGTTTGCGCTTGATCCGGGACGAATCAGGACGTGTCGGCGTGTTCACGTCAGCCTCGCCGCGCTGCCTCGATCGTGGCGATGTCGATCTTCTTCATCGGCATCATCGCCTCGAAGGCTCGCTTTGCCTCACCGCCACCAGCGGCAAGCGCATCGGTTAGCGCGCGCGGGGTGATCTGCCAGGAGAGGCCCCAGCGGTCCTTGCACCAACCGCACTGGCTTTCCGTGCCGCCGTTGCGCACGATCGCGTTCCAGTAACGGTCCGTCTCTTCCTGCGTCTCCGTCGCGATCTGGAAGGAAAAGGCCTCGGTGTGCTTGAACGCCGGGCCGCCGTTGAGACCGAGACAGGGAATGCCCAGGACGGTAAACTCCACCGTCAGCACATCACCCTTCTTGCCGCCCGGATAGTCACCGGGAGCCTTGTGAACAGCTGTTACTTTGCTATCTGGAAAGGTGACGGCGTAGAACTGCGCCGCCTCCTGCGCGTCTTTGGCGAACCAGAGGCAGATCGTGTTCTTTGGCGTCATGTTTGTGCGCTCCTTGTGCTCGATCAGGGCGAACGCCGCGGTCTTTGCGTCGGTCCGTATCGTGGCCCAGTGGTTCATCTGCCGATCTTCTTCGGCCCACGTATCAGATTGGTTGCCACCCGTCTTGCCCTTCTAAATCATATCCCTGGCAGGGATCGACTTCAAGATCTGAGGCCAGGTCATGCCAGGGTAGTCGGAAGTTAACGCCCAGAAACTGGCCGGCAGAGTCAACTTCTAGTCTATCCTGCTTACGTTAGCGCTTATGGGCATCCTGCCCAGTTTGGCGAGAGCCTCCCGGTCCCGCATCGGGGGAGCACCGACGCGCGGCACCCATACCGTAGCGGCCAGAATGCGGGGCTGGCTGTCAAAAGAGCGGCAGCCCGATCGGACGGGTACACGCGACGCAGGCCCTTCTCCTCTTTCAACTTCTTCGACTGCTTTGACTCTTTCGACTTCTCTTCTACCCCAACACTTCGTCCACCGCCTCTTCGAAAACCTGCAAGGATTCGCGCAACGCATCTTCCGCGATGGTAAGGGGGGGTGCGATCTTCAGGCACTCCCCGCTGGCGGCCACGGGCGCGAACATCAGCACGCCTTTTTGGAAGCAGGCGATATTGATCCGCAGCGCCGTGTCGGGGTCAGGAATTTTCGAGCCGGGTTTCACGACCTGGATTCCCGCCACCAAACCTTTGCCTTGGAGGCATCCGAGCGCCCGGGGGTATTTTTGACGAATACGCGCGAGCTCGGGGATCAGAATCTCGCCCATGCGCGCGGCACGTTCCGCCAGGTTTTCCCTTTGGATGATTTCGAGGCTGGCAATCGCCGCCGCGACCGGCAAGGGCGATCCGGAATGTGTGGACGTCATCGAGCCGGGCGGGTAGAGGTCCATGATGTCCTCGCGTCCAATGACCGCTGAAATCGGCAGCGACGAGGAGATGCCCTTGCCGCAAGCAATGAGGTCAGGACGAACGCCGTAGTGTTCAAATCCGAACATCTTGCCCGTGCGGCCAAACCCCGCCTGCACTTCGTCGTAAACCATGACGATGTCGTGCTGGCGGCAGAGGGCTTCGAGTTTCTGCGTGTACTCGACCGGCAGGAAATCGGGCCCGCCGCCTTGGTAGGTTTCCGTCATCACCCCGGCGATGTCCTTCGGCTCGACGCCCTTTTCGGCCAGCGTCGTGAGGAAAAGATCAAAAGAAGTGTTCTCATTCTTGTAGCCATCAGGGAAAGGCACTTGCACAAAGGTACGGTCGCGGTCGACCATCCACGTCTTCCCTTTCTCCGAGCCGCCGGCAAGCTGCGCGCCCATGGTGCGTCCGTGAAAGGCGTACTGAAAAGTCACGAAGTACTTCTTATGCGTGCCGTGTTTGGCAAGCGCGTAAGTTTTCGCCAACTTGATGCAATTCTCGGTGGCTTCGCTGCCCGTGCTCATCAGGAAGACGCGGTACTTCTGCGGGTCCGGCGCGAGGGCGCGAAGCATCCCCGCCAGGCGCGCGCGCTGCTCGTGCACAAACACATACGACGCCAGCAGGCCGCGGTCAATCACCTCGCGCAGCGCCGCGCGGACTTCCTTGCGGCCATGCCCGGCGTTCGTAATCAGCACGCCGCTCGACCAGTCGATCCAGCGATTACCCCAGCGATCGCTGATGATGAAATCTTCCGCCTTGTCCCACACAATCGGTGGCTGACCCATCATCGAGCGGGGTTCCGACTCCAGCAACGCCGCGAAGATCGGCAGAGACTCCGGCACGGGCAGCTTGGTTTTGATGCTACGGTATTTGGTTTCCACTCTCGAAACGTCCCGAGGGGTCAAATCATAAATGGCCATACTTTAAGACCTCCAAGAACTCTTAAAGGGCGATTATTGATTGTCGATTGTCGATTGTCGATGCATGATTGCCGACGGACGGTCGCAGACTGACGATCGGAAAACCGACATTCGACCATCGCAAGCCGACAACTGCAACGTGGTGCTGAATCGGCAATTGACAATCGTCAAACGACAATTGCAGGGTGCGCGCCGTAAACAATGCGCACCGGCGAGGCGTCGGCGAGGATCGAGGCGCGGGCTGCCTCCACCACTAATTCATTGATGTAACTGTTGGCGGGAGTGGCGATCAGGCCCTGGGTGTCGACCTCATGGAGTATTTCCCGACGCTTGGCAAGCGCGGCTTCCTGCGGCAGGCCGCCCGCCGCGTTTTCCAGGCGATGGATCGCGTGAGTAATTCCCGCCACGGATTCGTACCCGTAACCAATGGGTTTATAGCCCGGCCCCTCCCAGGGAACCAGGCGATAGAAGTCCGGACTGACGTAATTGTACTTCGACCCTCCCGGGCCGATGTCCTTTAAGAAGGAATAAGCCACGCCGCGCTGATGGTCATCGTGAAAGATCAGACCCGTCTGGTCATTCCCCTCGCAGTATAGGACCATTCCCTGATCGTTGCTGCCAGCGGCGGCATCGGGATAGCCCAAGCCATTGATTACCGAAAGCAGGGCGCCGTTTTCCCATGCCACTCGGCCGTGCGACCACAGATACGCCTCGTTGCCGTTGGGGAACTTACCCTTCACCCCTTTCAGAGAAACTTCCACGGGCTTCAATCCCGTGATGAAGTAAACCAAGTCCACGTAATGGCACCCGATGTACGTAAAGGGATCGGTGCGGTCGCAGGTGAACCAATTCTGGAAGTTCGAGTAGCGGTAGTAGTACGGTTCGATGAGCTTGGCCTCGCCCATGACGAACTCCCCAAACTGTCCTAGGGAATAACTGCGGCGTGCCACGAGCGACCGGCGGTCAAAGCGCTTGTGGTACTCCACCCCAACGAAGCGCCCCTTCTCGAACGCCAGTTTTTCGATCTCGACTGCTTGCTGATATTTGAGCACCAACGGCTTGACGCACAGCACGTTTTGATCATGCTCCAGGGCATACTTCACCACCGCATAGTGAAGATTGTCGGGCATGGCAACCACTACCATATTGCCCGGAGCCATTCCCGCGATCACCTCCTTGTACAAATCGGGATACTGCGCGTCCGCCGGCGCAGAGAGCGAAGGATGCGGCGAGAATGCATGGCCCGGAAATGCTTCGTGGAAGTCTGGGTTCTCTGCGAGAGCTCTCAGGGGCGCGGTGTTCAAGGCGCAAATCTCGATCTTGTGGACGATCCCGATTCTCTCCAGGTGGTACAGAGAGGGCAAAAGCAGATCGAAGGTAATCATTCCTCCACCCACGATTGTCACGTCAAGACTTCTTGTTGGTGCGGCCACGCAGCCTCCCCCTCCCGGACGAATCTAAAAGTCATCGTGACGGAAGAGAAAGATATTATGAATTCGCACGGAATGTGTCAAACAAGCTGGCTTGCACAATTGCAGGACCCTGTTCTGTTGCCCCTATGGTAAATAATTCGCCGGCAGACAGTGAGATAGACGACGGCAGCCCGGCGATGAGTTCTTCCGCCCTTACCGGGCCCTATTCCGCACGAATTGCAGCAGCACGCGAGGTGCCTAAGGGCCCCACCAGAAGTACTAGACTCCTTGCCCCGCCATTACGGCCATCGGCAATAGCCACAGCAGTTTGACCGTAAAACCACCCACGGGCTTTGGCGTAAAATGGTCGCCAACGTGCAAGAGTAGTACACAAGACGAGCGACATAGCTCACGTATGATTGTTAAATGTAGCCTAAAGAAACGTAAAAATTATCGACTGTCTGGCTTCCATGTCCTGGATAGTGAGAGAGTTTCCCGGCTTCCGATTTGATCGTATTCCGCGGAAGGGTGCCGTGCGGATTTCTCCGCAATCGTCGCCGCGAGCTTGCTCGGTGACGTTGTTCACTTGATTTTCGGATGAATTCTATGCAACCCGGAATGCAGCCCAGAATTGTTAGCCCCCTACAGATAACTCAATGTACAGTAACCACTTATGGGCCTAAATGGGCTGCGGGTAGCCCCCTTCGAAGCTCGAGGTGGTCGTGGACGAAGCCGCCGATTGGAGATGACCATCCGTCTCGCCAGGAATGCACCGGGAAGCCGTTCGCTCTCTTGTCATGTCCCGGCAATTACTTGAGGCTATTACACTTGTCGGTCGCACGCCGATGGCGCTTCGCCGCCTGCGGGGTCACGAGCATAACCCTTACAAGGGCGTGTTCTCTCTTCCACCGAGGTCGAGCGAGATGGTGACGATGCAGGAGCGGAGGGCTGCCCGTCGGGAAGCCCAATACCGAGACATCCAACTCGTCTATCGTGCTGGCTCGGCGAGGGTTGTCGACTGTGGGTACAAGCGCAACATCCCCTCCCAGGGCAAACCTGCCTCGATTGAGGAAATCCGCACAGCCGTCATCGGTCATCAGCCGCTCGTCGTCGCCAAATGCCCCAACCGACGCACGTCAAGGCCAGAAACCACCGCCTTAACGGTGAATACTATGCCCCAAACTTCTGAAGACTGCTGCCGGAGACGACGGCACGAAGCGCACGCCTTTCCGCCTGAAGGGAAATCACTTGCGTATTTCATTTGTCTTTATGCCTATCGCGCGGCCCATGCCGTTGCGCGCGTGTGCATGTACAAGAGACTTTTTGACTGTGTTTTTGTCAGCTATTGTTCGGGGTGCGGTTGGCGTGGTTCTCGCCGCCGTTTTCCCTCAGATCTCGCTTCGCGCCAAGCAGCTAGACATTTCGAAATAAACCTATGCGCACATCGTGGGGCGATGAGCGAATCTCCCGACCAATCAGCGCCCCGGTAGGAGTGAAAAAATCATGAAGTGCCCCCAATGTGGTGCCCCAACTGAAGTTAGCGAGAAGCGCGGTCCATTCCGCGACCGCCGATGCACGAGCACAGGTTGTGGTCTCACTTTTACTACGCGCGAACAGGTTGTAAGGCCGCGCAAACAGGAGGTGCGCCCAGGGGAACATGGTCGGCTATGTGCCCGCACTCGCGCCACTCAAATCGAGGCGCCTGTTGGTCTGCCTGTTGTCAAAGCTGTGGTTTCTGCCGCTCCCTTCCCGATCTCGCTTGCCCAATTGGAAAAGAGCGCGATTGGGTGCAAGCAGATGTCGCCTCGAGAAAGGGAGGTTGGAGCATGAGTGAAAGCCCAGCCCCGAAGTCGACCCCAGGCGGAGGGGAACTGCTCTCCGCACCATCGAAAGTTTTCCAACGCGAAATTCAGGGCACTCGACGTGCCCGAGGCCGCGATAGGGGAGAAGATCTGGACGACCGAAGCTCGGGGCGGCCGATATCCGGCGTGCTTACGTTTGTGCCTATAGGCAACGTTGCGATAGGCGCGCGTCTTGGCTTGCCCCCGGTCACGGCCAATTATGTTCATGCTTGTTCGGAAGTGTTGACGGATGAAACATCTGGCCCTGACGGAGGCCCAGGCCTTTTCACCAGTGCAAATGCGCGGAGGATCCCGCGGCCAGAGGTGTTGGCACAGGAAATGGATGCGGCGCTCCAATATCCGGACATTTTCACTAGAGAAAATGTCTCGCCGCGCTCCCAAAAAGTCCGTTATCGCCTCCCTGGCGTGCCGATATCGGACGGCCCGAGAATCCAAATTCCTACCGGCAGGAAATTCAACAGGAAAATCTTCATTAAATTTCCTACCGGTAGGAATTTGCTGCAAAATTCACTTGACATTTCTAATGTGGTTATCATAAGATGTACATATAATGAATGAGGACTTCCACAATCGAATGAGCCCAGCCGGAGCGAGGGCCGCCTCTTGTCGCGTGCTCAAGCGCTTAGCCGATCCGCCAAAAGCAACCTGGGATTGCCCTTCGGAGGAATCCGATCAAGTCCGCCGGATTTCAGAAATCGGAAACCTCGCGAACGATGGACAGGGCCGCCCAGGGAACCATGCCATGTCGCAGGAGGAGTTGGATGGGGCGACACGACAGTCTGCGAATCGCTCGTCGCGCGACGATTCTGGGCCTTCGAATCAGGATAGAACACCCCGGATTCGCGTTCAAGTTTCTATAGGCACCTCGTATGAGGAAATACAGGAGTCTGTTGTCCGTCAGGTGTACGAACTGGAAGGCACGCAGTTTCGGACCGCCATTGCGCTTGGCATCACGCCCGAAACGGTCTCGCGCATTATGCGGCGTTCCGACAATAGAACGATTTCTTCCCCCCAGGTTCCGGAGGCTTGGCGCGTGGTCAGGCTTCCGGAGCCGGCCCCCGGTATGGATTGGGTGAGTATTTCGCAAACAGGACCAAATACGGCCCAGGCCGCTTCCTCGGAGAGCAGCAGGGAAGAAGAAGTGCCCGGATGGGCCTCCGGCGACAAGGACGACGCGGCAACTTACGATTGAGTATTCCCGAAAAGTCAATACTGACTAAAGATTGACGGCCGAGAATTGACGACAGGTTCTCTAAATCCAAGTTAGCTCGCGCCCGATCAGCGCGAGTGAGGGCGGCGGCGGGTGCACACGCTGCCGCTGCCCGAAGTGACTGAAGACAGACCCAACACAAAACTCGCAAATGGAAACTCGAAACTCGACAGCGCAGACGCAGCGCCTCGATCTTCCAACTTAGATTTGCAAATTTCGGCCGCCCCCCCGCAAGAAACGAAGATCGGCAATGGAACTTCAAACGATGGCGGCCCGTCATTGCCTCCCCGACCTTCAAGCTTCGATTCGCGAGTTTCATCAGTCGGACCTCATCTCGGCCCACAGCAGTTGCAATTCCTCCTACGGGTAACGCCCGCCGCGTTGGCGAGCGAGCGCGACTTCGAGATCCCCGCGAGCGTCACATTAGCGCAAGCCATTCTGGAAAGCGCCACTTCCGCGGGCTGGGGAAGCAGCGTGCTATTTCGCCTCGCGAACAATCCGTTTGGAATCAAGTACTGCCACTGTGGGGCAAGCCCGCAGCCGACAGCTAACACGGCACAGGAAGCAGCCACCGGGGGATTCTTGGCGGATGGTTGTCGGCAGTCCGACTACGGCGCCTTTGATGCCAAAACCTGGGAAATCGAGAACGGGCAGAAGAAGGTCATCAGCGCGGAATTTCAGCGCTTTCCGAATTTAGAAGAAGCATTTCGCGCGCACGCGCTGCTGTTGCACTCGCCGCGCTATCGTCCCGCCTTTGCTGTGCGGGACAACTGGAAAAAGTTTGCGGAGCGGCTGGGACCCAAGACCTCCCCGCTGGACTCGGAGCACTGTGGATATTCCACAAACCCCAGCTACTCCGCGGAGATTATGAGGCTGGTTACGCTTTACCGGCTCGACGATGCCCGGGCGGTGGAGTGGTACGCGACGGGGATCGACCCGGGAGCGGGATACGGTCTACCGGGCGCGGGGCACGGCCCAGAACTCCAAGCGGCCGCAGACTCGGTACGGAAGTAGACAAAACGCAGTAAGCGACCTTACGGGCGGGCAGCCAGCGTGATGGCGATGTCTGTTAGCCGTCGGCGGTGAGGTGTCGGCTTAAGGAAGGCTTCATGAAAAAACCACTCCGCGTGCAGTCTTTTGAGTTTCGGTCGGTATTTATGTGCCTGCTATCTGACCTCTTCTTATTACTTACTTTTGTTGCTCTGGGTCTTTGGATGGTTTCGCAGATGGCGGCGAGGTGAAGCATGTCAGTGGTTGCGTGGGCGATTGCTCTTCTTATTGCTTTAAACGTGCTTTTGACGGCGGCGCTTTGGATCGTTCGCGCCGGGGAAAGGCCGTGCCAACCGGGACACGGGGAACGCGATACGGGACACGGGAAACGGGATACGGGACACGGGGAAAGCGACACAGCCCTCGCCGAACTCGAGAGGGTCCGATGAAAGTCGAAGGCGCCGTACAGCACTCAAAAGCACTCGACACCGTGTCCCGTATCCCGTGTCCCGTATCCCGAAAATCGATGTTCATGGAGGAAACAATGAAAAGTCAAGACGTAAAGGTTCAGCACTTGGCGTTCGCCACGCTTCTCGCGAGCGCTTTGTGGCTGGAGGCTTGTGCGATTCCGGCTTGGGTGAACACAGTGGAATCCGACGCCGAGGTTGCCGCTCCGATTGCCGCCAGCCTGATTGATGTTGTCGACCCGGCGCTCGAGCCGGTGGTCACGCTGATTGAAAGCGGTTTCACGGCGCTGGTCAACACGCTTGACACCTACAAGGCCTCGCCCACGGCGACGAATCTTCAGGCGGTGCAGTCGGCCTTTGCGGCGGTCAATGCGAATGTGTCGCAACTCGAGTCGGCGGCGCAGATCAAAAGCTTATCCAGCCAGGACAAGGTTGCGGCGATTGTGCAGCTCCTCGCGCAGGCGGTAGCGGAAATCGCCGCCCAGGTGCAGGCGGCAGGATCTCAAACCGCAAATTTGAAATTGGAAGTCCCGACAGTCCGGGCCCAGCCCAAGGGTTGGAAAGCGAAGGATTTCAAGCATCAGTTCAACGCCATCATCAAAGGCGACACGCGGTTCAAGCCGCTGAAGTAGCAGCGGCCCATACGTCGAAAAGTTGAAGGAGTCGAAAAGTTCAAAAAGGAAAAAACGGATGCGATTTTCGCTTCAAGCCGCGGAAGTAATCGGTTATGCAAAAGACCTCACCTGTCATCTGTCATTCGTCACTTGTCCTTGGTCATTTGCATCCAGGGCCGAAGCTGGGGAGTCGACGCAACCATGGCCGCGACCTTCCCGCGAGCTGTGAAAGCAATGACCTGGGGAAAGATGACGAAGGACGAGTGGCGAGTGACATGGGACGAAGGGCGAGTGACCGATGACAAATGACCAATGGCGAATCAAAGGAGACTTTATGGATTCCAGCTCAATTCAAGTTCAGGCATTAATCACTTTCATTATGCCGTTTCTGATTCAACTCGCCAAGCGCAGCCAGAGCGCCGGTTTCGCTTGGATTAACCAGCACAAGCCGAAGATCTGCATGTTGACCAGCGCTGTGGCGGCGATGGTGACCTCGATGGGGATTGGACTTGTACACGCCCCGCACAGTCTTACGTTGACCTGGCCGGACTCAACGGCGCTCGCGCACGGATTCGTGACCTTCGCTGTGTCGGCGGTCATTCAATTCGCCGCCCAGCACGCGCTTTATGACGGGTTTTGGCGGCAGGTGGTGCCAAATGCAGGAGCCAGGAGCCAGGAGTCAGGAGTCAGTAATTAGAACCGGGAAGCTAGTCAGGAGCCAGGAAATGGAGGAGTGGGTTTTTTTATTCTGACTCCTGTCTCCTGACTTCTGACTCCCGAGGATTCACATGATTAATGCCAGCGAAATTCAAGCTCTGTTGCTCGGGTCGGGTGGTTTTATCGGGACCTGCATGGCGGGGGTGGGCGCTTACCGGCTGTTTTCCGCCGCCACGCGCGGGGTGTTGCGAGTTCCCACGAGCCTGGAAAAGGGCGCCGAGTGCCTGGAGCGGGTGGTCGCTGCCATTGAAACCCAGAACGCCGTTTCCAACCAGGTGATGGAGCTGAAAGGTCTGCTGATGGCCACGCGAGAGGAAATCATGAAAATCTCGAGCGAGCGCGAATTGATTGGCCGCGAGCTGAGATTGATGTCGAGGAAGATCGAGGCATTTTCCTGTTATGCGCAGGAGGAATGAGAAGCTGTCAGCGTTCAGCTCTCAGCTTTCAGCTAAAACGCCACACGACGGCCGTGACCCTGCTGGCGGCATGAGCATGAGCTGATCGCTGATAGCTGATCGCTGATAGCTGACAGCTACTCTAAATCCCAGAAGAAGGCAAACACATGTTTAAAGTAAAAACCAAGTCCGAGCAAGAGTTCGACCGGACGGAGATTCTGCGGTACTTGAACGAGTGCGGACTTCAGCCGGTGACCCCCAAGACCATCCTGATTTACATGGACGATTGCCTGCGTCCCGTGAGTCTGCCGGGGGTGGAATTTCACCTGCGTTACATGCGCGATCGCGGCTGGGTGGAGCTGGGGATCGAGAAGCAGGTGGGCAAGCCGGAAGTGATTCGCTGGACCCGCATCACCGCCAACGGCGTCGATGAGTACGACCGCAGGTGCGTGGCGCTCGGCGAAGCCAGGTAATCGGGCCATTAGTTCATCGGGTCATCGGATCGTTGGAATTGGGTCATTTGATCATCGGATCATCGGATCATGGAAGGACTTGTTGACTCGGCGATTTGGCGATTTGAATTCACCCAGTCACTCGATGGCTGAACCAC
>Ga0181520_10010626_pt1 | contig 12290 bp, 9 predicted proteins | sample PEATcosm2014_Bin_29_FD_132451 | JGI IMG/M metagenome (GOLD analysis project Ga0181520, IMG submission 132451) | Peatland microbial communities from MTU Mesocosm Facility, Houghton, MI, USA - PEATcosm2014_Bin02_30_metaG | ecosystem: Environmental > Terrestrial > Soil > Wetlands > Peat | place...
ATGACGATCGCCGTCGGGCGCGGCGAGCAAATCTTCGGCGACGGTTTCGACGCCGTCCACGTTCCACGCGAGCGATTGGCGAAACCAAGTCAGCGCCGACGGCAGATCGTCGTTGATCACCGCCAACTGACCGGCGGCGAGATAGATTCCCGGGTCCTGCGGATCGTAGCGCAGCGCGTCTTCGACGCGGCGTTTGTCGCGCTCGGCCCACGCCTGCGGATCGTTGTCGGCCAAGCCGTTTTCCGCCACGACGCGCCAGAAACGGGCGCCGGAGACGACGCCGTCGGCGGCGATCGCGCGTTGGTACGCCGCGGCGGCGGCGGCCAGCCGCATCTTCGTCCCTTTTTCCTGCCATTCCGGCAAGCGGAGATCGAACAGATCGATGAGCCGGCGGCCGAGCGTCTCAGCCAGCACCGCATCGGTGTCCGCCACGCGCTGCAAATTGCGGCCGAGCTGATACCACAAATCGGCATCGCCCGGCGCCCATTGGACGGCGCGCAGCAGCGCGTCGATTTCGCCGATGAGCCCCACGGCCGACGGCGTCTTTTTCGCCGCCTGGAGTTGCCGCCGTTGGGCGTCGACGCCGCGCATCGCCGCCGCCGACGCGAAGACGGCCACCGACTTCGCGGCCAGCGCCGCCAGCAGCAACGCCGCGGCGGCGATCAGCACGCGCGAAACGAGCGGTCGGCGGTTCATCGCGTCAACCTCCGGTTCGCGGCGAGATACGCGGCGCCGAGCATCGCGAAAAACGCATTGCGCACGCCGGGCGTTTGCAGCGGAAAATCGACCATGCTGTGGGCGAGCACGGCGATGACGCCGGCCAGGCCGCCGATCGCGAGCGCGCGCGCGAAGCGGCTGTGGCGTTCGCGAAACCCGCGCACCGCGGCGGCGAGCGTCCAGAGGATCGCGCCGAACAACGCGGCGAAGCCGACGACGCCGGTCTCGACGAGCGCTTCGAGCGGGTCGCAGTGCACGTGGTTGTAAATGACGAGGATGCCCGTGCCGGGAATCAGGCGAAAGCGATCGGCGAACGCGCCGGCGCCCAGGCCGAACGGCTGGCTGCGCAGCGCCAGGCGCGCCGAATTCCACCACGCCGCCGGCCGCGCGTCGACGGCCGCCGCCTCGCCCGGCAATTGGGCAAAGCGCTCCGTCAACGGTTCGCGGCTGACCCACAGGCCCATCAGCACGGTGACGACGAGCGCCGCGGCGAAAATCGGGGCCATCGCCTTGCGCCGTTCGCCGAGCATCAGCCACGCCGTCGGCAGGCCCGCGAGCACGATGCCGCCCATCCCGCCGCGGCTGCGCGAGAGCAGCGCGCCCAGCAGGCAGACGACGCCGAGAAATAGAAAAATCACCACCCGTTCGCGTGCGCCGCGCGCGAGCTGGCCCGTGCCGCGATCGACTTCCTTCGTTTTCGAGCGCCGGTGCAATCCCAGCGCGAGACCGGCGCCGAGGCCGAGCGCGACGAACGCGGCGAAGTTGTTGCGGTTGACGAACGTGCCCGTCACCGAACCGCGGTAAACGAGCTTCGGCAGCGTCCAGATCATCTCGTTGCCGCCGGCGACTTCCATGATGCCGTACAGCGACGTGACCGCGGCGAGCAGGAAGATCGCCAGCAACAGCCGGCGCAACTGGGCGCGTTGATCGTAGAGCAACGTCACCGCGGCGAACGCCGCCATCGCCGGCAGCCACGACAGCAGCGCGCGGATCGTCGCTTCCGGGTTCGGCGACAACGGCGCCCACGCGGTCTCCGGCCGCCAGCCCGTGAGCGCGGCGACGACCGCGGCGGGCAACGGCATCAGTTGCAGACCGTGCAGCGCCGCGTATCCGCCGAGTAAGGCCAAGGCCGGCCACGGCTCGAAGTACGTCGACTTGTGACGGGAAACCGGGCGCGCCGGACCGTGTTGCAGGCGCCGCCAGAGCGTCAGCCCGAGAAGCGCAATGCCGAGAAAATCGACCGGCGCGGCGTAGAGGTCGGCTTTGCCGCCGAAGAGCAGAACGGGCGCAACGACGACCGCCAGGACCAACGCTTCGACGGCCGCCGCCTCGACCCGCCCGCGATCGTGCTCGCCGTTTTCCACGAAGCGCCTACCCTCCGGCAGTCAGCCACTCCGCCGTGCGCGACAGGCCGTCGAGCAACGTCGTCCGCGGCCGATAACCGAGGAAGCCGGCCGCGGCGTCGATCGCGGCGACGCTGTGCCGAATGTCGCCGGCGCGCGACGGCGCGAAGACCGGCGCGGCTTGGCGCTGAAAGATCTTCTCGAGCGTCGCCAGCAGATCGAGCAAGCTGACCGCCCCGCCGCCGGCCACGTTCAACACGCGCCCGTCGAGATGCGGCGCGGCCAGCGCGGCGAGGTTCGCGGCGACGACGTCTTCGACGAACACGAAATCGCGCGTCTGGCCGCCGTCGCCGAACACCGTCGGGCGGCCGTCTTTGGACATCGCCTCGACGAATTTCGGGATCACCGCGGCGTATTGGCTGTCCGGGCTCTGCCGCGGGCCGAAGACGTTGAAGTAGCGCAGGCTGAGCGTCTCCATGCCGTACAATTCGGCGTAGAGGCGCAGGTACTGTTCGCCGATCAGCTTGTGCAGCGCGTACGGGCTTTGCGGACGCGTCGGCGAGGTTTCGGTTTTCGGCAGCGACGGCTCGTCGCCGTACACCGCCGCGCTGGACGCCAGAAGGAAGCGCCGCACGCCGGCCTGGCGCGCCGCGTGCAGCATGCGGAACGTGCCCTCGACGTTCACCTCGTGGCTGCCGGCCGGATCGGCCACGGTCTGCGGCACGCTGATCGCCGCCGCGAGATGAATGACGGCTTCGGCGCCGGCCACGGCCGCGTCGACCGCTTGCGGATCGCGCACATCGCCGACGCGCAAATCGACCGCGAGCCCGGCGAGGTTCTCGCGTTTGCCGGTGGAGAAATTGTCGAAGACGCGCACCGGCCGCCCTTCGGCCAGCAGGCCGCGCACGACGTGCGAGCCGATGAAACCCGCGCCGCCCGTCACCAGAATCATGCCTGGTCTCCGCTGTCGCTCTCCGACCGACGGCGCCGCACGCGTTTGCGCACGGTCTTTTCGGCGCCGCCCTCGTCGTCGCCTTCCCGCGAACGATAATGATAGTAGTAGTAATAATAGCGATAGCCGGCGCTGCGCACGTTGAAGTCGTTGAGCACGGCGCCGAGGATATGGCCGCCGACGCCTTGCAGCAGGCGCGACGCCTTGGCGATGATTTCGCTGGTGGTCTTGCCGGCCTTGGCGATCAGCACGACGCCGTCGACCATCTTCGACATCACGACCGCGTCGGTGACCGCGACCACCGGCGGCGAATCGAAGAGCACCAGATCGAACCGCGCCGCCAGTTGATCGCTGATCTCGCGCATCCGTTCGCCGCCGAGCAATTCGGACGGGTTCGGCGGAATCGGGCCGCACGGAATCAAGAAGACGTTCGGCGCCTCGGTGGCGACGATGACGTCGTCGAGCGTCGCCTCGTTCATGATCAGGTTGGTCAGGCCGAGCTTGCGCGAGCACTTGAACGCGCGGTGCAGGCGCGGGCGGCGCAAGTCCGAGTCGACGATCAGCACCTTCTTGTCGCCCTGCGCGAAGATGATGCCGAGGTTGATCACCGCGGTGGTCTTGCCTTCCTGCGGGCCGGCCGAAGTGACCAGCAGCCGTTTCAAGTTCTTGCCGACCGACGAAAACATGATGTTCGTGCGGATCGACCGGCAACTTTCCGTGATCGAACTCTTCGGATAGCGATACGTGAACAGCTCGTCCGGCGTCGCATTTTCGTCGGTGGCAAAGCTCGGAATGATGCCGAGGAACGGCGCGTTGACCGTGCGTTCGAGGTCTTCCGCACTTTTGATCGTCGTGTCAAGATACTCGAGAACCAAGGCCACGCCGATGCCGCCGATCAAGCCCAAGAAGGCGCCGAGCAGCACGGCCAGCGTGCGGCGGGGCCGGATCGGCACGGGGTTCTTCGGGGCTCGCGCGTCCTCGACCACGGTGACGTTGTTCGAAATCGCCGGCAGCGCCTTGGTGATTTCCGTCTGTTTCTGCCGCTTCTGGATTTCGTCGAAGAACGTGCCCTCGGCTTCGGCCTCGCGTTTCTTGATGCGGTATTCGATGCCGAGCGACGCCAGTTCCTGCCCGACTTTTTTCGCGACGGCGAGTTCCTCGGTCATGCCCTGCTCGCGGGCCACGTCGGTTTGGTAGGCTTCGCCCATGCTCTCGATGATGTTGTTCACTTCGTCGGCGATCCGCGCGAGGTATTCGTCGATCGACTTCTGCACCTGCCTGATCGCCGGATGGTCCGGCATGTACTTCGACGACAGTTTCTCTTTTTCCTGCGCCAGGAGATAAAGCCGCTGCTTGGCGTCCTGAATCAGCTTGTTGTCGACGACCTCGGGAATCGCGTGGGCCTTGCCCTGCCCGCGAAAGGCCACGGCCTGGTTGTACGCGGCCTGCGACGCGATGCGCAGGCGCGTCGCTTGCGTCAGCGCATCGGAGAGATCCTGCAGGCGCCGGCCGACGATGTTCTGTTTTTCCTCGAACGACACGATGTCGTGCTGGTCGAGAAAGTCCTGCAGCGCCTGCTCGGCGGCTTGCACGCGCCGCGTGCGGTCGGTTTGTTCCACGCCAAGCCATTCCAGCGCCTGGTCGGCGCCGCGGATGCGGCGGTTGAGGTTCTGCTCCTGATAGACGCGCGCGACGGTGTTGGCGATTTGCACCGCCGTCTCCATGTCGCCGAAGTCGACGGACAGGTTCACCAACTGGCTGTTCTTGATCGGCTCGACCGTGATCATGTCCGCCAGTTGCGCGGCCGGGTTGTTCGAACCGGCGAACGGCGCCACGTCGCCGAGGTTGAGCCGGGCGATCACCTCTTCCATGACCGGCCGGCTGACGATGATCCGGAATTGCGTCTCGTAGTATTCCTTCACCGCCCAATAGTTCTGCGCGCCGAGCGCCACGACGTCTTTGAATTCGACGACATCCGGCGCCTCGGATTCGATTTGAATGACCGTGATCGCGCGATAGACGTTCCGCTGCAGGAAAACCGCGATCGTGATGAAGACCGTGACCACGACGAAAAACGCGGCGATCGTCCAACTGCGTTTGTAGAGGACTTTCCCGAGTTCCGCCGGGCTGAAGCCCGCAAGGCCTGTCCGATCGTTGCCGACCAAGCGTCGCCCCTTCCGCGCTAGAGAATCCGCCGTTTGACGTTGATCACATCGTCGGGCTGCAACTCGATGTCCTTGGTGCGGTCTTTCAGCGCGTCGCTGAAATCCGCTTTGATGCGTTGTTCTTTGCCGTTCACGGAGCGCGTGATGTACACCGTGCTGCTGGCCATGTCGGTCACGTCGCCCGCCAGCGACACCGCCTGGACCATCGTCAGGCCGTCGCTGTACGGCACCGCGCCCGGCTTTTTCACCTCGCCCAGCACGTACACCATGTGCGCTTGCGGCACGTACACCACGTCGCCGTCTTGCAAATAACGGTTCTGCGAAACGTCGCCCAGATCGAACAGCTTGTGGCCGTCGATCACCAGCGGCGCCGTCGATTCCGCCGGCTTGTCCGCCGGTTTGGCGCCCGCCTCGCCGCGCGGCTCGACGTCGCCGGCTTGCGGTTTCGTCGGCGCGCTGTCGCCGGCCGGCGCGGGCGGCGCACCGGCGTTGACGTCGGGTTTCGCCGGCGATGGGCCGCCGGCCGGCGCCGACGCCGCGGCCGTCGCGGCGGCGTTTTCTTTCAAGTCGGCGGCGGTCGCGGCGGCGGCCGCCTCGCGCGCCTTGTCGCGCAGGATCTTGCTCAGGTCGCTGCTTTTCGCGGTCGCGCCGTGGACCAACAGAATCTGCCGGCTGCCGGTTTCGAGGATGCCGCCGGCTTTGGACACGACTTCGAGCACGGTGGTTGGGCCGTTGAGCGTGTAGAGGCCGGGAATCCGGACGGCGCCGAGGACGTACACTTTCTTGGAGTTGAATTCCTTGACCGTGATCGTCACGTTCGGATCGGCGAGGAATTTCTCGCCCAGCAGGCGCTCGATTTCGATTTCGGCGTTATGCACCGACAAGCCGCCGACTTTCACCTGGCGAACCAACGGAAAACGGATCATGCCGTCGGGCTGCACGGTGACCAGTCGTTCGAGATCGGGTTCGTCGTAGACGACAATGTGCAGGACGTCGCCCGGGCCGAGCGTGAAGACGCCTTCCTCTTCGGCGTGGGCGGCGGCACAGAAGAGGAGGAGAAGCGCGCACAGGCAGAAGCACGCAGACCGCATCAGAACTTCGCTTCCAGGTGGATATTCGGCATGTTGCGCACGGCCGTGGTTTTCAAGCCGAGGCGGTCGAGGATCTGGTAGTCGAGTTCGTAACCGAGACCGCCGTACAACCAGTACACGATGCGGTAGGTGAGATCGAACGTGCCCAGAATGAGATTCTCGAGCCGCGGAACGGGAGCCGAATAGTTGTTGTAGTTGTAGGTGACGACGAGTTCCGTGCTGAGTTTCGAGAACCACGTCTTGCTGAAGTCGAGAACGCCCTGTTGCGTCTCGACGTAATTCGTATCGACGCCGGGCAGCAAGATGTGATGATACCCGAGGAGCAATTTCGCCTGCCCCGGGAACAGGAACGTCAGTTCGCAGGTCGCCAGATAGGTCTTGTAGCCCGGGGGCGTCACGAAGTCGGCTTGGGTGTAGCCGCCTTTCAGCGTCAGCAGGAACATGCTGGTGATCGCGCCCTGAATGCCGGCGTCGGCGTACCAGGCGCGCGAATCGGCCGCGTGGAACGTCTCGTGGGTGACGAAATTGTAGCCGCCCTGCATGACGAACGCGGTCAAGGGGAAGAACTTCAGCCGGAACTCCCCGTCGAGGTACTGCGTCGTCTTGTTGTAGCCGGGGAAGAACTCGTATTTGTCGATCAGGTTGGTGTACATCGCGTTGAAGTAGATGCTTTCGTACGGGCCGGTCTTGAAGCCCAGCCAGCCGCGGCCGTCGTTGTGGCTCTGTTCGCCGCGGACGTAATCGATGAATTGGCCGGTTTGCTCGTACATCTCGAATTTTTCGAACGTGTCGCTGCCGCCGATCATCAGCCCGAACGGCGCGGTGTAGTCGATCACGCCGCCGACCGTATGGTTCGAGCCGTCCAGCAAATGGTGTTGGTGGTTCGGGTCGTCGAAGCCGAGATACGTATCGTTGTAGAAACGATACGACGCCGACATGTGGAACGTCGACGCGTCGATGTTGAAGTTGATCGACGGCGTCACGTTGAAAACGAAATCGCTCTCGATGCTCTGCGGAATCGAGCGCGGGTTCGCCGGCCGATAGTTGTTCGGCTCGAACCAAACGTTGTCGTTGTAGCGCAGGGCGGTGTACAGGTCGGGGTGGATGGAGAAAGCGCCGAAGCGAATGCCGTTGACCGGCTCCTGGTCTTGCGCATACGCCGACATGGCCGTGGTCACGACCACCGCCAGCGCCGCCGCTGCGACCAGCAATATCTTCGCGTAGCCATCTCTCATCGGTTTACTCGAATAACTCGCTCGCAGATAAGCAATCATACCGTTATCAAAATGCTTTCCGCCTGCGCGAGCCTTCCCCGCCCGCCGTTCACGCCTATCTTTCCGCGCTGACCGGGTTCGGTGTAAATGCGAGCGGCGCCGGTTGCACGATTCCCGGCCGCGGCCGCGACGCCGTCGGATCCGTCTGGTTGTCGTCGGTCGGCGGTTCGCCGAGCCATTGTTCCAGGGTTTCCGTGAAACCGCCCGCTTCATTGATGCTGTGGTAGCACGCATCGACCAGCTTGATCATTTGCTGGGCGAGGCGCTGGTTCGCCTGCAGCTTGGCGTAGACCTTGTTCGCCTCGAATACCCGCTGCTGCAAGGAGAAGGCCCGCAGTTTTTGGTACAAGCCGTCGGACTCGGTCGCGAGTTCCTTCAACGAGGCGAGACGGTCCTCGATGCAATTGATTTTTTTCGCGTTTTTCTCACGGCGCGCCATGTCCAACTGGAGTTCCAACCGCGCCACCTGGTCTTTCATCCACGTCAGGAAATGCTTGCCGTTCTCGATGATGCTGGCCGTGTCGGATTTGTCCTGCGCCCAGCCGAACAACGCCAACCCGATCGTCAGCAACGAAACCACGCTCAGAAACAAGAAAATCCGTTTCATGGCCGCCTCCTCGTTATTCCGCCGGCTGGAAGATGAAGGTGTAGGAAATCGTCACCGTTCCCTCTTCCGGCGGCGGAAAACGCCAACTGCCGATTCGCCGGCAGACGCATTCGCTTACGATCGTATTGCCCAACGAGTTGTCCGTCACCGAACAACTCGAAACGGAACCGGAACCGTCGACCGAGAACAGCACTTTCACTTTGCCCGCGAGAGTCGGGTTCGCATTCAACTGCATTTCATAGCAATTCCGCACGCCGCCGAGGTGGCTGCGAATGTAGTCGTGCACTTTCGCCGCGTCAATTTTCCCCGTGACGCCGCCGGCGCCGGTCGACAATTTCGCCGTGACCTTGCGCGCGCCGCGGTCGCCCGTGCCCGTGCCGCCGCCCGTGCCGACGCTGCCCAGGTCGCCGATGCCGTAGCCCGTGCCGCTGCCCGGCCCGCCGGTCCCCGAACCCTTCGTGCCGCCCGTGCCGCTGTCGCCCGCCTGGCCCACCTTGACGCCCGTGATGCCGTTGACCGCGTTCTTCAAATCGTTCCCGAGGCCGGAACTCAGCAAATCCGCCACCGCGCCCTGGCCGCTGCTGCGGGTCAGCAAGGCCAACATGCCCTTGTTTTCGACGGCGATCTTGCCCGGCCCGCCGCGCCCGCCGCCGCCGCCCGGTTTTTTCGCCGGCGCGTCGCCTTCGGGCGTCTTTTCCTGCTGCACGATGATGTCTTCGTCTTTCATCGTGCTGACGAATTGTTCGGTGGCCACCTGGATGACTTCGTCCTCAGTGAACGGAATGGTCTGCAAGTACACAGCCATGCCGGTGTGCATGAGCGCGCTGAGGATGAGGATCACAAGGAACATCATATCGACGTTGCGGAACACGCCGCCTTTGATTTCTTTCGGCAAGACGACCGCCGCGGGCGGCGGCGGCGGCGGCACGAGTTGAAACAGCACGGTGAAGTCGCCGACGTTGATCTTGCCTTTGTAATCGGGCTTCAACGGGACTTCGTAGCCCGCCGCGGTTTTCAGCGCCTGGCCTTTGGCGATCAGCCGCGCGATGTCGACGAAATGGTCGTCGATCAGCAGACGGCCCTTCATTTCCGGCAGGATGTTGAGTTTGTAGCCTTTCGCCGTCCACTCGATCAGCATGTGCTTCTTCGGCAGCGCCTTGTCGGCCATCGGCAGGGCGTTTTTCGGGTCGGAGCCGACCGTCAGCCCTTCGCGATTGCCGAGCATTTTATCTTCGACCAGGGTGCCGTCCTGAATCAGGCCGATTTTCAACACCCGATTGACGTTCTCCGCCATTTCCCCGCTTCCTTTCTCGCCTTCCCCGCAAACCCCGCCGCGCTACCCTCCCGCCGCTCCGCGCCGGGGTTCCGGCCAACGCGGAAGGGTGCAACTCATTCCCGGCTTTTTCAAGCCCGCGCCGTTCTCCGCTAGAACGGATCGCCGTCGATCGAGCTCTTGACCTTGCCGATGAAGCTGCGCTTCTTCGCGGTCATGCCGAAATCCAACGTGGCCCGCTGGATGATGTACGCGGCTTCCGGCCGTTGAATCTGGCCTTCGACCACGATCGGATCCAACTCCATCAAGTTGTTGTCGGCGGCTCTCGCTTTCTCGACGGCGCCCAGGCCCAGCAGGACCACGGTCGCCAACACGGCCAAACAGACGAACAGCACTAGCTTCTTCATGGCCTTACTTCCCACTCCCCGCGGGCGGCGGTTGGTCGCTCGGGGGTTCTTCATCGGGCGGAATTTCCTGCGTTTCCGGCGTCGCCTCGGGCGGCGGCGCGGCCGGCGGAGTCGTCGCGGCCGGCGGCGCGCCCGCGGGGGGCGTCGTCGTCGGGGCCGGGGCCGCGCCGGGCGCCGGGGCGGCCGGCTTCTTTTTCTCGACCGCTTTGGGCGGCGGGGCGGCGGTCGGGCCTTTGCGCAAGGCGTCGATCCACTCCGGAACGCGCGGATTCACGTCGCTCTTGTTCTGCTCGGCGGCCCAGTACCGCGAGTACTCGTCGATCGCGGCCTGGCGGTTCTTCGCCGATTCCTCGAGGAGGATGCCGTAATTCAAATACGCGTCGGCGAGGCCCGGATCGATGCCGAGCGCCGTTTTGTACGCGGCTTCCGCGCCGTCGACGTCGCCCTTCGCCCGGCGGACGATGCCGAGGTTGACCCAGGTGTGCGCGTTCGACGGATCGATCTGCACGGCGTGTTCGAGATTCGCCAGCGCCTTGTCGAAATGCCGCAGCGTGATCTCCAGCGCGCCCAGGTCGGTCAGGGCCGTCGGATTGTTCGGGTTGATTTGCAGCGATTTTTCCAACTGCGCACGGGCGAGGCTGAGTTCGCCCTCGGTCATCAACATGTAGCCGTAGTTCGCCACGAGGTCGGAATTTTTCGGATCGAGCTTCTCGGCGTTCTTGAAAATGCGCTCGGCCTGCAGCGGTTTGCCGCGGTAGAAACTGAGCAGCGCCATGTTCACGTGCGCCGGAATGAACTTGTAATCCTGGCGCAGAATTTCCTTGAACAATTCTTCCGCGCGGTCGTACTGGCCCAGCCGCATGTAGCAGGCGCCGAGGTTGTTCTTCGCGTCGAGATTCGTCGCGTCGGCCGCGACGGCGTTGTTGAACTGCTGCAGCGCATTGCTCAGCTTGCCCGTCGCCAGGTAGGCCGCGCCGAGGTTGATCGTCGCGGCGCGGAAATCGCGCTTCAACTGCAGCGCGACGCGCATGTCTTTCGAGGCGCCTTCGTTGTTGCCCAGCTTGAGGCGCGCGACGCCGCGGTTGTAATACGCGACCGGCAGTTGCGGGTTGGCCTTGATCGCGCGGCTGTACAGCTCTTCCGCACGGCGCCAATCGCCGGAACCCGCCGCCGCATTGCCCTGCTGCAGATAGCCGCGCGCCGCGTCCGGTCCGGTGAGTTCCGCAATGCCGGAGATCGAACCGGGCTTCGGCGACGCGGGTTGGTACGGTTTCGGCGCCGGCTTGGCCGGCGTCGACGCGCAACCGGCGATCAGCAGCGCCGTCACGGCCAGCAGGGCAAGAAGGACGCGCCAAGTCTTCATTCTTGGACCTCCTTGTTGCCGCCGGCGGGCGGGGCGGGCGAGGCCGGCGCCGCGGCGCCCGGCGCGCCCGGCGCGGTCGGTTGCGGCGCGAGTTCGGGCAGCGTCGTGTCGATGTCGGCAAACGACATCGACGGCATGTCGTTGATTGTGGACTGCTCGAATTTCGGCTCGGGCGTATTCGGTTCGAGCTTCTTCAACTCGATGTAGCTCTTGACGATCCACTCGTTGATCAGGCGTTCGTTGATGCCCTTTTGCACGTTCTGCTTGTAGGCTTCGAGGGCGCGGTTCTTGATCGGGTAGGCGAGTTCTTCGAGTTTGAACATGTATTCGTCGCGCAACTCGGCCGGCAGATCCTTCGGCGCCGGCGCGCTGAGCAACGCGTCGGAGAAGTCCTGGTTGATGACGCCGATCATGTACAGCGCCGCGGTGGCCCATTTGTAATTGCCGAAGGTGACGATCTGTTCGTAGGTGTCCTTCAGCCGTTTGAAGGCCTCGGCCTTTTCTTTCAGAATCGCCTGGTCTTTCTTGACGTTGCCGGTGAACGCCATGGATTTGTAACCCGCGTATCCGCGTTGCGCCATGTCGAACTGCGCCTCGCCGGCGTACCGCGCTTCGGCGTTCGGATCCACTTCCTTGGCCTTGATGAACACCGCGATGGCCTGCGTGAAGCGCTTGTCGGCTTCGGCGACGGCGCCGCGCTGTTCGGCGAGCTTGCCCCAGCGGAAGTACGCCTCGCTCATGCGGGACGCGTTGTCGGCGCCGCGGCCGGCGTACTGTTCGTAGGCGCGCTCGGCGCCGGAGGTGTCGCCCATTTTCTCGCGCAGCTTGGCGATCGTGAACGCCACTTCCGGGGCGTCGTTCGGCGTCGCGTAATGGCCGAGGTACTCCTCGTACAACGGCACGGCGTTCGCCGGCTGATTCTCTTCTTCGTAGATCGCCGCCGCGTTGAACAACGCGTTGCCCGCTTCCTTGTTCGTCGGATATTGCCGGTAGAACGTTTCGTAGGCTTCGCGCGCGCGGTCGAACTCGATCAGCACCTGCCAGTTGTACGCCGCGTGCAGCAGCGCTTCCGGCGCGTGCTCGCTCTTCGGGTAATCG
>Ga0181520_10010627_pt1 | contig 12289 bp, 13 predicted proteins | sample PEATcosm2014_Bin_29_FD_132451 | JGI IMG/M metagenome (GOLD analysis project Ga0181520, IMG submission 132451) | Peatland microbial communities from MTU Mesocosm Facility, Houghton, MI, USA - PEATcosm2014_Bin02_30_metaG | ecosystem: Environmental > Terrestrial > Soil > Wetlands > Peat | place...
GCGATTCCCACATTCCCTCCGCCCCGGCTGCTAGCATGAGTGGAATTCAAAACCCGAAAGGACAAAACCCGCTTCGCCAACCCTTCGCTTCCTTCAGGCTCATCTTTGGATTAGAAAGGACTGACTGGCCGAGTCCGCGTCTGACCCGCCGCATGAAGCGGTCGTCCGTAGTGAGCAGACTGTCCACTCGAGCCTGTTCGGCGCTAGCCAGGTGCAGAGCATCGAAGGTTTCATAGCCGAGCTTCTCAAGATCGTCAGCGCGCTGGATCGCCTCATCGGTCAGCACGATCCGCTCCGCGGAAAAAGCAAGGAGTTCCAGTACCTCAGGTCGCTCCTCGCTGTAGTGATTATTCAGAATCTCAGCTTCCAAAACTTCGCTGACGATCCATCTTACGGTATCTTGGAAAACCAGGGCGAAGAACTCTTCAACGGCTTGCGATTCAGCACGAACGCGGGGTTGGCTCCCTTCGTCGAAAAGACGTATCAAGGCGCAAGTGTCGAGATAGATCCTTGGGATCGTCGGCATTCCCGATCCATATTAGCCTATCTGCGGGGGTTCCAACCATGGCCATTCTTCATGGGCAATAAAGCGTACGGCATCTCTGAGGGCCGGCCGATGCAGCGTCCTGGTGCTCGGGCTTAGCTGGCGCGTGAAGGTTTGCCCGTTTCAGCGCTCTTTCTGAGGTTCGATGTACGCCCAGCGGGTTTGGCACGAAGATCGGTGTTCCCCAGCGCCCGTTGCCCACGCGACTGATGCAGAATTCGAGACGGACGGTGGCCGAGTCCGGGCGAACCGTGCGGCAGCCGGCTCCTGGCCCAACGCGATACAATCCGTTCTGAAATGTCCACCAAGATCGCTTTTCTCTTTCCGGGACAGGGTTCGCAGGCCGTTGGAATGGGCCGGGACCTGTCCGAGCGCTTTCCCATTGCCGCCCAGACCTTTGCCGAAGCCGACGAAGCTCTGAAATTTCCGCTGTCCGACCTGTGCTTCAAGGGGCCGGAAGACTTTTTGCGGCTCACCGAAAACACCCAGCCGGCCATTTTGACTGTGAGCGTGGCCGCGTGGCGCGTGCTGGCTTCGCAGGGCATTGAGCCGGCCTTTTCGGCCGGGCACTCCCTTGGCGAATGGACGGCCCATGTGGCTGCCGGCACGTTGAGCTTTGCCGACGCGGTGCGCGCGGTCAAGGCCCGTGGCCGGGCCATGCAGTTGGCTGTCCCTGCAGGACAGGGCGCCATGGCCGCCATCCTGGCACTGCCCGCCGATCAGGTAGCCGAAGCATGCGCAGAATCCGCCGCCGAAACCGGCCTGGTGGTGGCTGCGGCCAACCTCAATTCTCCCGGACAGACAGTGATTTCCGGCGCGCTGGCAGCGGTTGAAAGAGCGGCAATCCTGGTGAAGGCCAGAGGTGCGCGGCGCGCCGTCATGCTTCCCGTCAGCGCGCCTTTCCACTGCTCGCTGATGGAACCGGCGCAGCGCGAGGTGGCCCGGGTCTTGGCCGGCCTATCGCTGACGGACCCGCACATTCCAGTAGCCGCCAATGTGACCGGCGGCCTGGTGACCACCGCCGATGCAGCCCGCGACGCGCTCACAAGGCAAGTCACAGGCGCGGTACGCTGGGTAGATTGTGTGCAGTCGCTGGCTGGGGCGGGCGCGGATCTGTTCATCGAAGTCGGGCCCGGCAAGGTGCTGTGCGGCCTGCTGCGGCAGATCGACCCGGCCCTGAAAGCGCTGAATGTGGAAGACGGCGCCAGTTTGGAAGCTACGCTGGCTGCGATCGCTGCAGCCCGATGAAACGCAGATGGCCTGCGCTGGGTGGTTGTGGTTAACGGTTCGTGCTTCCCCGGGTCCCAAATCGGGACCCTGGGGCACCCAGCTCTGGCGGCGGGCAAGAGTGAAACACTCAACCGCTCAGGCCTTGGCGGAGGTTTGAAGCGCCAGCTCTTCTGAGAGCTTGTGGGCATTCGAGGAATGCTCGTGGGCCTGCTTGCTGAGCTCGTGGGCGGACAGATGATCGGCTTTTCCGTGTGCTGCGGCTGCTGCCGCGTGCGCGTGTGCTGCCAGGTTATGAAGTTCTGCTGCTTGGTCGTGCGAGCTCTGAGGCATAGTTATTCTCCTGCACTGTTGGATGCAGCCCACATACGGGAAACCCCTGGGAACTCGTCCAACAAAGAGAATGTACCGGCACAGTGCCACCATCCTTCTCACTTTTTCACTTTTCACGAGCTGACTTCTAGGGCCCGAGGTAGAGTTCCACGCCTGGAGGAGCGAAATCAAGGGTGCTGGTCTTGGGATCGTAGTCGAGATTCAGGGCTTTGCTCTTGCGGCCGTTGATCAACACAGCTAGCAGCAAGCCATTGCCCCAGCGCCGCGCGGCCACAATCTTGTGGCTCTGAATGATGCCGTATTCGTTATCCGGGCTCGTGGAACTCCAGTCGCCCTCGAACCGCGCGAAGGGATACGCACCGCCCTGTTGCGGGTGCTGCTGCCAGTTCTTGTCGTGAATCCAGATGCCGTAGGCCTTGGGCAAGTCGTTCTTTTCCACAGCCGTCAGGAAGTTGTTGACCGCCATTCTGCCGCGCAGATGGCTGGTCCAGTTCCAGGGCCAATCCACCGGCCTTCCGGCCACCAGCCAGAAAGTCACAAACAGGACCAGAAACAGCCCTCCTGCGCTTATGAGCATGATCCGGTGGCGCCGGTCGCGCGCCTCATCGAACACAGGAGCGTCGAGCAAAGTCATCGTTGAGAGTCCTCGGAGTTAGGATACGGCAAGAAACCGTCTGACGGAGCAACCCGGAGGAGATCCGACTTTCGCGATCCCCAAAAGCTGAAGCCGCAGCAACCAACGGCTGCTACGGCTCAAGCCACTTCCAGGAGGATTACTCTTCTATAGACACCGGAGCCGGAATAAATGTTCCCCAGTGTGGGACGGAAAGCAGATTTCTCGGCCGAAGTGCCTTGATAGGGCATGGCCCTCCTCACCGATTTTCGATGCCTTGCTGCAAGGTTTAGCCGCTCCTGTGGCCGGATTGTTTCTGGTGGTGGCGGCGTTCGTTGCGGCTACGGGCCGCAATCTCATGGAATTCGGCTCATACTGCTCCGGGAAGGGCCTTCCGGCGGGAGCCGGTGATGTTCGACCGGGGCCACATCTGCCCGGTACCAGTCGGATTTCTGGCTGGGAATTGAGCTCGGCAACCGGGCGAAATGGGGCAACAGCGGGTATCTGGGAGACTACAGCGTATATTGATGGTTCCCGTCAAGGATTTGTTCTGGATCGTTCGCCGCGACGTGAAACCGGAGAACATTCTCCTGGCCGGCGGCAACGGCGTCCCGCAGACACCTAAACTCCTCGACTTCGGCATCGCCGCTATGAAGGATAGCGCCACGGCCATCAGCAAAACCCACGGTCTGATGCTGACCCCGCCATATGCTGCCCCGGAGCAGTGGAAGGGTTTGTCGGCTCAGGAACTTGATGGGCGGATCTCTACGCACTGGGCGGGGTCCTTTGCGAAATGCTCACCGGCCAGACCTGTTTCCACGCCCACAACACCGAAGGTTGAATGTTCTAGCATCTGCACGAGCAGCCGCAACCGCCCAGCCAACTGCGCGCGGAATTGGCGGATTGGCAGGGATTGGAGACGACGGTGCGGATTTCCGACTCGGCGACATAGGCCCACAGGCCGTCGGGGCAGAGCAGCAGGTTGTCTCCGGGGTCGATGGGGACCATGTCGATCTCGATTTCGACCTGGCCGTTGTTGCCCATGCTGCGGGTGAGAACGGACGTATCGGGATGGGTGAAAGCCTGTTCTGGGGTGATGAGGTTGCGGTTCAACAAGGCCTGGACCGCGGAGTGGTCGTTGGTGATGCGGATCAATTCGGCGGCGTGGACCAGATCAGCGCGGCTGTCGCCGCCATGGCCGATCCAGGCAGTAACGCCGGTAGCATCCTGTTGCAACAGGGCCAACACAACCGTGGAGCCCATTTGCCGGGAAGGGGAGTCGGGGGCGGTGGCAGCGGTAATGATGCTCGCATTCACCATCGCCGAGGCTTCGCGGATGGCCTCGTCTGCCGGGTAGTCGGGGGCAGGGCGGCCAGATGGTTGTAGAAGCCCTCGGCTACCATCCGGGAGGCGACCGCGCCGCCTTTGTAACCGCCGATTCCGTCGGCGACGATGAAGACATCGCCCAGGGCGATGCGGCCGTGGCGGACAGAATCCTGATTCTCTTCCCGTACCATTCCCCGGTCGCATTGTTCGGCAAAGGTGATGATCGGTTGCACAGGACTCAAAAGCTTGCTCATGATCGATTCTCACTCGCAAGACAGAACCTGAGAGTTTCCGTTAGACCGGTTCCACAATTCATGTGCCCTTTGTAGCCTCGTGAAAGGCAGCTTTTTCTAGAGGGAAAAGCTACTTGAGAGCTCTGGGTTCCAGGTATAGCAATTGTGGAACCGGTGTAGCGCGACGCGGTGAATCAAGAGGACAAGATCCTTGCAGGAGGACTTCCGATACTACCAAGGCGTGAGATTTTCTTTGAATGGCGCGTCTCGCGCTCGTTGTTTACTGGGGATCGTTGTCTCGCTTGCGCAGGATGACGATGACCGTGACGATGAGCAGAACCAGCATCCCGGTGAGCACCTGCAGCAGTTCATAAGGCTCGTGGCGGAATTTGACGGCTGCGGTCTTGGAGTTCTTTTCGGGATACTCGGAGTCGAAAGCCGGGCGAGGATCGTCGCCGTCCTTCTTCACGACGTATTTCGGAAAGGATCTATCTGCCGGATCCCCTGATTGAGGGGGAGGCGCTTGGGTTTTCGCGTCTTTGTTCCCGGAGGCGTCCTTGCTTTTCCATTCTTTTGCTGTTGCATCGTCTACCAGGTTGGCCTCGAATGCCCAACGGGAAGGAATGACGATGCTGATGGCCTGACCGGCCTGGGGCATCATGTAGATGGGGCGCAATCCGCCGCCCAAAGCAATGATGGGCAATAGCACGACGGGCAGTAGCGCAATGGCGCTCTCATTGGTTTTGGAGATGGCCGAGATGCATAGCCCAAGGCCGGCGCCGATCATCGAGGCCAGCAGCAGGACGAGGAAGCCTGACAGGAAGTGACCGTGTAGCCCGCACACGAGATACACGATGCCCAGCAGCGCGCCGCATTGAAAGGTGCAAAGCCCCATCAGCACCGCGAGCTTTGAAAACACGTAGGGAATGAGCTTGAGGGTGACCATGCGTTCACGTTTATAGATGGTCCACTCGCCCACAACATCGCGCGCCGCGTTGTTGCAGCCGAACCAGATGGCCGCCACCACAAGCAGGAAATGGACAATGGGCAGCTTCTCAGACAACTCCTCGAAATTGCCAGCTCTGAGCGGATAGTTCACGAGCGTGACAAGCACGGCGAACAGTGGCGCCTGGAGAAGGAGAATGGTGGTCTGGGCTCGATCCTGCAGCTTGACAATCACATTGCGTTTGACCAGCGCGAGCCATTGCTTGACGCCAAATTGCCGGCGCGGCTTTTCTTCGCCGGTTTTGTCCGTGGCGGCCGGTTGCTTGCCGGAACGCTCGGTAACAAATTCCTTCCGGTAGCGGGAGGCTTCGAATCGCTTTCTCCAAAGTTCGGTCCTGCCGTTCTCGGCAACCGTGTTCATGCCGGAGAAGAGCATCTCGGGATTCAAGTCTTGAGGAGGGGCTGGTGTTGCGGCGCCTGCTGCGGGCGGGTTGAAGAACTGGATGGAGTCGGGGAATGCCGGACCGAAGAACACCAAGGCTCCGGGTTTGTCGCCCTTGTCTCGAGAGACCATGAGCAGGTCGTCGAACTGCTTGTAAACCTTGAGGCTGGGCTGATGGATGGTGGTGACGATGGTCTTGCCCGATTTGGAGAGGCCCTTCAACAGATCGACGACGGACTCGGCATCGTAGGAAGACAGCCCGGATGTGGGCTCATCGAGAAACAGCACCGGTGTATCGGTGATCAGTTCCAGTGCGATGTTGACGCGTTTGCGCTGGCCACCGCTCAGAGTCTTGCGTTCCGGCGATCCGATGATGGTATCGATTTTGTCGGGAATGCCGAGGTCGTCAAGGACCTTCCGGGTTCGCGTTTCGATCTCCGCATCGGTCAGGTCGGTGCGCAGCCGGGCAGAGAAGTAGAGTGCCTGGCGGACGGTCAACTGGGGATGGACAATGTCGTCCTGGGGCACGTAGCCCATCTGTTGACGAAAGCGATCGTAATAGTCGTAAAGGCTGGCTCCGTTGAAAAGCACCCTGCCTTCGACCGGGCGGGTGTAGCCGTTGAGGGCCTTCAAGAGGGTGGTTTTGCCGGCTCCGGCAGGCCCCATCAGGGCTACCAATTCGGAAGGGAATACGGTGAGCGAGACCGAGTCCAAGAGCCGTTTGCCGTTGGGCGCGTGCACGACAATGCCGCTGGCCTCGATGGTGACGTTGCCGTAGTACTCCCGCTGCGCCAGTTCGCCGCCTTCCAGGAGTTGGAACCGGAAGCTCCCGAGGCCGATTTCCTGGCCTGGTTTGGCCAAGACTTTGCCGCTGATTCGCACGCCGTCGACGTAGGTGCCATTGCGCGAGCCGAGGTCCTCGACCAGAATTCCTGCGGGCTCTCGAGTCAGGCGGGCGTGGCGCCAGGAAACCATGGGGAAATCGAGCGGCACTTCGCACTTTGGATCGCGGCCGATCTCCATGGTGGTTCCGCGGAAGGAGACCTTGTGGAATGCCGCTTCGCCAATTTCGACTTTCTTTCCGGACGTCAGCAAATGGGCGGCGGATATCTTGTAGGAGCCAAGGAACACCTGGTCGGAGACCGACAAGACGGCTCTCTGGATGCGGTTACTGTGCTCGCCGATGGCTGTTCCGTTGCGCGAATTCCGATCTTCGAGAATGAGCTGTCCGTTCTCTTCACGAATGATGGCATGGTTCCAACTGACCATGGGCAGATCGATCTGCACATCGGAGTCCGGGTCGCGCCCAATGGCAATCACCCGTGCGCCGGCAGCCGGCTGGAACGGCGCGCCGGGCGCACGGCCAGAACCCGGAGCGGATGCGGTGCCCGGCCAGGGCATCTCAATCTGGGTGCCGAGCGTGACCCTCATCCCAGGCAGCACCCACACGGGGTCGCCGGGCGCAATTCTTGCCCCGTTAACAAAGGTGCCATTGGTAGAGTTCAGATCTTCCACTGTGAATCGATTGCCATACTGGGTAAGGCGGCAGTGGTAACTGGAGACGGGGCTCTCGGGTACGACGAGGTCACAATCCCCGGTGCGCCCGATCACCCACGAAGCTTGCGGTCTTAACTCATCTTGGGTCATAAAGGTAAAATGTTGAATTGCTGACACTCTAGCATGAAGGGCTTTCATTGTGCCAAGGGGAAGCTCGGATTGCCTGCAAGCCGCGCAATTCCGAGGTCATGGCGGTAGTCGCGGCAGGTTTGAGCCGTCTGTGCGCAGTGTCACAGGAAATGCTTCAACGCTAACTTCCAGGGAGTTTGCGGAGCAAACAGCGATGGACGAACATGTTATGCTTCCGGAAAACGAGTTGTCAGCTTCGGATAATGCGCAGGAAGGAGGGCCGGCCCTCATAGAGCCTGTTATGAACTTTCCCACCAGCGGCGGTGGAGCCGGTGAAGCCGGCTTTGCCTTGGCGGGCTTTGGAGACCTGGATGCAACCTGTGCATTTGCGTTGAAGCACATGGGCACTCAAAGAGCGCGGAAGGCTGTCGATTTCTGGTTTTTGGAGATTGCGGAGAGTTCGAATTGAGGCTCTTCGAGAAACGCGAGGATTTTAGATGCCCCTTTGCACCAGACGGGAGTGGTTCTTCAAGGCGGGTTCGGGATCGGTAGTTTTTGTTCTTTCCCAGGAGTTTTTGGTTTGGAAGCTGTTCTCAGAAGAACCGCAGATTGCCGCAAGTTTCTAAAGAGGAAAGCAGCAATGAAAGAGCCCACTTTGTTTAGCGAGAGAGCTGGAAGGCCTCGTCAGTCGAGTTTTCCGAACCATGCGGCCCTCGTCCTTCTTGTTGTATTGCTGGTGTTGAAGGTCGTGGCGGCCCAGGATTCCGATTCCCTCTATGGCACGCACGGCGTGAATCCGCAGGCGGTGCGACAAGGGACGCTGGGCAGTTGCTACTTTCACGCATCGATTGCATCGCTGGCCAAGACAGCACCCGGTACTCTGCGTTCGTCCATCAGCCAGAGTTCCGATGGCGGCTACAGGGTGCGGTTCTTTGACGGGCCGGAAGAGGCGGTGTACCCGCAGGACGTTCAATTTGGCCGAACGCACGGCTACGATCGTTCCGACGGCGAGTGGGTGCTGGTGCTGATGCGGGGATACGCACAGCGCACGCTGCGAGCGACGCTTGTCGATACGGTTGAGCACACTTCCTTGATTCCGATCTTTGCGAGGCCAGTTGTTCTCTCTTGGCTCGATCGCTCGGGTCCGCTTCTGGTGGCCTACGATCGCGCCATTCGATCGGTTGTGGGGCAGAACGGATACATGGACAAGACCGCGCTGCAGAAAGGACTGGCGGGTCAATTAGGTGCGTTGGGAATACCCGCCGCCGAGGCCCAGATGCTTGGCGGCTTTCTTGACGACCAGGGATTCTTTGCCGCGCTGGCCCACACGGTGCAGCAGAATGGAGAGGTGTTCGGCGCCTACGCGGGAATGGGACAGGGAGGAATTCCGGAACGAGTGATGCGAGCCATCCTGGGAAGCGGAGGAACGGACGCAGTTGCCAATCGCGGTCCGCTGGCCGAGCAACTGCGGCGATTGCACGCGGGGCGCGCAGTGGTGGTGGCAGGGACCTATTCGACTTCGGAGAACAAGGGTTACGACCACACGGGGTGGTGGGTGCCCAATCACGCGTTCTCTGTTCTGGACTACGATGAAGGCTCACAAACGGTGAGGATGCGCAACCCTTGGGGAACGCACCCCGATCCGGATGGATCTTTTACGCTTCCCATTGCAGTTTTTGTCCATGCTTATGAGTTCTATTCCTACTCCGAATCGCCGGCCCAGAATGCAGGCGTGCGTTCCGGACCCGCGGTGGAGTCGAGAGCAAGTGAGGCCACGCAATGAGTGGCCAAAGCTCGTGATGAAGGTTGAAGTTGCGGCGGCCTAACTGGGCGGCCAAGGGGAAACAGGGGGCGCAGCATGACGAAGACTCATATCGGAGACTGAAAGGAATCGCCGGAAAACTGCCGTCGACCTATGTGAAACTCTTTGACACTTTCCGGGCGACCCGGTGTATCATCCGTTCAGTTGCCCAACATCCCATAATTCCTCCGTTATTGAACCCCGGGGAAACAATGAAGACTTGCCCTGTTTGTCGAGAGAGTTACTCGGGACAGCAGACCGTGTGTCCGCGAGATGGAATCAGGCTGATTGCCGACGACGGGCTGGTGCCGGGTTCGATGGTGCGCGAGAAGTACAGGATTATCCGCAAGTTGGGGCAGGGCGGGATGGGCGTCGTGTTTCTGGCCGAGGACACGCTGCTGGGCGTCCCGATGGCGCTGAAGTTTCTTGCAGGCGATTTGAGCAGCGACCCGGGTAGCATCCAGCGGCTTCGCGACGAGGCACGGGCGGCGTTTCAGCTGCGCAGCGGCAACATTGTGGAAGTGACAGCACTGGACCAAGATGAAAGCGGCAAGCTCTTCATTGCCATGCGTTATGTAGAAGGTCCTGACCTGCGGGATGTGATCGAGGGCCTGGGCGGGCCGATGGCCATCGAACGGGCGATGGCGCTGGTGGGCGGGATAGCATCGGGGCTGGCGGCAGCGCACTCCTCGCACATTGTTCATCGGGATATTAAGCCGGAAAACATTCTGATTGAATCTCTTCCGGGGCGGCCGGAGCGCCCGAAGATTCTCGACTTTGGTATCGCTGCGATTCTGGACGGCGACTCACACAGGATAGCCACACGACGGTTTGTGTTGAGCCCGCGTTATGCTGCGCCCGAACAGTTTGAAGGAATGCGCGCCGCGGAATTCGATGGGCGCACCGACCTCTACGCACTCGGCGGCATCTTCTATGAACTGCTAACCGGGCGCACCCCATACGAAGCCGAGAGCCTGGAGGGCTGGCTTCGCCAGCACCTGCAGGGTGAGATTGTGCCGCCCAGCCAGCTTCGCCCCGAGATTGCGCGTTTCTCAGGTCTTGAAGAGTTGGTGCTTTGCCTGCTGGCCCGGGATCGGGGACAGCGGCCGACCGACGCCTTCGAGGTGATGGACAGGTTGAACGCGATCGGCGGAAGGCCTGCTTCGGCAACGATGCGCGAAACGGTAGTCGAGCTTCCGGCCGAGGCCTGGACAGGCTCGATTGAGCCGAATGCGCCGAATGTGCCGAATGTGGCGACGGGATCGAGGTGGTTCCGTCCCAGGATGGTTGTGGGGCTTGCAGCCTTGCTGCTCGCCTGTGCAGCCTCGGCCTTCTGGCTGTTTGGCCACAAAGCCGCCGCGGGGGGCGTCAGGGACAATGCCGTGCAGAGCCTCGGACACCAGGCGGGGCAGTCGGCGGCCTCGCTTTACCAGCAGGCATGGAATCTGGATCAGCAAAAGGAATTTAGCCGGGCCGCGGAATTCTACCGTCAGGCGTGCGAGGCGGGCGATAACCCGAGCTGTCTGAATCTTGGCATCGATTACTCCACGGGGAATGGCGTGTTGCCCGATCAGGGACAAGCGGCGGACTATTTTCGCAAGGCGTGCGAGGGCGGCAATGCCGCGGGATGCTATAACCTGGGCGTCGACTATCATCAGGGCGCCGGGGTGGGCAAGAACGACGCGCAGGCAGCGAGTTTGTTCCGCAAGGGTTGCGAGGGCGGCAATGCCGATGCCTGTGCCAATCTAGGGGTTTTCTACAATGCAGGCATTGGCGGACTCGATCCCAATCTGACCCAGGCCTCGGCCTTTTATCGCAAGGCGTGCGACGGCGGCAGCGCCATCGGATGCAGCAATCTGGGCAATCTGTTTTGGACCGGGGATGGGGTCGCCCGGGACCGAGTCCAGGCGGAATCGCTTTTGCGCAAAGGGTGCAAACTCGGCAACCAATGGGGTTGCAAACGGATAAAGCAGCTGTTAGCCGGATCTTCTTCGTGAAAGGAATTCTTTCGATGACTCGTCACATCGCCAAGCTCTTGATTGGTTTTGCCCTCATGGTCCCTTTTGTTGTGCACGCTCAAGGATTCGGAACCTTCAGTCAGAAGAAGGTTTTGATTAATCGGCTTCTGCCGCCGACCGTGAATCTGAAGGGCAAGCGGATTCGAGTAGAAGCCAGCGCCGCGGCCGTGCAAAAGGACAGCGCGCTCTTGCAGGACCTGCTGCGCACCAAGCTGATCACGATGATTCAGAAGGATCCGCGGTTCATTCTGGACGAGAACAACGCGGAGACCATACTTCGCTTCACGGTGACCAACTATTACACCGAAAAGTGGATTGTGGGAGCCGGTACCGAGCACGCGCACGACGCCTATCGGGGCAAGATCGAGGTCTCGTATCAGGCTCTGAACACGAGGAATCAGGTGGCGCTCGACTCGGAGAACCTGACGGAAACCGCCGGCATGGATTTGATCGATACTTCCAGCCTGTTTTCGCTGCATACGACGATGCTCTCGCAAAAGAAGAGGGCTGCGGAGATGAGCGAAAACGAGACGCGGGACCAGATGGTTTCCGGGATTGTGGAGCGGATGGGCAAGCGGGTGGCCCCGGTGGACGAGCCTTTCGAGGCTCTGTTGCCGGGCAAGAAGCTGGAGCCACTTTCGAGCCTGGCCGTCAACCACCGCTGGGGTGCGCTGGAAGAGCAGGCCGACAAAGCCGAGAAGCTTCCCAAACCGGACGAGGATTGCTACCGTCTGTATCTGGTGGCCCTGGCCAAGGAAGCCCAGGCCTACGAGTTGACCCACGAGGCAAACGACCAGACTCTGGGCAAGCGCAACGACATTACTCCGCAGCAAGCCGAAGCGGACGTTCAGCACGCGCAGAAGTATTTCGATGAAGCGGGAGCGATCTACAAGGAGATTCTGGCAACGAACCCGCGGGAAAAGGAATTCCGCGCCGGCGACACGCGCATCGAGGAGGCGGAGACGATCTACGCGACAATCGCGCGCTTCAAGCAAGAAGCGGCAAGGAAGCAAGAAGCGATATCGGCCGCGAGCAAGAGCATTCAGGCCGAGACGAAGCCCACTAGGAGTCTGTCGGAGATAACCGGGCGTGATTTTGTGGTTTGCTTCTGTGGGCATCGGCTTCTGGTCGATGTTCACGGAGGCAGACACCAAGTAGTCAGCCGTGGGGCTTCTTCCGCA
>Ga0181520_10010628_pt1 | contig 12289 bp, 12 predicted proteins | sample PEATcosm2014_Bin_29_FD_132451 | JGI IMG/M metagenome (GOLD analysis project Ga0181520, IMG submission 132451) | Peatland microbial communities from MTU Mesocosm Facility, Houghton, MI, USA - PEATcosm2014_Bin02_30_metaG | ecosystem: Environmental > Terrestrial > Soil > Wetlands > Peat | place...
GGGTGAGGCGTTGACAGGGGCACACGCAGGCCAGCCATTGAGCTCCGAAATCAAATCTTCGGTGTGCCGACCTTGTTCTGACGTGGGGAAGGCAACATCATGAGCGACGCCAATTGAGGCTCAGTCGTCTACAAATTGTGGACAACTGAAAGCCGCTTGTCTTTTCCTCGCGGCGTTTCATGGCCGTCCAGTATTTGCTGGGGGCATCGCTATCGGTTAGTCGATCCGCAAATCTTCTTCGGAAAGCGGAAATGCCGCAACCGCTTGGGCTTGCGGCATAATTCCAAGCCGCGCGCAAATGGGGGCGAGATTTCTTGCGTATTATGTGGGTAGAAAGCGCGCTGAAGAAGATTCGGCGTTTTGTTGCTCTTTGACAACTTGACCGGCCCCCGGCGTAGCGAACCGGGGGCCATACATTACGCGCGGCGCCGACCTGCCCAAGTCGGCGTCCGCGCCGGCGGCTGCGCGGAAACCGTGGCGCGTGGCTCTCGTACCTCGACCCGCCCTACAGCCCGGCAACGGTCGCGAACGGCCGCACTTGCGGTGGCAGCAATTAATTATTTTTATGACTCTGCACTTAAATATCTCCAAGAAAGTACCATGTGTCCTACTCCTATATACTGTACGCATGAACACATTTGGCATAGAATGGTACAAAGTGGTACAGAATGGCACAAAATGCCCAAAAAATGGTACAGAATGGCACAAAAATGGACACGGCCTTTGGCTGTGCCAAATCTATCTTTAGAGTGTCAAGCGATCGTATTCCCGCAGTTTCCGCTGTACGAGAAACTACTTTTACTGAAAGCCGAATACATCCGTGGACGTAGAAAATCGCCGCTGAAACGCCAAAAGGCCCTTTTTTTCGAAATGGCTACACCACTGCCTGACCCGATACGGCGGGTTGGTCTCGGCGGCCAACGCGGGAGAAATGCCGCTCAAAGCATTTTTTCCTTACTCATGCCGTCTTTGCCGCTGGCGGAGCCGGCAAGACTTACTGCCTCGCCTACCCGCAGAGAAGATTATTCAAAGTGTCCAGCCCGGGCGATAGGCGCGGCGGATGAAGGCCTCGGCCTCGGCACAACCGACGGCCTTGAGGTTCTGCGGGTCCCACTGGAGCTTCTTGCCCACCCGGTATGCCACGTTGCCCAACAAGTTGTGCTTGATGAGCATTCCGGAATAGTCGAAGTTGCAGGTGGTCGGCTCGCCCGTCTTGCAGGCGTGAATCCACTCCTGGTGATGCCCCAGCGACGGCTTGAGCCACTGCTTAGGCGGCTGGAAACCCTTGAACTTGGCCTCGGGCAAGAGGAAGTGGCGGCCGTAGTCGGCCAGCAGCATGCCCTTTTCGCCGTCGAACAACACGCCCAGGCCCCACTCGTTCAGGTTGAAACCGGCCGGCGACTCGGGCCGCTTCACGCCGTCGGACCAGATCAACGTGAGGGCTGGCCGGTCGGCGGTGGCCGGGTGCTCCCAGGTGACAATCAGCCAGCGAGCGTTCGTGTAGGGCGAAGCCGGGCTGGGGTCGCCGTGGGCCTCGACCGTCAGCGGGTCGCCCAGTTTCAATGCCCAGAAGGGCAGATCGATCACATGGCTGCCCATGTCGCCGAGCGTACCGTTGCCGAAGTCCCACCAGCGGTTCCAAGTAAGGTTGCCCGGCAAGTAGGCCTGGTTGAACGGCCGATAGGGGGCCGGACCCAGCCAAAGGTCCCAGTTCAGGTGCTTGGGCACCGGCTGCTCGCCCTGCGGCAGACCGCCGCCGGGACCGATGCGGCCGCACCACGCGTGTACCTTGCGGACGGCGCCGATCGCACCCGATTGAATCAGTTCGACTACGCGGCGGTAGTTGTTCTCGGCGTGGATCTGCGTACCCATCTGGGTCGCCAGCTTGCCCTTGTTGGCCACGTAGGTTTGGCGGACCACGTGCGCTTCGTGTACGCTATGGGCCAACGGTTTCTCGCAGTATACGCTCAAGCCGCGCTGCATGGCCCAATTGCTCGCCAGGGCGTGGACCTGGTCGGCCGTGCTCACGACAACGGCATCCAGGTCCTTCTGATCGAGAAGCTTGCGCCAATCCACATAGGTTTTGGCCTTGGTGTGCCGTCGGGCGGCCGCGGCAAGGTTGTTCTCGTCGATGTCGCAGAGTGCGGCGATGTTCTCGCCGGAGACCGAGTTCAGGTTGTCGCCACCTCGACCGCTGACGCCGATGACCCCGATATTGAGCTTCTCGTTGGGCGAGCGGGTTGTGGCATGACCGATACCGCCTACAACCCAATAACCGGCGGTAACGGCGGCCGTGGTCTTGAGGAACTGGCGACGACTGAAAGAATGGCTCATGGGATAAGCTCCATACTGCGGGGTGGAAGGTGGGGAAGGCCAAGACATCATGTTACCCTAGCACACAGATGTTTCCGAGTACACGGCCTTGGATTTGAACCTTTTTTTCGCTGGCAAGCCACTATATTAGAGTTAGAGCGTGCGGAAGAAAGGACGGGAATGCCTCTTTCCCTGAAGTTATAGTTTGCGCCGGGGGGGAATGAGCCGTTGGAGTTCCGGCTTAGCCGGCTTTTTGCCGGGATCACCGCCGACCATGAGTACATGGTGCCTGGGCGGAAGTCCAACGGCTCACTTCTGCCCGCTCGCGGTATATATATCAAAGGGCTTATGTCACATCACCATTGGTACGTTTGGAAAAACGCGATTTTTAAGCCTTTTCCTCTAGAAACACTCGACACGTGCCAGCCATTACGCGAGAATGTATGTGGGCAGACAAGAAAGGACAATCACATGATGCGTCTTTACAGGATACTTGGTTTTCTGGCGGCGGTAAGCGCCGCTGTGTTATGGGGCGGTGTAGCGGGCAATTCGCACGCCTGGGCCGACGACACGCCGGCCGCAGACACGGACAAGGCCGATGCCGGTAAGGGCGATGCGGACAAGACCGATACGGACAAACCGGCAAAAACTCCCGCCAAGGGCGCGAGGGATCCGGTGGCCATGGCTTTTGCCTTGCCCAAAGGCGCTATCCTGACCCCCAAGCAACAGGCCGCCTACGACGATTTCAAGGCGGCCAAGGAGGATGAGTTGCGGCAGGCCTTCGATGCGGTGCAGAAGCCCCCTGCCGGCGCCTCCACGACTCAAGCGCTCAAGAAGGTCAAGGAACTCCGCGATCAGATCCGCGCCCGCTTGCAAGAGATCCTGGCCTCGCCCAATGGTGAGGGCGCCGCTTCATCGGGGTCGGCGGGGAGCGGCTCGGGAAGCTCGTACCCCGGCGGCTACACGCCCGGCTATGGCGGTTACGGCCCGGGGTACGGCGGTTACTACCCGCCCTATGGCGGCTACTATCCCCCGTATTATCGTCCCTACGGTTCGTATCCCAATGGGTATCGTCCTCCCTCGTCGAAAGGCACCAGTGGCGGCGGTTCAGGTGGCACCGCGGGCAAGAGCACGGGGAACTCGACCTCCAAACCGGCCGGGGCGACCACGTCGAAGCCCGCGCCCAAACCGCCGCCCAAGACACGGTGAGCCCGTAGAGCATATTGAGCAGGAGAACAGCAAAGTCTGTCTATGGCATCCCTACGTAGATCGGAATTCATTCCGTTCCCCTGAAGTAGGCAAGGCAACGGAATAAATTCCGTTCTACGTAGGACTTTGCAGTCTCCTGGCATATTGACGTGCCGTTGTCGGTTGATGAAAATGGGACGCAACAGGAAAATGGCCGCAAGGTGAGAAGTTAAGATACTTCTAGCTTTTCGGCATCAATTCAACGACCGCTGGATGGGAGGAAAATAGTGGAAATTTCCAAGGGCACGAATTATTCCATGTCGGTGCGGGTCAACGAGTTTACCATGCCGCCCGTGGCCGACGGCCTGGTTCTCGGCAAGGATTCGCCAATCGGTTTCACGGCGATCTCCAAGGCGCTGAGCTTGTTGATCACCGACAACATGCAGAGCGTGGAAGTCAACGACGACGTGGTGGGCCACATTATCGTGCGCCGCGGCATCTTGCGCCGCGTCCCCCAAGCGCGCTTGGTGGCATTTATCTTGGAACGCGTGAAACCGCTGATGTGCGCCAGGGAAATACTCCACCTGCACATCAAGGCGGAGGTTATGATCGAGGAAGCCAGCGTATGAAGTCCTTAACGGCCGGCGATGCGCTCAGTGATCGTTGCGTGCGGGTGACCGAGGAAATGCACCCGTCGTTGAGCGGCGGCAACGCCTGCCGTGAAGACGTTTACGCGGTCTTCGAGGAAGGATGCGAGACGTCTGCGGGGCAAGGGTTCTTGGGGCTGGTCGACGGCCGCCAGGTTATTCTGTTTCCGCATCGCATCTTTGCCGACCTCTTGCCGTCGCGGCAGGTATCGCGCGTGCGATTGGATACGCCCATGGAAGACGTACGACAACAACTGCTGGAAGGCGTATGCCACTGCCTGCCCGTGGTCGACAATGCGGGGACTTTCCTGGGTGCGGTCACGCGCGACAGCGTGCTGCGACTGCTCGTAGATCGCGAACAACAGATGTTCCACTCGCTGAAGCAGGGCATCGACTTCATGGAGCAGCAGCGAAATCTGATCGCCTTCGAGATTCACGACGGGCTGATCCAGTACATAACCGCGGCCCGCATGCACTTCCAGGCGGCGGCGGAGCATCTCGAAGGCCTGCCCCCCGAAGCGACTGTGCAGTTCGCCCGCGGCATGGCCCTCCTGCAGGAAGGGATCGACGACGCCCGTTGCCTGATTCACGGCTTGCACCCGCCCGCCCTGGAGAGCGTGGGCCTCGTGCCGGCCATCGAGTCACTGGTTGAACAGCAGCTGGCGTCCGACGGTCAGGAGATCGAGTTCGTCCGCAGCCCGGTTCCGCTCCGCGTCTCCAGGTTCCAGGAGACCAACATCTTTCGCATCGTTCAGGAAGCCTTGACCAATGCCGCGCGGCATAGCGGCGGCACGCACGTCCGCATCGAGATCTCGCAGCAGGCGGACCACCTGGCTGTGGAGATCCGCGACGACGGCCGCGGATTCGACGCCCAAGCGCCGCACGATGGCTACGGACTGAAAGGGATGCGATATCGGACGCATGCCTTGCAGGGTGCGTTCGAAGTCGTCAGCGCCCTCGGCCAAGGTACGCGGATCAGCGTACGCGTGCCGACGTAGGCCGTGTTCCAATAGCGCAACGAACCGACCCCAAAGGGCGTTGCAGCGCCCCTCGGGGTCGGCATTCATGCATTTAGCTCGCACGGAATGATGAACAACACTCACGGCTGGGTGGCATGCCTTCCTTCGGCGCAACCGCGGGAAGGCATGTTCCTGTTCGCCGCAACTTCCATCACGTTCCTTCGTTGGTGTCCGGGACTGCCGGCGCCTTCTTGGCCTTGCCGGGCTTGGACTTGTCGCCGCCCTTCTTGTTCTTGAAGTGCTCGGCGGCCTTCTTGGCGGCTTTCTCGACTACGTTCCAAACGTCGTCAGCCGAGGCCTCCCAGCGGACCTTCAAGGTCTTGCCGCTGACGGTCGTTTGCAGCGCGTCGACCAGCTTCTTGACGTCCGCCTCGTTGGCAAACCGCAACTCGCCGACTGCCTTGAGGCCGTCGGCCATGGCCTTGACCTGGGTCGCATCGTCGGCCGTCTTCATAACCAGATTGGCGTGATAGAACGACTTGCCCTTGCTCTCGCCCAGGGCGATCCGCAGGGATTGTGTCTGCTTGAGCACGGCGCAATTCACCTTCGCCGGAATCGCGCTGGCCCGGGCCACGAAACTCGCGCCGGCTGGCGGCTTGCCGCCCAGCGCCGACTTCCCATCGGCAATGCCGGCCGACTTGCCGTCCAACACGTCGATGGCCGCGGCGACGCCCTGCGGGGTGGCCGCGAAAACCAGCACGTCGGGCTTGTAGAACGCGCCGGCCGCCGTCTCGGTCTTCTCGTGGTGCTTGTGCGTCCAGGAGTGGATGTCAATAGCGCCGTGCTTGGTCACCTTGTGGTCGGCGGCATGTTCGGCCTTCTCCAGCAAGAGTTTCTGGTTGACCGTGGAGAAAACGATGGCCACGGCATGTGTCTTTTCCGCGTCCGGCCCGTACACGGTGATGCCATGAAGATCCTTGCGGAGATCAACACCGGCCTTGTCGCGAATCATGTCGAAATGCTTGCCCGATTCCTTCAGCATCGGGCAGGTGGCGAAGGCCTTCTGGACGATCTGTGAATCGCGGATGGCATCGACGTCGACGTGGACAACCCAGGTGGCGTTGGCGGCGACGTTCTTGGTTTCCAGCGGGGCGGCCTGCGCGGTAGCGGTAAACACCACCAAGGCGGCAAAGGTTGAGACTAAAAGTTTCATGCGATACTCCTCATTAAGGGGTGATAGATAGGTGCTCTCGGCAGTTTGGATAGACCGAAAAACGAGCGCAAGGCAATTTCCGACCGATTGCCACTGCCAAGTGCGAAACGAGTGCTCAGTGTATACACCTACTGCCCGTGGCCGGTTACAGCGATTCCGCGGCTCATTGGGCTTCAGACGCCACTCGTATTAGGCTCCTCACCGGTAGGGGGGCAACCCGGCCCTCCGTTGCAAGATCGGGCAGTCTTCGGGATAATGAATCCCGATGTGCCACATGTGCCAAATAGTTTCTGTTGCGGATGGTGGCGAATGCGAGGGCGTAGGGTGGGCCGAGTAACACGAGTCCCACCAGATTCCGGCTCGAATTTGGTGGGACCCGTGTTACTCGGCCCACTCTACAAGCTACAAGAGTTTCCGCAACAGAAACTTTGTGTCAGAATTGTGCGAGACCGCCTAGAAAGTTCCTTCCTGATGTCTGAGTCTGTTGCAGAAAACCATCGCCCATTCCAGGGCCTGGTCGAGTTCAGTCCGGGATTCCACTCCCGCCCAGAAATCCGCTATGTGTTATTCGATTTCGACGGAACCCTGTCGCTGGTACGGCAAGGGTGGCCGGAAGTAATGGTGCCGATGTTCGTGGAAATGCTGCCCCGCCAGGGCGACGAGAGCGAGGCTGACCTCCGCCGACTGGCCTACGACGACATCATGCGGCTGAACGGCAAACAGACCATTTTCCAGATGATCCAACTGGCCGAGCGGATCACTCAGCGCGGCGGCAGGCCGCGCGAGCCGCTATGGTACAAGCACGAGTACCTCCGCCGCCTGGGCCTGCGGATCAGCGACCGTATTGAGGGCCTGCGGAGCGGAAAAATCCGGCCCGACGATTTGCTGGTTTACGGCGCCCGGCCACTCCTGGAATTGCTTTCCGCCCGCGGGCTGACGCTCTACCTGGCCAGCGGCACCGACGAGCCGTGCGTCAAGGCCGAGGCCGAACTCTTGGATGTGGCCCGCTACTTCCAGCCGCGGATCTTCGGCGCCCTGGACAACTACCAGAACTTCTCCAAGCAGATGGTCATCGACCGCATCCTCCGCGAGCACGCGATCTCCGGCGAGCACCTGCTGGCTTTCGGTGACGGTTACGTGGAAATCCAAAACACGAAGGGAGTGGGTGGGCTGGCCGTCGCCGTGGCCAGCGACGAGGGCAACAACGGCTCGGGGCGGATGGATCCCTGGAAACGTGAGCGGCTCCTGGGCGTGGGCGCGGACGTGGTGATCCCCGACTACCGCGATGCCGAAGCCCTGCTGTGCCGCCTGACGGGCACCGACCCGCAGCCGGTCGATTGCGGAGACAAGCCATGACTCAACCCGAGACGGCCGTGAACCTCCGCCAGGTGCGAGTTTACCCCTTGGCCCAGCGCCAGAGCCTTACGCGCATCGTGGAAATCCTCGTCGATCCAGCCGCCGCGCCGGCTGCGTTGGACGACCGGTTGTCGGCGGCGTTGGACGACCTGGCAGCCAAGATCCGCGCCGCCCGGCAGCGCAAGGCCGCGGTGATGCTGATCTACGGCGCGCATCTCGTGAAGAACGGGGCCGCACGCATCGTCAATGCCCTGGTGGCCCAAGGGTGGCTCACGCACCTGGCCACCAACGGCGCGGGCACGATCCACGACTGGGAATATGCCTGGCTGGGCCGCTCGACGGAAAGCGTCCGCGACGGTGTCGCGCGGGGCTGCTTCGGCACCTGGGACGAAACCGGCCGCAACATCCACCTCGCCCTCTTGGCAGGCGGGCTGCGGGCAATTGGCTACGGACGCGCCCTGGGCCAATTCATCGAGGAAGACGGCACGACGTTGCCCGCGCCAGCGGAGTTGGAGAAAGACATTCGCAGCGAACCGGCGGACCCGCTGACTGCCGCGCGGGCCGATTTGCTGGCTGCCATGCGGGAACACGGCTTGGCGGCGGGCCGCTGTGCGGTACCGCACCGCTGGAAAGATGCCTCGATCCTGGCGGCCGCCTTCCGCCACGCTGTACACATGACCGTCCACCCGGGCATCGGCTACGACATCATCGCCACGCACCCCATGTTCAACGGTGCGGCGATCGGCCGGGCCGCCCAGCGCGATTTCGCCCAATTCAGTAACGCGGTAGAACAACTCGACGGCGGCGTCGTGCTCTCGGTCGGTTCGGCCATCATGGGTCCGCAGATCTTCGAGAAGAGCCTGAGCTGCGTCAACAACCTCCGCCTCCAGGCCGGCCGGCCGATCGTCGCCGACCACACGATTTACGTGGTCGATCTGCAGGACGGTGGCAACTGGGACTGGACCGCCGGCGAACCGCCCAAGACCAGCCCCGCCTATTATCTCCGCTTCTGCAAGAGTTACTCGCGGATGGGCGGAACGATGCGCTATCTGCAGTGCGACAACCTGGCGTTCGTTCATCATCTGTATCAGCGTTTGTGCGGTCCGCAATGAAGGAAGGCTATATTGTGCGCGGGCGGAAATGCATTTGCTGGAGTCCCGGCTTTAGCCGGTAATCCGGCATACATGCCGGCTAAAGCCGGGACTCCAACGTGCCATTTCCATCCGCGCAATCAATAAACCCACACTACTTCCATGAATCCCACGCAATTCCAACAGATTACCGGCCGCTATAGCCGCATGTCGATCGCCGTCTTGGGCGACTTCTGCCTCGATCGCTACCTGGAGATCGATCCCGGCCTGGCGGAAACGTCGCTGGAGACCGGCCTCAGCGTTTACAACGTCGTGCGCGTGCGGGCGCAACCCGGCGGGGCGGGTACCGTGCTCAACAATCTCGTGGCGTTGGGCATTGGTCGGCTTGTTCCCATAGGGTTTGCCGGCGACGACGGCGAGGGGTTCGAACTGCTGCGCGCCATGCGAGACTTGCCGGGTGTGGCAATGGACCACTTTCGGCAGACGCCGCTTCGCCGTACGTTCACCTATTGCAAGCCGCTGGTGATCGAGCAGGGCAAGCCGCCACGGGAACTCAATCGGCTGGACAGTAAGAACTGGACGCCCACAGCCGCAGAGGTCCAGGATCGGCTCATCGCCGCCATCCGCGCGGAGGCGGGGCAGATCGATGCCCTCGTGATCATGGACCAAGTGGACGCGGCCGGGACCGGAGTGGTGACCGCGGGCGTGCTGGATGCCGTGGGCCAGATCGCGGCAAAGCTGCCGCAACTGCGGATCCTGGCCGACAGCCGGCGGGGGCTGCACGGTTATCCGGCCGTATGCTGGAAGATGAATTGCGCGGAGTTGGGAAAGCTCTGCGGAGGGCCGCCGCCGGCGAGTCTGGACGAGGCGCGGCGTGCGGCCGTGGAGCTTGCAGGGCGGAACGGCCGCGACGTGTTCGTCACGCTGGCGGAAGAAGGCATGTTGGCGGCGATGCCCGATGGCAGGGCCTGCCATGCGGCCTCGTTGCCGATTCGCGGCGAGATCGACATCGTGGGCGCCGGCGACTCGGTCACCGCCAACCTGGCCGCCGCTTTGGCCGCCGGGGCCTCGCCCGCGGAGGCTTTGGAACTGGCCAGCGCGGCGGCCTCGGTCGTGATCCATCAACTCGGTACGACCGGCACGGCATCAGTCCGCCAGATTGCGGAAACGCTGGGGATGTGAAATCGGCCGACGGCCGCGATTGGCACAATCCACACTAACCCGAAGTGTAAACGAGGGAACGACTTTGCGATTCTCGCTTACGCTTCGGGTTAATATGAGTCTCAACCGCAGACAGTAGAAGTTCGCCGACGGAAACTCAGTTGCCCGGCGACGGTCAGGGTGGTAAGATTGTGTTACGGTCGACCGCCATCCGGTCGCTTTGAACCAATTTCGAAACTTTTGGAGAATCGCTAGCAATGGCTATTGAGTTGTCTGAGGGCGCCGCCACGGAAATCAAGCGTTATATGGAAGCCGAGAAGGTCGAGCCGAATTTTGCCCTGCGGATGGGGATCAGCGGCGGCGGATGCTCAGGTTTGCAATATAGCCTCGGTTTTGCCAATGATTTTGAACCGGCGGTCGACGCTCGCTACGAACAGCATGGAGTGGCGGTGGTCACCAGCAAGAAGATGGCCCTGCACCTGGACGGCACGAAGATCGATTTCCAGGACGGGCCGATGGGCCGTGGCTTTACGATCGAGAATCCCAATGTCGCCAAGGCCGGCGGCTGCGGAAGCTGCGGCTGCCACTAAGGGGCGACCGACGAATAACCTCCGGATTTGGGTGGGATGCCTTAAGCCTTCTAGGCTAGGCATGTCGGCGGCAAGCATGCCTACCCTAGAAGGCTTAAGGCATCCCACGCCCCCCAGAAACATGGAGGTTATTTATTGTCCGGCCCTAAGAGCGGGTCCTCATGACTTCTTGCCTTCCTCGCGCCGCTTGGCTTCGGCTAGCATGGGCTTGAGTTCGTGGACGAAGTCGTGGACGTCCTCAAACTGCCGATAGACGCTGGCAAAGCGAACGAAGGCCACTTGATCGACGCTGCGCAGGTATTTCATTACCAGTTCGCCAATCTCGCGGCTTTCGATCTCGGGCTCCGAGTGGCTTTCCAGTTCGTTCTGGACCTCAGTGACGATCCACTCGAGCTGGGCATCGCTGACCGACCGCTTCCAGCAGGCCAACTCCAGGCCGCGCTTGATCTTGGTGGGATCGAAGGGTTGCCGTGTGCCGTCTTTCTTGACAATTTTGACGGCCGCGCCCTCGATCCGCTCGTAGGTAGTGTAGCGGAGGCCGCAGTTCGAGCACTCACGGCGGCGGCGGATGGCAAACCCGTCATGGCTGGCGCGCGAATCGATCACGCGGTCGTTGTCTTCATGGCAGGTAGGGCATTTCATAACAACCCCTGATTCGTAGCCTCGCCGGGCGCGTCACGGAGCGGTCCAACCTAACTAGGTAATTCTCCCACGGTAGAACGGCAGGAGGAATTGCCTGTCCACCGAGCGGGTATTTTAGCATGAGCCGGCGGGGTTGAATATAGAAGCGAAATTTAATTCACGACTTCTAACAGAATCCTATTGGGGCTGGGACGACTCCTCCACATCAGGCTCGAGCGTTTTCCGCAGCGCTTTTTGCACCTGCCGCAGAGCCTTGGTAACCCGCTCGGTGAGGGCGTTGACCGCGTGGGGCACCATGAGGAACTCGGGCTCGTTGGTTACCGCCTCGCGAAGCTGGTAGCCGATAATCGGACCGGCACCCAGCAGGTCGAAAACGTGATCGATCGACATGGCTTTACGCGCGCGGCGGACAACCGTTTTCGGCACGGTCCACGCTTGCGTCCGGCCCTCGCACTGAAACTGGCAGAGGATGCCCCCAGGCTCCACGAAGATCGAAAGGTCGAAGGTCGGCTCGACTTCGCCGCCGACTTCGCCGGTTTCGCTTAGCGACATCGGTTCGGCAGCAGGATCGTCGGACATGATTGCACCACGTCAATCCCGCCGCGACATGAACAACTGCAGGACGTACCAAAACAGCAGCGCCACCGAGGCGAATAAGGCCAGCGACGCGGCAACGTGTTGCCCGATGCGGTAATGGTGCAGGATGTTCGAGGTGTCGTACAAGATGTAGCCGCAGGCCAAGGCGATCATGGCGTAAAGGAAGACCGCCCCAAGCTGGAAGTGGAACAGAATAGCAATCAAGATGAACCCCATGGCCGCGAAACCGCCGAACACTAGGATCGCCCGCAGGAAGGAGAAGTCGGTCCGCGTGACGAACACCGTGGCCGTCAACCCTGCAAATAGAGCCAGCGTTGTTATCGCTGCCGATTGGATCACCGAAGGGTCGATAGTATTGGCAATGTAAAGCAGGGGGGCAAAAATGATTGATTCGGCGAACACATAAAGCCCCAGGGCTAGCGCGCACTCTGCGTAATTCTGGCAAAATAGGTAGAGTTGCGCTTTGGGGTGTAATCCGGTATAACAAAGCTATCGTTGTGGTTTCTTTGTGTATGTGTAATGGAGTACTAAC
>Ga0181520_10010629_pt1 | contig 12286 bp, 11 predicted proteins | sample PEATcosm2014_Bin_29_FD_132451 | JGI IMG/M metagenome (GOLD analysis project Ga0181520, IMG submission 132451) | Peatland microbial communities from MTU Mesocosm Facility, Houghton, MI, USA - PEATcosm2014_Bin02_30_metaG | ecosystem: Environmental > Terrestrial > Soil > Wetlands > Peat | place...
GGGTGGCGGCGCAGCCGCCCAAATCGTCGGGGACGCCAGCAGTTGGGCCTTCTGTCGGGCGCTTCGCGCCGCCCGTCCTGCGGACGGGGAGGTCTTTGTGCGGCGGGAATCCCGGACGCTGAAGCATCCGGCTGAGGGTCCCCGCCTGCGGCGGGGCCTGGCGTCCTACGGACGCGACGGCGCGGATAACGACCATGCCTGATGTGGTCTGTTCAGCCACTGTCAAACACCCACACACATTGAGGAAAAGCTCATGTTTCCCCGCTGCCTGCGCCTTTGTGGTAATATGGTGGTATCTGTTGCCACGGGCGCGGGAGAGGGCACGGTCGCGCGACGCCAAGTGTGCAGCAATAAGCCTGGATACCCGAGGTCGGCTCAGTATGAGCGCTGGTTTCTGGCAGGGCAAAGTTATCGTCGTGACCGGAGCGCGCGGCTTCCTCGGCGCTCATTTGTGTGAGGCGCTGCTTGCGCGCGGCGCGCAAGTGTGGGGTCTCGTGCGCGATGAACCCCCGCAATCGTACTTCGCTTTGCAGGGGCTGGAGGGCAAGGTGGGGACGATCCGCGGCGATTGCACGGATTACCCGGCGATGCTGCGCGCCTTCAATGAGACCGAGGCACAATTCGTCTTCCACGTCGCCGCACAGGCGATCGTAGGCACCGCGAATCGCTCGCCCCTCTCGACCCTGGAGTCGAACATCCGGGGGACGTACTGTGTGCTCGAGGCGGCCCGCGAAGCCTACAACGGGGGCAAGGGGCTGTTGGAGGGCATCGTCGTCGCCAGTAGCGACAAGGCCTACGGCACTCAGGAGACGCTCCCGTATGATGAGAGCATGTGTCTCTTGGGGCGCCACCCTTACGATGCCTCCAAGGCCTGCGCCGACATTCTCACCCAAACCTATGCTCGCACCTACGGCTTGCCGGCAGCGGTGACGAGGTGCGCGAACCTTTACGGACCGGGGGACACGAACCTGTCGCGCATCGTGCCTCACGCGGTCTGTCGGCTGATTGAGGGGCTCCCGCCCGTGATCCGCAGCGACGGCTCGCCGGTGCGGGACTACCTGTACGTCGCCGATGCCGCTGAGGGGTACCTGACGTTGGCCGAGAGCCTCGCCGAGACGACCAGTCAGCCGGACTTGAGAGGTGAAGCGTTCAATCTCGGCACCGGCGACCCGGTGAGCGTCCTGGACCTGTGCCGGGAGATCGCCCGAGCCGCCGGGCGCGAGGACATCGAGCCGGAGGTACAGAGCAAGAGTTGGGGCGAAATCGACCGCCAGTACCTCTCTTGCGCGAAGGCGGAACGGGTACTGGGCTGGAAGGCCAAGACTCCGCGTAGCGAGGGCCTGTCGGCGACGGTGGCGTGGTACCGCGAGCATCTGGCGGCCGGGCATATCGAATGAAACTAACCGTCGTCATACCAGTCTATAACGAACACGGGACGATCCTGGACATCTTGTCGCGCGTCCGAGCGTTGGACGTCGACAAGGAAATCATCGTGGTCGACAACTGCTCGACCGACGGCACGCGCGAGCTCCTTCAGGGGCTTGAGTATCCCGATGTCCGCGTGATCTACCAGGACCGCAACCGCTTCAAGGGAAATTCCGTCAAGAAGGGCATCGCAGCCGCACGCGGAAACTACGTCGTCATCCAGGATGCGGACCTGGAGTATGACCCACAGGACATCCCGCGGCTTCTGGAGTGCGTGGAGGCGGGCGGGGTCCTCGCGGTTCTGGGCTCGCGTGTACTGGGGATGCGGCAGGCCGGCCAGCGGATGCCCGGATCGATCTTCTCGTTCGGGCGCGCCGTCATCAACGGCGTCTTTCGCGTGTTATACGGGTCCAGCCTGACCGACATCGCGACATGCTACAAGCTCGCGCCCAGGGCGCTTCTGCAGAGCCTGACGTTGCGCTGCGACAGCTTCGATCTGGACTTCGAGCTAGCCGCGAAATTCGTGAAAGCCGCCCGACGACAGGGGATGACCGTGGCCGACGTTCCTGTCAGCTATGCCCCTCGAACGGTCGCCGAAGGCAAGAAGATCGGATGGCGCGACTGTCTCAAGGCGTTGTGGACCGTGACCCGCTTTCGCTTTTCCGATTGAGGCCCGTGTGACGAAGCGCACAATGACACAAAGGAGGCGACTGCAAAAGTCCGTAGGAGCACTCTCCAGAGTGCGAACAAGCCGTTATTCCCGCTATAATGAAATATATAATGACTAATGTATGTCATTACGGCGGCATATTAACGGCAATCGCGGTCTGGAGACCGCTCCTACAGACGACGCAGCGACTTTTGCAATCACCTCAAAGGCAATGAATTCCCTGCGCAGCCTGTACACAAACCGGCCCGGCGTGGTCTTCCTCGCAGGGGGGATTGCCTTGTTCTGCGTGCTTCTGGCGTGGGGCCTGGCGCAACTGGGCGTCATCAAGTCACAAGCGCCGGGAGACGAAGCCGCAAAGCCCGATGGTTCCGAATCGGTCGCCAGCCGTGCGGTGGGGATCGAGGGAGCCACAGTCGAGCAGCGCGATACTTCCGGCAAGCTGCTTTGGAGCATCCGAGCCGCAGGCAAGATGACCGTTGACGATCAGGGGCGAGCCGTTACCGGCGACAACGTCCACTGGGAGATGCAGCGCGGGAACAGCCAGATGCTGGTTCTCGAGGCGCCGAAGTTCGAGGGAGATTATATCGCCGCGAGGCTCAAGTTCACCGGGGGCGTGACGGTCAGCACGGACAGCGGAAAGACGGTTTTCACCGCTCCCGTTATGACCTTCGAGATCGATACCCGCAAGGTCATCGCGGAGGGCGGAGTCGAGATACGCCAAGCCCCCTACCAGTGCGCGGCCCCGAGGCTGGTCTTCGACGATGCGGCGGGCGAAGTGCGGCTCTCGGGCGGGGTGCATGGGCGTGAGGATGCCCGGGGAGTGACCTTCGAGGCCAGTGCGGTGACGCTCCGGCTGGCAGATCAGCAGTTGACCGGGATCGGTCCGATCCGCTTCCAGAAGGGCCCTTACTCGGCTTCGGCCAAGTCGCTGCAGGTGGACGAGACGGCGAACCGACTGAAGATGGGCGGCGGGGTACGGCTGACGTTCAGGCAGTGAGGCGACGGCAACCTCACCGCAAGCGGACGCATGTGTTTGGCGACACCTCTTTCAGATCATGTGGCAGCGCGATTCATCGCGTGAATCACGTCGCATAGTTACCAACACTTCGACTTCCACGGAGCGCTTGCTCGCAACTGACGGCGCGATGGGCGGAGGGCAGTTCGGCCCGCATTTGGCGCGATAAATCGCGCTACCACATGGCCTGAGGAAACAGTCGCTGAACAGGTACAAGCGGAGAGGGGAGAAAGGCTACGGCCCCTTGCCCCTGCGGGGGAACCGGCTACATCCAGGATACGAATGGAGTGACACAGGATGAGCTTCCGAGGTGCGATACGAACTTGGCGGGGAGTGCTGGCGGGGGGGCTTATCGTTGTGGCCGCGGCCGCTTGTGCTGTCTCGTGGGGGCAGCAGGTCAAGAAGCTCAACGCCGTGATCACAGGCGACGCGATGACATACGACTGGAAGGTCAGCACCTTCGACTTCGTGGGCAACTGCAAGCTGACCATGACCGGGCTATACGACGGGTGGATGACGTGTCCGAAGATGACCGCCAAGCTGGGCAAGGGCGGCAACCGCGTCAACACCGTCACCGCAGCGGGGCCGGTGCACTTCGAGTTCACCGCACCGCCGGATGAGCAGAAGATTCGCCACCGGGTGATTGCCGACTCGCAGGGGAGCGCCACGTTTGAGGATAGTGGCAACAACCCCAAAGTGATAATGAATGGCGGAGCCGTGGCGGACGTAGCCGCACTGACCGACAAGGGCGAGGTGAGGGCCGACGCTGAAGCGGCCCACTTCGCCGGCGACAGCGTCGTCGTGGACCTCAAAACCGAAAACGTCACCGCTACGAAAGCAAGACTCGAGGTCAACTCGATCCCGGAGAAACAGTAGAGCATGGCTTTAGCAGCAGAGGGCCTGGTAAAGGCATATCGCGGCAGACGCGTCGTCGATGAAGTGGACCTGCGCGTGGAGCGCGGGGAGATCGTCGGGCTGCTCGGCAAGAACGGCGCCGGCAAGACCACCACCTTCTACATGATGGTGGGGCTGGTTCGGCCGGAGGCCGGGCGAGTGACCCATGACGAGGCCGACATCACTCACATGCCGATGCACCGCCGGTGCCGCCGCGGCCTGGGGTACCTCGCGCAAGACCCTTCCGTCTTTCGCAACCTGACGGTGCGCCAGAACTTGCTGCTTATCCTGGAGATGCAGCGATTGAGCGCCGCCGAGCGCAACCGGCGGGCAGACGAGTTGATGGGGAAGCTTGACCTCCTGCACCTCGCCGAGCGCAAAGGCCTGCTCTTGTCGGGCGGGGAGCGCCGGCGGGTGGAAATCGCGCGGACCCTTTGCACGTCTCCGTCGTTCATCCTTCTGGATGAGCCCTTCACCGGGGTGGACCCGATCGCCATCGACGACATCAAGCAGATCATCGTGGGGCTGCAATCCGAAGACATCGGGATTCTGATCACCGACCACAACGTTCGCGAAACCCTGGGGATCTGCCACAGGGCCTACATCATCTTCGACGGCAAGATACTCACCAAGGGCACATCGGCGGAAATCGCCAACGACGAACTCGCGCGCAGGTACTACCTGGGCGAAAGTTTCCGAATGTGAAGTGCCCGTCACACCCGTTTGCGTCCGCCTGAATGCTATGCGTCGATTGGACCGCTACGTTATCTCGGAAGTGCTTCCCGCCTTCATCCTCGGAGTCGGCCTGTTTGCGGCACTGCTGGTCAGCTTCGATGTGGTGTCTACGGCCCTGAAGCAGATGGTGAAGCAGAACATTCCGGGGCTTCTGGTGCTGGAGTCCCTTGCCTACCGCCTGCCTCAGGTCATCGCATTCACCCTCCCGATGGCGACGATGTTCGCCAGTCTGACGTGTTTCGCGCGGATGGGCTCGGACGGTGAACTCACGGCGATGAGGGCCGGCGGGATCGGCTTCCCGCGCATCATCGTATCTGTGGCGGCCTTCGGGCTTTGCGTCTCGCTGTTCGGTCTGGCATTCAACGAGCTTGTGGTGCCTCACTGCAACTGGGACTCGGACCTGGCTCTGGTCGGGTTTCTGAAGGGCTCCAAGCTCAAGGAAATCGTCTTCAACGTAAACCGGGACGGGCACCTGAAGCAACTGGTCTATGCGCAGTCGTTTGACGCGTCTCACAGCGCGTTGTACGACGTATCGATCACGGTTCTACAGGAGGGCAGATCGCCCCAGTGGGTCACGGCCAAGAAGGCGGTTTGGCGGGCGGACGCATGGGTGCTCTATGATGTGATCCACCAGTCGGACACACCTGACGGAAAGCGACACACCGAGGTAGCCGCCAAAGCGACGTATAACATCGGAAAGTCGCCGGAGGACCTGCTGAACCTCAAGCGAGATACCGAGGACATGACGGTGTCGGAGTTGAAGGCGCAGGCAGACAAGAAGGCTGCGGCAGGGGAGCCTTACGAGGACGAGATCATGGAAATCAACCAAAGGCTCGCCCTTCCCTTTTCGGCCTTCGGCTTCGCATTGATGGCCGCGCCGCTTGGGATCCGGCCTCAGCGGACCAGCAAAAGCCTCGGATTCGGCCTGTCGCTGGTGATCGTTCTAGCGTATTTCATCGTGTTCCAGGTACTGCGGGTGGTCGGAGTGCAGGGGGGCCTCGCACCCGCTGTGGCGGCTTGGGGGGCGAACGCCATGTTGTTCCTGATCGGCGCAGGCCTCTTAATGGAGAAGTCGCGCTGACCACATCGCGGATCGGGCAGGCTCAGGCGCGACGACGAGCCTGACAACGGCGCCAATGTCACTGTTCACCGTCCTAACTGTCCTCTTCCTGTTGATCCTCGGCGGCGTGATCGCCTGGGCCGGAGACGTTATCGGCTATCGCCTGGGCAAATCACGGCGCAGCCTGTTCGGCCTTCGGCCCCGCATAACGGCGCGCCTCATCGGCGTGGCCTTCGGGGCCGCCCTGCCGATCTTCGGTCTCCTCGTTGCCGCGCTCGGCTCCAACCAGGTCCGCCTCGCCCTCTTCCACCTCGATGAACTCGCGCAGCAGCAAGTCGAGCTCAAGCAGTCCAACGACGCGCTCACCAGCCAGTTGGGTTCCGCGAGAGAGACCGCCCAGCAGGCCACCAACCGGTCACGCGCGCTTACCGCCGAGATGCGAGACAAGGAGAACTCCCTGAAGCAGGTGCGCGCCGGACTCGAGCAGGTGCACTCCAGCCTGTCCGCCGCCTACGCCAACCTCAACCGAGTCCAGTCGGAGAGCGCCACGCTGCGGGGCCAGGTGTCGGGTTTACGACAAGCGCGCGACAAGCTCGGCGTCTTGGTGGGGCAAATGCAGACCAGGTACGCCGACCTCCTGACGAAGTACAAGAAGGCGGGTGACGATCTCAAAGGCGCTGAGGCCGCGCTGGCGGATGTCAAGCAGGAGAACGGGAATCTTCGTGCCAAGGACGAGGAACTCCGTACGAGAATAGCCGGCCTGCAGAAGCAGATTCCCGAACTGAAGAGCCAGGCGGAGACCTATGAGACCCAGATCCAGAATGCGAACCGGCAACTAGCGCACGCCCAGGAGGAAATGGACCGCGTGGAGAAGGACCTGTGGAGCGCGCAGCAGAAACTCGGGGTGGCGGAATATCACGCCGGGCACCCACTCACCGACAAAGGCGTCTTACTGGAACAGGGGCAGGAATTGGTGCGGGCATTCGTCGACGCCGACCAAACCCAGGCGCAGATGGAGAGCACCCTGTTTGAACTGCTGCTGGTAGCCAACAAGGTTGCCGTCCGGCATGGCGTGGCGGTGCCCAAGGACGAGCCCGCAGCAGTGCGAGTGGTCGGTCCGATGCCTGAACACATCCCGGCGGGCGAGAAACCGACGCAAGACGCAATGATCGCCGAGGCCGCACGCCTCGTGCGCGGGGGCCCCGACAAGAGCTACGTCGTGCGTATCCTGGTGGCGCGGCGCTCATTTGAGGGTGATAACGAGCCGGCCGACGTCGCCTTCGTCTCGGCGCCCTACCGCCTGGCCTTCAAGGCGGGCGCGACGGTCTGGTCGGCGCAGGTGGACGGGTCGCAGTCCCGGGTCGAGGCGTTCGCCCGGCTCTGGGGACTGATCCCGAAAACGCGCGAGGCAGCCCAGGCGGCCGGCATGATCCCCAACCCGGAGACCGGGCAGTATGGCGAGGCCCCGGCCCAGCAACTCCTGGACGCGCTCGACAAGGTCATGGAGATCAAAGGCCTGACCATCGTCCGCGCGGTGGCGCAAAGGGACACGTACACCGCCGACTCGTTGGTGATCGACCTGCAGGTTAGCCCGGCAAGGCCGGAGGGCGCGCGTGAGTGACGCCCCCGGGGACGTTCTTGGCATCGACCCCGGATCGGGCAAGTGCGGGCTGGCTGTGGTCGGCCCCGATAGGACCGTGATACACCGCAGCATCGTCGCACTCCCGGCGCTTGAAGACGCAATCCGGGCCATCATCCGGACATACACGATCCGCGCGGTGGTCGTGGGCGACCGCACCGGAAGCCGCCCGGTGGCCCAGGCCGCCCGAAGCATCGCCGGCGCGGAACGGGTGCACACCGTCGACGAGCACAACTCCACGCTCCGGGCGCGCGATCTCTACTGGCAGCTAAACCCCCCCGGCCTCTTCGCCCGGCTCATCCCCAAAGGCTTGCGCGTTCCCCCAGGTCCCATCGACGATTACGCAGCGGCGGTATTAGCGCTGGATTTCGTCAGAGGGCAGGCGGCACGCCCCGGCCCGGCGTAAAGGGGACGCCGGACTTCTCGACGGAACTACTGCTTCGGCTTCCAGTCCCTTGCCTCACGGATGCGCTCGTACAACGCCCCCAGCTCGATAGCCAGATCGCGGTAGGAGTACAGAACGGTCTCCGAATCGCCCGCGATGGTGCGGATCGCCTCGGCGAGATCGAACATCTGCGGGAGCGCCGCCCTCACGTGATCGCTTCCCTGAGCGAGATGGACGCGCAACTGCGCCGCCAGGCCGGGCGCAGGGCCGTGATCGGGGTGCTCCAGTTCGTCCATCCGTCGCGAGACGGCGTCCACCGACCGGGCGAACTCGCGGTACGTCTGCAGCCTTTGGTCCATGCGTTCAAGCATCTTCAGGGCGTGATCGAGCAACCCCAGGAGGACCTCCGGCGAGATGTCCGCCAGCTCCGGCTGCTGCTCGAGCAAGGCCTTGATCTCGTCGATTGTGCCGCAGACATCGACATGCTTGGTGCTCGTCTCGGGAAGCTGCGCGTCGGCGACGGCAACCAGCCGCCCCTCGATCACACGCATGAGCGCCAGTTCCATCGCGCCGCCATCCTCGTAGACGAAAAGCGGCGACAGATTGTGCCCGCGCTCCTCGAGGTGGGCGCGCCCCCTCTCCAGCGCAGCGAGGATCGCTTCCCGGTGCGGCGACGGCGGCATCCAGCGTTCGTGCGCCTCGTTCATGTCCCGTCCTCCCTCGAAAGCCCGTTTGCCGGGCGAACGGCAACCTCACCCCCTCGGCCGCCCACGGCGGCCACGTCCTCTCCGCAAGCGGAGAGGGGAGAACCGCAGCAGTTCCCTACTGCGCGAGAATCGCCGTTTGCCTCTCCCCTCCCGGTACGGGAGGGGTGGCCCCGCGAAGCGGGGACGGGGTAGGGCCGTCGCCTTTTCATCGTTTCAGAGTGCCGGAAACCGGCATGATGACTCCCTCGAAAGCCCGTGTTCGTCAAGCGACGGAGGCCTGGTGCGCCTCTGCGAAAGCTATCGACTCGGCATCCATACCGAGCGGCAGTGTTATTTTGAACAGGGCCCCGCCATCCGGGGCATCCTCAACCCAGATGCGCCCTCCGTGAGCTTCGACAACGTACTTGCAGAAGGTCAGCCCGAGGCCGACTGCCACACTTCCCGTGTCCGGGGATGCAGCCTGCGCGAACCGATCGAAGATGCGTTCGCGGTCTTCGAGCTTGACGCCCGGCCCGGTGTCGGCGACGTACAGGAGCGCCTGTTCCTTCGGCGCCGCTTTGAGACCGACCTCGATCTTCCCGCCCGAGGGGGTCAAGCGCAGAGCGTTGCTGATCAAGTTCTCTACAACGCGACGCATCTTGGGTCCGTCTACCGAGGCGGACAGTGGGTCCACGACCGCTTTGACGGTCACGCCGCGCAAGCTTGCCTGTGGCGCGAACTCCCGTATCGCCCCCTGCGCCAGGCTGCCAAGATCGGTTTCGGTGCGCTCCAGAACAAGCTTGCCCTCTTCAGCGCGCGCGATCTCAAGCAGATTCCCGAGCATCGCTTCCAGGCGTTTCTGGGCATCGACGGCGAGATCGAGAAGCTGCTCCTGTTCGGGCTTCAAGCACTCATCGGGAAGCCCATGGCCAACGACCTGCAGCGCCGCCAACGCCGACGATAGCGGCGTCCGCAGGTCGTGAATGAGCATCGAGGTCATGTCTCGACGCATCCTCTCCGATGTCCGCAACTCGCGGTAGGCAGCCGAGATGGTCCGCACGTAATCCACGACCTGGCGGTACATGATAATGACCGCGATGATCGCGGCTACGTCAAGACTGTCGGCAATGATATGATGCAAGCGAGGCGGCAACCACAACCGAAACAGGTTGGCGATCGTTTCCATGAAGATCACGAAGATCACGATCTTCAGCGCTCGTCTGACGCCCTTGCGAAGGGCGAGATCTATATCCTTTGACATCGCGCAAGTGCTATTCGCCACAGTGGCATCCTGCCTTCTCGGCTCAGAATAACCCTAACACGCCCCCCTGCCATGTCTGCAGGGGACAGCGTCCGTCGCATATCGATGACGCCCGAACGCGGCATAGGGTTCTGTGCGAGGGTTTGGGGCCTACCGGGGATGCTACCATATATAGCCGCGACCGCCGAGACGCTTGAACAGGGTCAGCGTCACGACACCCAGCAGCATCAGAATGACCGTCACAGCCAGCGCGACTTCGATGCGTCCGGAGGACATGTTGAGGAAGATGGCGATGGAGAGGACTTCGGTCTTGTACCTCGTGGCCCCGCAGAACATGATGATCGGGCCGAAGAGGCCGGCTGCCCGCGCCCAGGTAAGTACCGTTCCGGCAATGAGGCCGCCCCTCGCGAGCGGGAACGTCACCCGCGCAAAGGCGACGCGCTCGTCGCAGCCAAGCGTGCGCGCAACCTTCTCGAGGCGCGGGTCCACGGCATCGAAAGCGCCCTTCATCGACCGCACAGCCAGCGTGACCGCCGGGAAGAACTGCGCGAGGATGATTCCCTGCAGAGTGAAAACGAAGGGGATGATGTGCTGGTCGATATACTGGCCGAGAGCGGTCTGGGTGAAGAAGACGAGGAGCGCGATCCCCGCTACGAGGTCGGGCAGGATGATCGGCAGGTCGATGATCGTGTCGATGATCGCCGCGCCCGGGATGCGGAAGCGACTGAGGGCGTACCCGGCGGGAACAGCCAGTACGACGGCCAGCGCAGTAGTGATTGTGGAGGTGATGGCGGTCAGCCTGATGGCCGCCCGAATCTCATCCGACAGGATGGTCCGCGAGAAGGTCGCCCAGTCAACGTACAGGACGACCGACGCCAACACCAGAGCAAGGCTGCCCACAAGGACGGCCAGGCCGGAGTAGACGCCTCCTCGGAAAACGCGATCTCCCCGCGACACTCTCTGCTTGTGCATCATGCGGCCGGGGCCGGCGCCATCCCGTGTTCCTTCAGGATCTCCTGGCCCTGCTCCGAGGCCATGAAGTCGACGACTTTGCGTGCCTTATCCGGCGCCTTGGAGAAGCTCAACAGGCCGACCGGCACGGTCGATGGCTTGCGCAGGTTCGCCGGAATCTCGACCGTGTCTGCATCTTTCGGGAACTGCGCGGCAGTAATGGTCCAGACGATGGCGGCATCGAGGGACTGCAGCTTGATGTCGTTGCCCAGCTCGATCACGTTCGCCACCCGAACCTTGACATTAGGCTCAACCTTCTGCTCGAGTCCGGCTTGCTTGAGCATCGCCAGCGCGCAGCGCCCGACCGCAACGGCATCCGGCTCGCCAATCCCGACCTTCAGCCCCGGTTTGGCGAGGTCCTCCAGTGACTTGATGCCCTTGGGGTTGCCTTTCTGCACCATGATCGTCGGCACAAGCTGGCCCACCAGCTTGCTGTCGGTGATGAAGCCGCGGTCCTTTGCCTGTTGGACGTAGAAGTCCTCTCCGGGCAGGTACAGGTCCCCGCGCTTGGCGAAGGTGAGCTGGCTGAGCAAACACCCCGAGCCGGCGTACCCGATCTCCAGCCGCAAGTCGGGGTTGGCATCCTCGAAGGCCTGTTGAACGGCGTCCATCGCCGGTCGCAGGCCGGCCCCGCAATAGACATACAATGCGGTCGTGTTCTTGTTATCCAGCGGCCCAAAGCCCCACTTACGCCAGATCTTCTGCGCTTCGGGGGTCTTCATGAAGTCGGCGAAAGCGCGGCCCAGGGCCGGGTTGGCGGCGTTTTTCACCACGACGACCTGGCCGAGGAACTTGTCGTAGCTATCGGGCGGCAACGCCCCCAGCGGCTGCACCTTGCCGGGAAGGTCTTGCGGGTCATCGCCGATCTTGTGCGTCTCCTGCTGACAGGTGCCATAGATGAAGGCACAGTCGGCCTTCCCCGAGGAGACCTCCATCTTCATGTCGGCAGGTTCTTCGCTCATGTAGAGCTTGCTTTGGATCTTGTCCCACACACCCGAGCGCTGCAGGGCTTGCTTGGCGTAGAAGCCGACGGAGTTGTTGTCGGTGGCGATGGCGATGGTCTTGACCTTGTCGGTCGCCAGGTCATCGAGGCTCTCGATGTTGCAGGGGTTGTCCTTCCGCACGATCATGGCGATTTTCTGGTAGCCGTAGCTAACCGGCTCGCCGTCTATGCGTTGCCTGGACTGCAGGAACTTGACTTCCTTGTCGCCTATTGAGATGAAAGCATCGGGGGTCTTCTGATTATCGGCGATGGCCTTGGTAAGAGGCGCGATGTTGACCAGGTCCTGTGTGATGGTTACGCCGGGATGACTGGCCTGAAAGGCCGTCTTCAGCTCGCCGTAAGGGCCGGCAAGGCCGCAAGGGACGGCGACCAGCAGCGTCCCCGACTGCGCCTGCCCGGACGCAGCCGGGTCGCCCCCGGGCTTCTTGCAGCCGGCAGTAGCCATAATCGCGGTGATGAGTGCAGCGCCAGCCAACAGTGCCGGATATCTGCGCATGGGACC
>Ga0181520_10010630_pt1 | contig 12284 bp, 10 predicted proteins | sample PEATcosm2014_Bin_29_FD_132451 | JGI IMG/M metagenome (GOLD analysis project Ga0181520, IMG submission 132451) | Peatland microbial communities from MTU Mesocosm Facility, Houghton, MI, USA - PEATcosm2014_Bin02_30_metaG | ecosystem: Environmental > Terrestrial > Soil > Wetlands > Peat | place...
CGCGACCAGGCGGCGGCCCGCGGGAAATGATTAACTATTGCGAGGCGTAGTGCGCGTCCACCTTGGCGGCGACGTCGCGGTAGCTGACGTCGCTCTCGTAAATCTGGAGGAACTGTTCGATGGCCTCGGCCTTCTTGCCCATTTTTTCCAGGACACAACCCAGATTATAAATGAGGTCCTTCTTTTCGTCATCAAAGGCGGGCTTTTCCTTGATGGCGTTTTGCAAGGTGCGGACGGCAGAGTCGTTCATCCCGCGCTTGGCGAAGCATTGCGCGAGATAGCTCATGGCCGCGATGCGCTTGTGGGGATTTTGCTGGGCCTTCTGGAATTCGGCGATGGCCTCGGCGATTTTGCCGGTCTCGAAATAAAGCTGGCCCAGCTCGAAACGGATGCCGAGGTCGGTGGGATAGTTCTCCGAACGCTGCTTGCATTCGGCGAGCTTGAATTCGGCCATGGCGGCCTGGAGGCGCGCGGCCTGTTCAGCATGGTCGGGGGCAAACGGGTTGAGCTGCGCGAGCTGGTACTCCATCTTTTTGACGGTGGTGTCGGCGATCACGCGGTCGAGGGCCGAATCAGCGCTGGAGTTGGTGGAATTCTTGATGCGCGCGTAAAGCTCGAGCGCCCGGTCAAAGTCCTTCTTTTCGGCGTGGAGCTCGGCCAGCGAGCGGATCATCTTGGTGTTGTCGGGTTCGGCAACCAGGCGGGCTTCGTATTCCTTGATGAGCCGGGCGGTGGTGTCCTCGGTTTGCTGGACGCGCTGCGCCTGCTCGAGGGTGACGGCCTCCTCCTTGTTGCGAAGGATGTCGCGATAGGAACCCTCGCCGCCCTCCAGCTTGGAATAGCCGCCCTCGTCCATGGTCGTGCGGGCGGAGAGGTTCTTCTGGGCCTGGGCGAGGTCGGGATCGAAGCCGGCAGTACGGGCCAGATTATCAAGCGCCGCGGAGGCGGCGGCGGCGAAATCGCCGCCGATCTGGGCGGCGAGCTCGGCGAATTCAATGAGGAGCGCCTTATCCTTGGGCGAGTTGCGGCTCATGATTTCCAGCGACATGGCGGCTGTCTGGGGCAATTCCATGGCGCGGGCGGCGTCCACAATAATGCGGTGGGCAATGGAATTGGTGGCGTCGGTGTTGAGGATCTGCTCGGCAATGGCCATGGCCTCGGCGGGATCGTGGGACATCGCCATTTTAGCCTTGACGATTTGAGGCGAAGAGCCGGTGTTGCTGACCAGTTTTCTGAAGAATCCGGCATGGACAGTGGAGCCCTTCTTGGCCTGCTCGATGCGCAGGGCGCGGCGGCAGTCAAAAAACGCCGGTTCTTTTTCAAGGATCTGGCAGAACAAAGCGATGGCGTAATCCGGGTTTTCCCGCTGGGCGGCCTCTCCGGCCTTGGTATAGAGGCGGCGCAAATCCGCCGGAATCTCATTCACTAATTTCTCTGGCATGCCGGGATGCTAGGCCGGTTCTGTAAAATCGGCAAATGAGAATTTGACAGGGATTAAAGGACGGAACAAACGGCATTTTCGGCCCGCTGCGGCGCCGAAAAAGAATCTGAAAGCGTGGATGATTTTCGGGCGCGGGCCGAAAGCGCGCCCGGCGCGTCAGCCGCATTGGGCGCGCTGGCGCAAGGCGTGATCCACCAGCACCAGGGCGGTCATGGCCTCCACCATGGGCACGGCCCGGGGCAGCACGCAGGGATCGTGCCGGCCGCGGCCTTTGAGCGTGGCGTTGTGCAACTGCGTATCCACCGTGTCCTGCTCGTGCATGACGGTGGCGACGGGCTTGAAGGCGGTGCGAAAGAAAATCGTTTCGCCGTTGGAAATGCCCCCTTGGATGCCACCGGAGCGGTTCGCGGTGGTGAACACCTTGCCGTCCTGGGCGCGGATGGGGTCGTTGTGCTCGAGGCCCGTCAGAAGAATGCCGGCAAAACCATCGCCGCTTTCAAAGCCCTTGCAGGCGGGCAGACTCAGCATGGCCTTGGCGAGGTCGGCCTCCAGCTTGTCGAACACGGGTTCACCCCAACCAGCCGGCACGCCCCGGGCGACGCCTTCGACGATGCCGCCGACGGTGTTGCCCTCATTGCGCATCTGTTCGATGAGCTGGATCATGGCTTCGGCGGCCGCAGGATCGGGACAGCGGACGATATTGGCCTCGACGTCGGCGAGCCGGACTTTTTCGGGATCAATTTCGGCGATGATTTTTTGGACCTGCTTGACGTAGGCGACAATTTCGACGCCGAATTGCTCGCGGAGGACCTTTTTGGCAATGGCGCCGGCGGCAACACGGCCAATGGTTTCGCGGGCGCTGGCCCGTCCCCCACCCTGCCAGGCGCGGATGCCGAATTTGGCGAAATAGGTGTAGTCGGCATGCGAGGGGCGGAACTTGTCCTTCATTTCGTCGTAGGCTTCCGAGCGGGCGTCCTCATTTTTCACCCAGAGACAAATGGGGGTGCCCAGGGTGCGGCCATCACTGGAGATGCCGGACATGATCTGGATGGTGTCGGATTCCTTGCGCGGGGTGACGATCTTGGACTGGCCGGGGCGGCGGCGGTCGAGGTCGGGCTGGATGTCAGCCTCGGAAAGTTTCAGGCGCGGCGGGCAACCGTCCACGACGACGCCGACGCCTCCGCCATGGGATTCGCCCCAAGTGGAGATGCGGAACAATTGTCCAAAGCTGCTTGCCATGCCGTGATAATGCGGAAAACCCGAAAGCCGGTCAAATTTAACAAACCTTTTAATCCGTGGCCGGGTCGAACATGACGCCCATGAACAAAATCATCCCGGTGCGGTTGTCCTCGATCAAAAAGACAAACGGCCGGTCCACAATCATGTCGAAATGTTCGCGTGGAGGCTCGGGGCCAGTTGAAAGTTCCATCATGACGGCAGTTACAGCGGCGGCTTCGGTGCCTTCTTCCTTGACCTCGACAAACGTCTTCTGCCGGGCCGCCGAGACATAGAGGTTTGAGGCGATACCCGAGAAATCCGCCTGCTTCATGTCGAAGGCTAGTTTCATCCCCAAGCTTTGGAGCGGCGGAGCCAGTTCCACGCTGTATTCCAGCTTGAACTTGGGCAGCACGACTGTGCCGTCTTTTTCGCTGAAGCCGGGTTTGGTCACCCGCTGCCAGCGGTCACCGTTCAGGATGCCCAGCAAGTGCTCGAGGCTGGAATTCGTCTCTGGCAAAAAGACGTACATGGCCAGATTCTCCCCTTCGTACGGCAGGCGCACAGCCTGGTAGCCCGTGCCGTGGCGATAGGTGAACGTCTTGGACTGCGTCATCATGGGAATTTCCTTCTGGCCGCCGCCACGCAAATGAAACGTGCGGTTCTTGGTATCATCCGGCTGGAACGGGTCCGACCATTTGCCCTTGAAGTAAACCGCGTTGGCCAGAAACATCCGCGTATTCTGGGGGTCAATCATGCCGTCGGCGAGATGCGAAATTCTGCCCCGCGTCTTTTCATTGGCCCAGGCATTAATGACATCCACCGCGTGAGGATCGGCAAAATCCATGGGCTCGATCGTGGAGCCGAAGAATTGCCGGTTGAGCGCCAGAAAATCCGGATTCACCGGCCGGCCGCCTTGGTACCAAATCGAATTGGCGGTGGTGAGAATGAGGTTGGTGTTGTTTAGGGAGTTCAGCGACTGTGCGGCGGCCTGGGCGCCGGCATTCACCATGTCCGGCGGCAGAGCTTTGGTGGCCAAGACCTGCTGCATTTCCGTTTTGGTCTGGCCCACGGCGCCATTGGCCACCATCTGCAAAACGGTGGCCGCGCTGTAGGGCGAAATGAAGATGTTCGCCGCCGGCTGTTCCTTGGCGATTTGTCTCAGGAGATTAAACGCGAAGGCGTTATTAGCCGCGGCCAGCTTGGGCTCCCCGGCTGGCATGGCGTAACCTGAATTCAACCGAACCAGCCACACCAGACACAACACCAGAATGATTTTTCGTTTCATAAGGTTCCAAGAAGAGAATGGAATCCTTTTAGTCCGCGAATTCCCGCTTGGCAATCAAAATAGCGCCAACTTGCCGCTTGAAACCGGGAACGTGAAACCCGAAACTGGCCGTACATGAACCGCATTGTGGCAAAGTTTGCAGAACTCAAATCCGCGGGGAAAAAAGGACTCGTGGTCTATATCGGCGCGGGAGATCCGAATCTTGCGGCCACGCGCGAGCTGGCGCTGGCCTTTGACCGGGCCGGGGTGGACGTGTTGGAGCTGGGCGTGCCGTTCAGCGATCCGCTGGCGGACGGCGTGGTGAACCAACTGGCTGCGCAGCGGGGTCTGGAGTCTGGCGCGACGCCGCCGAAGGTTTTGGAAGCGGTGGCCGCCATCCGGCGCGACTCGCAGGTGCCGGTGGTGCTCTATATTTATTTCAACCTGATTCACAAGGCCGGCATGGAAAAATTCATCGCCGACGCCGCCCGAGCCGGGGTGGATGGGCTGCTGGTGCTCGATCTGCCGCCGGAGGAATCGGACAATTACGAGGCGCTGATGAAACGGCACGGCCTCTGCCACATTTATCTGGTGGCGCCGACCACGCCGGAAGACCGCATGGAATACATCGTCAAGCGCGGGAGCGGATTCATTTATTACATCTCACGCGAAGGCGTGACCGGCATGCAAGCGAGCGTGGCGTCGAACCTGGCATCGCAGGTGGCGAAGCTGCGTGCGCACACCTCGTTGCCGATCGCGGTGGGATTTGGCATTTCGAATCCGGCGCAGGCCCGGGAGGTGGCCGGGGCGGCGGACGCCTGCGTGGTGGGCAGCGCCATCGTGAATCGCGTCGCCCAATATGGAAAATCGCCACAACTGGCCGCGGAGGTCAGCGCCTTTGTCAAAACGCTGGCGGACGCGGTGAAGGCGTAGGTGGAACGATTTATTTTAACCACAGATGAACCCAGATGAACCCAGATGAAAACGGAAGAGGTTGACGCGAATTGCACGAATTTTCGCGAATTAATTCTGAATTGGCTGGGTGGTTACAGCGAAGCGCAAATCATCGCCCAATTGATTAATGGATACAACTGGCAACGCCTCTGAGAATCTGTGTTCATCTGTGGTTAATTCATTTTTTAACTAAATCGTTCCGGCTTAACCGCCGGAGAGAAAATTTATGAGCGCAAAGACAGCAACGAACCTGAAGGACCGTTTCGTGATCATCATGGCCGGGGGCCGCGGCGAGCGTTTCTGGCCGTTGAGCCGGGAGAAGAAACCCAAGCAACTGCTGGCGTTGCTGGGGAAGAAATCATTTTTGCAGGAGGCGGTCGAGCGGGTGCTGCCGCTGGTGCCGGCGAAGAATATTTTCGTCATCACCAACGCGGCGCAACTGCCGACGGTGCGCCAACAATTGCCGAAGATTCCGGCGGCCAACCTGGTGGCGGAGCCGATGGGCCGCGACACCTGCGCGGCGGTGACGCTGGGCGCGGCGCTCGTGGGGGCGCGCTCGATCACGGGGGTCATGGCGGTGCTGCCGGCGGACCACGTGATTCCCGACGTGAAGAAATTTCAGCAGATCCTGGGCGACGCCTTTGACGTGGCCGCGCAGGGCCAGGCGATTGTGACGATCGGCATCAAGCCGACCGAGCCGGCCACGGGCTATGGCTATATCCAGGTGGGAGCGGAGCTGCCGGCGCCGGCCGGGGCGGGCAAACTGAAAACGACGTTTTACAAGGCGGAGCGGTTCGTGGAAAAGCCGAATTACGAGACGGCGCAGCAATATCTGAGCAGCGGGCTGTACCGCTGGAATGCTGGCATGTTCATCTGGAGCTTCGTGACGGTGACCAACGGGCTGGAGCAGCATCAGCCGGAAATGCACGCGGCGTGCCAGCGCTGGTTCAAAGTGGCGAACCAGCCGGCAAAGCTGGCCAAGGTGCTGGCCAGGGAATATCCGGACATCAAACGCATTTCCATTGACTACGCGCTGATGGAAAAGGCGAAAAATGTGATCGTGGCGGACGGCGCTTTTGAATGGGACGATGTCGGCGCGTGGCCGGCGCTGGCGCGGCACCTCAAAACGGATGCGGAGGGCAACGCCGCGGTGGCGGAGTTCATCCATGTGGATGGGGCGCGCAACCTCATTTACGACGCGCGCACCAAGAACCGGACGCCCATTGCGGTCGTCGGCCTGCGCGACGCCATCCTGGTGCAGACGGACGATGCGGTGCTGCTGGCCCACAAGTCACAGGCGCAAAAGGTGAAGGAATTGGTCAGAAGACTCGCGGCGGATGCGAAGCTGAAGAGGCTCGTGTAAACGGCGGGCAACGGGCGCACCGACCGCCCGAAACTCAGCGGGGACGGTGTGGTCTTCTGCCGGGAAATTCATGCAAAATGCACAGTTTCGCGGATAGGCCTTGCAAAAAACAAAGGAGGGCCGGCTCTCAAAAGCGGTCAAAACTTCTGGCAGAACCTTGGGACGGCGGAATTCCCGGCTGGCACGCCTCCGGCTAATACTCGCAGCGGTGTGCGTCAGTGTTTGAAAGGCGCATCCGTAAAAACGAAAGGAAAGCGACTATGAAAACTTGTAAGTATTTCCTGGCAATGAGCTTGGGGATCACCATGCTGGCCGGAACGGGTTGTGGAAACAATTCGCCGAACCCACCGGCATCCACCAATGCGGCTTCGGCCACATTGCCAGCCACGAACGGACTGATGACCAACATTCCGGAGGCGGGCCTGACCAATTCCAGCACGAATGTTCCAGCCGCGCCGAACAAATAGAAGGTCACAAGATACTGTAGTTGTCACTGCGGCGGAAACGACCAGGCACGGGGGCGAGGGCGATTGGCAGTCCCGCCGCTGCCGCGACGGGATATTCTGCAAACGAGCGCGCATGAAAACGATGCTGCCAATTTTCACGGCGTTGATGTTGCCGGCATTTTGCGCGGCCGGAATGGACCGTTTTGACGCGCTTTCCCAGATCGAATCACACAACAACGACCAGGCGATTGGACGTCAGCGCGAGGTGTCGCGCTATCAGATTTTACCGGCGTTCTGGGTGCAGGCGATGGCGCTGAACAGAGCCCCGGTTTTTCGACCGACGGATCCGGTGGCGGCAAAAGCGGTGGTGGATTGGATCATGGAGGCCCGCTGCCGCGCGTTTGCAGCCCGGTACCACCGGCCGCCGACCGATTTCGAGTATTACATCCTCTGGCACCGGCCGGCGTGTTTTGTCGGCCGCCCCACCCCGCGCCAGATCACCCCGGCGGAAATTGAGCGGGGCCGCCGGTTTGCGAATCTCTGCCAAAATGGTGAATAACCGCAATGAATGACGATGCCCCAAGAGAATCGGGACATGGCTGCACGCATTCCCGCAGACGGACGGAGGATCAGATCCCGATGCGCCCCCCGCCGGCCGACAGCAAACCGGCGGCCGGCGGGTGAAGCGGTGTGCTTACTCGATGAATCTCAGGACGCGCGATTTCTCGGAACGCTTGCGCAGCGTTTCATTGAGGATCTTCTTGCGCAGGCGGAGATTTTTCGGCGTCGCCTCCACGTATTCGTCCACGTCTATGTACTCCAAGGCGCGTTCCAGGGAGAGTTTGAGCGGCGGCGAGAGCTGAATGCCCTTGCCGTCACCCGTGGAGCGCATGTTCGTCAGGCGCTTTTCCTTGACGGGATTGACGGGAATGTCGTTTTCACGCGCATTTTCGCCAACGATCATGCCCACGTAGATATCGTCGCCGGGGTCAACCATGAGGCGGCCGCGTTCCTGGACGGCGTTGAGCGCGTAGGCGGTGGCGGGGCCGGTCACCATGCTGACGAGCGAACCATTTTTGCGCGCGGCGATTTCGCCGCGGTCGGGTCCGTACTCGTGGAAGAGATGGCTCATGACGCCCAGTCCCTTCGTGGTATTGACGAGGTCCGTCTCGAAGCCGATGAGACCGCGCATGGGAACGAGGGCCTCAATGGTCACCTGGTCGCCGTGATGGTTCATATTGGTGATCTCGGCCTTGCGGTTGGAAAGGTTCTCCATGATGGCGCCCATGCTATCTTGGGGAATTTCCACGAAGAGCTTCTCGATAGGTTCCAGCGGATTCCCGGCCGCGTCCTTCTTCCAAAGGACTTCGGGACGGGAGACGAGGACTTCATACCCCTCGCGACGCATCTGCTCGACGAGGATGGCGATCTGCATTTCCCCACGGCCGCTGACATTGAAGATCTTCGGATCAGTGGTCTGCGAAATCCGCAGGGCGACATTGGTGCGGATTTCCCGCTGCAGGCGCTCCCAAATATGACGGGCGGTCACGAGCTTGCCGTCCTTGCCGGCCAGCGGACTGTCGTTGACGGCGAATTCCATCTGGATGGTGGGCGGATCAATGGGAATGTACGGCAGCGCCGGGCGTTCCTCACTGTCGCAGATGGTTTCGCCAATCGAGATGTCTTCAAAACCCGTCACGCCGACGATGTCGCCGGCGTGGGATTCCTGGACCTCGACGCGTTTCATGCCCTCGAAATGGTAGAGCATGGTGACTTTGCCCTTGGCGACGGTGCCGTCGCCGTGGCGGCAGATGGCGGCATCGCCGACCCGGATCGTGCCCTGATAAATTTTGCCGAAGGCGATACGGCCCAGGTACTCGCTGTAATCAAGGTTGGCCGCGAGCAATTGGAACCCCTCGCCGACATGGGCCTGCGGCGGGGGAATGTGCTTTACGATGGCCCGGAAAAGCGGATCCATGGTGGTGCTGGGTTTGTCGAGATCGGTCTTGGCATAGCCCAGCTTGGCGGAGCAGTAAATGTAGGGGAAATCGAGCTGGGCATCGGTGGCGCCGAGCGAGATGAAGAGCTCAAAGACCTGGTCGAGGACCTTCTTGGGAACGGCATTTTCGCGATCGATCTTGTTGATGACGACAATGGGCTTGGCGCCGGCTTCCAAGGCCTTGCGGAGGACGAAGCGGGTCTGGGCCTGCGGCCCATCGGCGCTGTCCACCACCAGCAGGACGCCATCAATCATGTTCATGATGCGTTCGACTTCACCGCCGAAATCGGCGTGGCCAGGGGTGTCCACGATGTTGATGTGGTAATTCTCGTAACGGAAGGCGGCGTTCTTGGCGCGAATGGTGATGCCCTTTTCCTTTTCCAAGTCCATCGAATCCATCAGACGTTCGACCTGCGTTTCGGCCTGGTTGGCGCGGAACGTTCCGGATTGTTTCAGGAGGCAGTCGACGAGCGTCGTCTTGCCGTGGTCCACGTGCGCGATGATGGCGATGTTTCGAATGTGCTTCGTATCTGTAACCGACTCAATCATATCTTGCCAGCATATCAGACCCGTCGGGCTAACGCGAATGGGAAAATGACGGAATTTGCCAGGGGCGTATTCACGGGGATTTGCGGGGTAATGTCAGGCCGGATTGCGGAAAAATCTCCGCACCTCATTTCACCGCCCGGGAATGATCCCTTAAGCCGATCCGGCAAAGGCAAGCAACGTTGCAGCACGATGCATGCCAGCTACCAGGCGAACGTGGCGACACCACCGGAGGGCTAATTGCCAACAGCCCGCAGAATGCCGTTGGTGAAGAACAAGGTGGCGGTTCCCGTGGGGGTGGCCACCACGATATTGGTGGTGAGACCGTTGGCGATTGCGTTGGCGTTGAGGTTGGTAAGGTTCCCGCCGTCGCCGGAATGGCCACTGAGGAGCAGCGGCGAGCGATTCAGGCTCCCGTCGGTCCAATACGGCAGGCCGTTGTTCCGCTCCAAGGCGCCGGTAACCGGGGCGGCGGAGAGCCCGTCCTGCTCAAACAGCATGGCGGGAACATCGGAATTCCCGCCCGTCCAAAGATCCAGATACGCGCTGCCCACGTAAAAGCGCGTGTGCTCCGATTCCGGCACATTGCCGACCATGACGCGTCCATAGCCATCCAGCCGCAGCGGGTGCGCAAACAGGCCGGAGTTGATGGAGGCATGGGTTGATTTCCGGGGCAGGAACTCGATGATGTCGCCGTATTCGGCATTGGTGCCAAAGGTGGTTATGACTCCCACTGAGGAACGGTTATCTCCGGCCAGCGACAGGATGTGCGTATTCCAAATGTATTGGGAGAGCCCCGCGGCGCCGATGGGACTGCCGGCGGCTACATCCTCATTGAAGGTGGCTGTATAGTCCGAATACTCCTGCGGGTCAGCGCTCCAAGCATCGGGTCCGCCGTAAAGCTCCACATTGCAAATCTCCTTGGCATTATAATAGGCGTCCTTGATGCCCCAAATGCCCAATCCATCATTGTCACCCTCGGGTCCGCCGGTGTTGGTCACAAAAAACGAGGACATGAAGCCGACATTGGAGCTGCCGTTGAAGAGGAGATTCCCGGGGAGCGCGGAAGGCGAAATGGTGCCGGTGAGCTGGCTGGCAGACAGGCCGGTCAACCCGCTGCCATTACCGGTGAAGGCGCCGGCGGAAACCGTGCCGGAAAAATGCGGGCTGGCCGGCAGATTTCCGTTGGCAATGGTCCCGCCCAATTGGGCGGCGGAGACGGTACCCAGCAGATTACTGGCGCTGTTGGCCATGACGGCATACGGGGTGGCCAGAATCGGCTGGCGTGGCGCCAGCGTGGTGAAGCAGCCATTGCCATTGGTGCGAACCCCGACCTCCAGCCAATAGCTGCCACCGGTGAAGAGCCCGGGCCCGAAGTCCAACGCGACGTTGAACAAGCCGTTGGCCACGGCGGTGGCGTTGTTGGTCAGCGGTCCGGCCACGGGCAGGCCATTGGTGCTGGCGTTGAAGATCGTGAAGGTGAGATCGTAGCGGCCGGTCACCGGCCCCCCGCCGCCCGACAATTGGCCATTGTAGCTGAAAGCCGTGCCTTGGGCATGGACGGGAAACCATTGAACTTCCAGCAATACCAACATTAAGGCGGCAACTCCCGCCACTCGTTTCATTGTCATACGTTTCTTTCTGAGAGCATTTTGATTAAACAGCAGTGGGCCGGAATGAGTCAAGCGCAACCGCCTCCAATTCCCGCCGGCCCGCCAGCGCCGGGAAGATTCCGGCTGGACTATCACGCGGCGCGTGCTTACAGTGTTGCTGGTGGGGGAAGAACGGCCCCGGGGCGAGCGGGCCAGAAAGGAAGTCATATGAATCCGGAGACTGGACAACCGATTAACCGGCAGGCGGCCGCGGTGAAACTGACGTTCCGACGGGGAAGCACCACGGCGCGGCTTGCGGAATGCCAATCAAATCCACGCCAGACAGCCAAAGGCGCCATGATGTTCCGGCAGGTTTTGCGAACCCCGCCCAAGGAGGGGATCATTGAGTTCACCCCGCTGTTGCCAGCGAGGGGAATGGCATGAACCCGTCCCCGGCCGGGCCGCCGATTGCGACCGCTGTTTTTGAATCCCGGCCGGCCCGGATCCTGGTGGTGGATGACCAACCGGCGAACCTGCAAATCGTGGGGGCCGTGCTCGGCAAACTGGGACACGAAATCATCCCGGCGGAGGACGGCGCCGCCGCCCTGAAGCGGGTGGCGTTGCGGCCGCCCGACTTGATCCTGCTGGACCTGCTGATGCCGGAAATGGACGGCTGTGAAGTCTGCTCGCAATTGAAGGCCAACGCGGCTTGGCAGAACATCCCCGTGATTTTTCTCTCCGCCGCGGATGACAAGGATTTGATTGTGCGGGCGCTGGACTCGGGCGGCGTGGATTACATCACCAAGCCGTTCAACCAGGCCGAACTGGTGTCCCGGGTGCGGACACAACTGGTGCTGAAACTGGCGCGCGATCAGCTCCGGCAACTGGCGGAAGACAAGGATGAACTGCTGGGCATTTTGGCGCACGATCTGAAAAATTACCTGGGCGGCATGAACGTCAGCGCCGGATTGCTCTGTCGCCAACTGGCGCGGTTCAACGACGAGCGGTTGATGCAATTGGCGGAGAACATTTTTCGCACGAGCGCGCAATCCCTGGCGTTCGTGAAGGAATTCCTGGCAAACGCGGCGGCGGACCACGTGTTCTCGTTCAAGCCGGCGGAGATCAACCTGGCGGAAGCCGCGGCGGCGACGGCGCGGCAGCACGAGGAAGCGGCGCAGCAGAAGCGAATCACGATTCATCTGGAGCCGCCGTCCGGTGCCGTGATGGCGCTGGCGGACGGCAGCGCGCTGGACCAGGTGCTGGACAATCTGGTGTCCAACGCGGTGAAGTTTTCGCCGCCGAGCAAACGCGTGTTTCTTACCGTGCGGTCGGCGCCGGGCCACGCGGAGTGCGTGGTGCGGGATGAGGGGCCCGGATTCAGCGCGGAGGACAAGCTGCGGATGTTCCGGCGGTACGGCCGGCTGTCAGCCCGGCCCACGGGCGGCGAACCTTCCACCGGCC
>Ga0181520_10010631_pt1 | contig 12283 bp, 8 predicted proteins | sample PEATcosm2014_Bin_29_FD_132451 | JGI IMG/M metagenome (GOLD analysis project Ga0181520, IMG submission 132451) | Peatland microbial communities from MTU Mesocosm Facility, Houghton, MI, USA - PEATcosm2014_Bin02_30_metaG | ecosystem: Environmental > Terrestrial > Soil > Wetlands > Peat | place...
CACGGCGATGGCCATCGCCAGCGGGTATGTGCGGCGGGGCCGGTCCACTTCGCCGGCGATGGTCGAAGAGTTGTCCCAGCCCATGTAGTTCCACATGGCCACCAGAATTCCCCCCAGCACATCGACGCGGCCAAGGGGAACCGGCGCGGCGGCGGATGGGGCGCGCTGGAACAGCGCGTACAGCGTGAGAACCGCGAACGGACCGAGCAGAACCACGCTGAGGGCCAGCGAGCCGAGGCCCACGCTCCTGGCCCCCAACAGGTTCCATGCGGCGCAAACGGCCACCAGGCCGACGCCGATCCAGACGCCCCTGCCGTTGGCCGTCAGCGCGGGCGCGAAATGGCCCAGGTACGCGACGAAGAGGGTGGGATAGATGGCCATGTCGAACAAGCTGCCGGTCAAGGACAGCCAAGCCTCCTGAAAACCCCAGAAACGGCCCATGGCGCGGGTGACCCATACGTAGTAGCCGCCATCGCAGGGAAGGGAACTGGCCAGCTCGGCCACCATCAGCGCGGTGGGTAGGCTCCACAGCAGCGGCGTGACGGAAAGAATCAGAATGGCGCCGGCATAGCCGGCCTTGTAAACGATATCCTCCAGGCCGAACGGGCCTCCGGCGACCAGGAAGTAGGTAACGGCGATGAGCGGGGCGAGCGTCATCTTCCGCGCGGCGGGCCGCGGCGGGACGGCCGCGCCGGTAAGAACGGCGCCCATGAAGGAGATTAGAGCACAAGCGGACGCGGGCTTAGTAGGGGCGGGCCGCAAAGGTGTTCCGGGGCGCGGAAAGCCGGGAAGAAAACAGTTGGCAGGCGAAGGCGCCGTCCCGCGCCTTCTTCGCAGCCGCCGGCCGGCTTCCCGATCGAAGCGTCGAAAAAGTGCTTTAATTCTTTCTTTCAGGCTCCCCGACATGCTCGCGGTATCTTCGAACTTGCCCCGCGGAATCAATATCTTACGGAAATAATTCGAGTGCTTCGATATTAATTGTAATTATTTATAAGAAAACCTTGTATAGCTGAAAGAAATCCGACATAATCGAGTCCAACCGAAGACTGCCATGCAACCAGCCGAGTTGGCCCCTGAATCCATCCTTCCGGACCCTGAGAGCGGCGACTCCAGCCAAAGCGATCGGCGGGAGCCACCATGCCCGGTGGTAGCCATTGGAGCTTCAGCGGGCGGTCTGGAGGCGGTCACGGAGCTGCTGCGGGGACTGCCCGCCGATACGGGCATGGCGTTCGTCTTCATCCAGCACTTGGCCCCCGGCCACGCCAGCATGTTGGTTCCATTGCTTTCCCGGGAAACGGCCATGCCGGTGCATGAGGTGGAGAACGGGACAGAGCTGGCGCCAAACCACGTGTACGTGATTCCGCCCAACGCCGCCATGACGATTTTAGGTCCCAGGCTCGCGCTCAAGCCAAGGGAGATCTCGGGTAGAGGCATCGACTCATTTCTCCGCTCGCTGGCCGCCGGCCGGAACTGCCGTTCGATGGCTGCGATTCTCTCCGGGACGGGCTCGGATGGAGCGCTGGGGGTCCAGGCCATCTCCGCGGAGGGCGGCGTGGTGTTGGCGCAGGACCCGGCCTCGGCCAAGTTCGACGGGATGCCGCGCAGCGCCATCGCCACCGGCTGCGTGGACTTCATCCTGTCGCCGGAGGGAATCGCCGCGGAATTGGCCCGCCTCGCCCGCGAGCCTCGCCTGGTTCACGGCGACGCCGTGGAACTGGCCGGGGCGTCGCCCAACTCCGAGATGGACTTTCAGACCGTGAACGACCTGCTGCGAGCCTACACCGGCATCGATTTCGGCCCCTACCGGCAGTCCACCGTCAGGCGGCGGGTGTTGCGGCGGGTGGCTCTGCTTCGGCAAGAAAGCCTCAGCGAGTACGCGCAGTACTCCCGGCAGAACCCCGACGAAATGCACGCGCTGGCCCAGGATATTCTGATCCGCGTCACCCGCTTTTTCCGCGATCCGGAAGCCTTCGACGTTCTGAGCCGGAGAGTGTTTCCGGGCCTCATCCGGCAGGCTTCCCCGGATGCGGCGGTGAGGGTATGGGTGACGGGCTGCTCGACGGGCGAGGAAGCCTATTCCATCGCCATCTGCTTCCTGGAGGTGGCGGATCTGATGCAGTCGCGCATTCCGGTGCAGATTCTGGCCACCGATATCAACGAAGCGGCCATCGATAAGGCCCGCCGGGGCGTGTACATCGAGAACATCTCGGCGGATGTTTCGCCGGAGCGCCTGGCGCGCTACTTCGTGCGCACGGGAAGGGAGTTTCAGGTCAGCCGAAGACTGCGCGACCGCTGCATCTTCTCGCGGCACGACCTGTTGAACGACCCGCCGTGCTCGCACATGGACCTGATCAGTTGCCGGAACGTGCTGATCTACCTGGATTCCATGCAGGAACGCGTATTTTCGAGGTTCCACTTCGCGCTGAACCCCGGCGGCTTCCTGTTGTTGGGCAGGTCCGAGACGGCCGTCTCATCCGCCGACCTGTTTGCGCCCGTGGACCGGGAGGCGCGCCTGTACGTGAAGCAGGAAGTGGCCCGGCGTCCGGCCGCCGCGCAGGCCAGCCGCAGGAGGACGCAGCCCATGCGGGAGCTGGCGGCCGCGGCGGAGCGGCCGCCGCGCAAAGCCGATGTGCGGCAACAGGCCGACCGGGTGGTGGTGCATCGCTACGGCCCTCCGAGGATGATCGTCAACCGGAATCTGGAGACGGTGGTGAGCAGCGGCGAAACCAGGAGTTTCCTGGGTTCCGACCTTCAGAACCCGGAAATACTGGGAGTGGTGGGGAAGGCTCATACGGCTGAATTGGAAAACGCAATCCAGCAGGCCGGCAGTACGGGCCAATCGGTGAGGATCGAGCGGGTGCAGTTTGGAGAAGGCGCTTCCCGCCGCGAGCTGAGCCTGGAGATCACCCCGCTGGGGGCGGAGCGGGATAACTTCCTGATCGCCTTCGAGGATGGCGCCGGATGGGCCGGCCACGGATCCGCCGCGTCGGCGCGCACGCCCGAGGACGCGCGCATTTTCGAGGCGCGCCTCGGCCGCCTGGAGAAGGAGCTGGCCTCCAGCCGCGCGCACCTGGAAGCGGTGATTGCGGAGCACGAGGCGGCCAGCGAGGAAATTGTCGCGGCCAACGAGGAATTGCAGAGCCTCAACGAAGAGCTGGAATCCTCCAAGGAGGAACTGGAGGCGGCCAACGAGGAGCTGACCACGGTCAACCAGGAGCTCCAGGTGCGCAACACCGAGCTCGAGAGAGCGCGCGAGTTCGCGCAGGCCACCATCGACACGGTTCGCGGCTCGCTGCTGGTGCTGGGGCCGGATCTTCGCGTGATCGGGGCCAACAAGTCCTTCTATCGGGCCTTCCGGACCACGCCCGAGGAAGTGGAGCGCCACTTCGTCTACGACCTGGAAGGCGGCCGCCTGAGCGTCCCGGCGCTGCGGCTGTTCCTCGATGACGTTCTGCCCAAGGACCGCATCATGGAAGATTTCGAGATGGAGTACGAATCCGGGTCCGCGGGGCAGCGGACCCTGGTGCTGAACGCGCACCGCTTCGAACGGGAAGAGCGGATTCTGCTGGCCATCGAAGACGTGACCGACAGCCGGCGCGCCGAGGAGGAGGCGCGGCAATCGCAGAAAATGGAGGCCATCGGCTATCTGGCCGCCGGAGTGGCCCACGATTTCAACAACCTGCTGACCAGCATGGTGGGAAACGCGAGTCTCCTGTTGAACGCCCTGCCGGAAAACGACCCCGCGCAACCGGCGCTCGAGAGCATCGTCAGCGGCGGAGAGCGCGCCGCCGATTTGACCCGGCAACTGCTGGCCTATGCGGGAAAGGGCCGGTTCTACGCGGAACGTGTGGACCTGTCGGAAGTGGTGATGCGCACCGGCAGGCTGATCCATCAGTCGATTCCACCGGCGGTGCAGATTCGGATGGATCTGGACAGGCATCTGCCGCTGCTGCTGGCCGATCCCAGCCAGGTGCAACAGGTGGCCATGAATCTGATGATCAACGCGGCCGAGGCGATTGGAACCGAGGGGGGCGTGGTCCTGGTGAGAACCGGACAGCAGACCGTGACCCATGAGCCCCTGCCCGATTTGTACAAAGGCGAAAAGGTGGCGCCGGGGGAGTATGTGTTCCTGGAGGTGCGGGACAACGGCTCGGGAATGGACGAATCGACCGTCAAGCGGATCTTCGACCCGTTCTTCACCACCAAGTTTACGGGCCGCGGTTTGGGGCTGGCGGCCGTGCTGGGGATTATCCGCCAGCACAAGGGGGCGGTGCAGGTCCACAGCGTTCCCGGCCGGGGAAGCTCTTTCAAGACGCTGTTCGCGGTGGCGGAGACGGCGGCCGCGCCTAAGGCGGAAGGCGAGGGCCGCACGGACCTGCGCGGCGCGGGAACCATACTCGTTGTGGACGACGAGGAGATGATCCGGAACTTCTCCAAATCGGCGCTCGAATCGTTCGGATACCGGGTGCTGCTGGCCGCGGATGGTTACGAAGGGGTGCGTTTGTTCCAGGAGAACTCGGCGGCGGTCGGGCTGGTGCTCCTGGACGTGGCCATGCCGGGAATGGACGGGGGGGCGACGCTGCAACGGATTCGGGAGATACGGACCGACGTGCCGGTGCTGATATGCAGCGGATTCGGCGATCTGGACGTAGAGGAGCGGTTCACGGCGGTTGAGACCGCCGGCTTTTTCGCCAAGCCCTACACCGTAAAGCAGCTTGCCAGGAAAGTCAAGGAATGCATGGCGCCCGCCAAGGCCGGCGCCGGCTAAGTTGGGATAACGGATTGGGCGCCTTCCCACCCATATAATGTTGGATATGACGCCCGATACGCTTGCCCACGCCGCGCTGCCCGCCGTCCCGCTGACGCTGGAGGGCTCTAGCGTGCTGCACCAGATGATGCGCTTCCGGCGGCCCGCGTGGCGCGCGCTGGCCGCGGCCGAGCGCGATGAAACCGTGGCCGAAGCGGCCGAACTTCTGGGCCTATGGGAACGCCCGGCGGATGGCCGCCACAGCGGCATGTATTCGCTGCTGGGACACAAGGGCGACCTGCTGCTGGTGCACTTCCGGCGCAGCTTCGAAGAGCTGGGCCATGTCCAACGGGAACTGGGGCGTCTGCGTCTGACCGATTACCTGGAACCCGCCGCTTCCTACATCTCCGTGGTGGAGCTGGGACTGTATGAATCGAGCGCCCGGGTGTACGGCGCGCTGGCCTCGCGCGGGGTCGAGCCGCATTCGGAGGAATGGAACAACGAGATTGAGGACGTGCTGGCGCGGCAGCGCCAGGCCATGGCTCCGCGGCTTTGGCCGGAGATTCCGGCTTCCAAGTACATTTGCTTCTACCCCATGGACCGGCGGCGCGGGGAATCGGTGAACTGGTATCGGGCGCCCATGGCCGACCGGCAGCGCCTGATGCACGAGCACGGCATGGTGGGAAGGCGGTACGCGGGCGAGGTGCGGCAGATCATCACCGGCTCCATCGGCTTCGACGATTGGGAGTGGGGCGTGGACCTTTTCGCCGACGACCCGCTGGTGTTCAAAAAGCTGATCTACGAAATGCGCTTCGACGAAGTGAGCGCCCTCTACGCCCTGTTCGGAACTTTCTACGTGGGCGTGCGGCTGCCGGCGGCGGAGCTGGCGGAGGCGTTGAAGGCGTAGCGTGTGTTGACATTGTCAACACAGTTCCGTATAGTGTTTGTATACACAGAAAGAAACAACAGCCATGCGGAATACAGGCGCAAGCGGCGTCACGATCAACCTTCGGGCGGACGAGGTGAAGAGGTCTCTCATCGACCGCGCGGCGGAAAGGCTTGGGAAGAACCGGTCGGAGTTCATGCTGGAGGCGGCTTGCCGGGAAGCCACGGCCGTGCTTCTGGACCAGCGGTTTTTTCTGCTTGATGAAAAGGCCTACAAGCGGTTCACCGCCGCTCTGGACAAACCGCCGGCGGAGAATAGCCGTCTGCGCCGCTTGTTGACGGCCAAGGCCGCCTGGGAGCGATGACGGACGGCGCTCGGGACATTAGCGCGCCGGAACACCTGACGGCGGCGCATGACGTGTCGGCATTCGATTCCGGCGCGCCGGATCTGGATGGCTGGTTAAGAAAGCGCGCCTTGGCGAATGAAGTAACCGGGGCGTCGCGGACCTACGTTGTATGCGCCGGCGGGCGGGTTGTGGGCTATTACGCGCTGGCCAGCGGAGGCGTGGCGCAGACGGCGGCGCCGGGCCGTGTCCGGCGGAATATGCCGGACCCCGTGCCGGTGATGATCCTGGTCCGGCTGGCAGTGGACCGCGCCTGGCAGGGCCGCAACCTGGGGGCCAGCCTGCTGCGCGATGCGGTCATGCGGACGCTGCAGGCTGCCGGGATTGCGGGTATCCGGGCCATCCTTGTGACCGCTATCTCCGAGGATGCAAAACGGTTCTATGAGCGGCGCGGATTCGCCGTTTCGCCCGTCGATCCCATGGTCTTGATAATTACCGTCGCGGACGCCGGAAAAGCGCTGTCGGGAAAGTGAACCCTCATCGGGAGTTGAACGCCGGCTAAAAGGCTATTGAGGTTTGCGGCCTTCGAGCGCTCCTGCCCGTTCAGCCAGGGCTTCCATCTCAAGATCGATCGCCGGAGAGCCGTGGCGATGGCGCGATTGCGCGCCTCTGCCGGCGACGCCCACCTGTGGAACTCCGTCAGCGGCTTGGTTTCAACCTGTTCGGATCTCTCGTTGACGTATGCCACGATCCGCTCTTCCATCTCGACCAGGTATTGCTTCAGTTCCGAGTCCACAGTATTAGTCTATCTCGCAGAGGGTCCGAGCCCGTCGGAGCGCGAAAAACGGAGGTCTACCGGAACAGATAGACGACCTTGAGCAGCGACGTCCGGTAGATCGACTTGCCCGGCTTTTCGGAGGTGACGAATTCGTCGGCATCGAGCAGGTGGGCGGCGGCAATGTGCAAGGAATCCATCGCGCCGATGCCCGATTTCGCCGATTCCTTGCCTGCGTGGCTCAGAATCAACTTCAGATCGTCACAGAAAACCGCGCGCCTAAAGTACCTCTGGTAAAAGCGATACTCGTCCTGCTGCCGGTTATAGAGAGCCTTCGGCGAGACTTCATGGCGAATGAAAGGGCTGCTGAGGAAAACCCGATTGGGGTCGTCCAGGATGCCGATCGCAGATGCTTCGACGGAGGGCGAACCTTTGTAGGCGGCGATCAGAACCCCACTGTCCAGAAAAGTGCGAATGGGCCGGCCATCCACTAACGCAGTCCCCGGCGTTCCGCCACTTCCCGTTCCAACTCTCGTCGGTTCAGCAGCTTGCCGCCGGAAGCGATATACTTCTCACGAAGCTCCCGGAGTTCCCTGCCCAGCGGCGTAACCGGAGGCTTCGGCGAGTGGCCGTTCTTCCGGGCGACAGGCTTGTTGTCGTGCTTCGCCATGTTCTCATTCTGACGCGAAATGGCCTCCGATAACAAGGTTGATCTGCGACCGTCCGATACGTTCCTCAGGTCCGCGGGCCGAGGATGCCCGGCCCCTGGAGTTCTTATGTTTGGCGGACGTCGTCCGGAATTGTGGGGCAGGCGCTTTCGCCTGCCAACCGGCTGCTGACGACGGCATCCGAGCTACGCTCGGATTGACAGGCGGAACCGCCTGTCCCACATGCCCCTACGCCGTGGTCTGTTTCGCCGCGTGGATTTCCTGCAGGTTCCACACCCGGATGGGGTCCCGGCGGCGGGAGGCTACTGCATCGGCGGCGGCTTTGGCGCCGCTCATGGTGGTGATGCAGGGGACGCGATACGTCACCGCGCCGCGGCGGATGGATTTCTCATCCAGGAACGCGGGTGCGCCGGCGGTGGTGTAGATGGCCAGCTGGACGGATCCGCCCTTTAACAGATCCACCACGTTGGGGCGGCCTTCGTTCACCTTGAACACCATCCGGCATTGCAGGCCGGCGTTGCGCAGCAGGGCGGCCGTCCCTCGGGTGGCCACCAGGTTGAAGCCCAGCGCGGCGAAGCGCCTGGCCACCTCCACGGCTTCCTGTCTGTGGCGCTCGTTCACGCTGATGAACACCGTGCCTTTGTCCGGCAGCGGGCTGCCGGCGGCGATTTGCGCTTTCAGAAACGCCTCGCCGAAGTTGATGCCCACGCCCATGACTTCGCCGGTGGAGCGCATTTCCGGCCCGAGCGCCGGGTCCACCCCGGGGAACTTGTTGAACGGGAACACGGGCGACTTCACGAACACTTGCGGCACGCTCAGGGTCCCCGAAGTGACTCCGCCGGTGAGGTGCGCGTAATCCTTCAGCTTGCGTCCCCACATCAGGCCGACCGCGATCTTGGGCAGCGGCACGCCGGTGGCCTTGCTCACGTAGGGCACGGTGCGCGAGGCTCGCGGGTTCACCTCCAGCACGTAGACCACCCCGTTCTGGATGGCGTACTGCACGTTCATCAGGCCGATCACGTGGAGCGCCTTGGCCAGGCGCACGGTGTAGTCTTCAATCGTGCGGATGTTGGCCTCGGCCAGCGATTGCGGCGGCAGCACGCAGGAGCTGTCGCCGGAGTGCACGCCGGCTTCCTCGATGTGCTCCATGATGCCGGCAATCAGCACTTCGTCGCCATCGCCCAGCGCGTCCACATCCACTTCCGTGGCGTCTTCGAGGAAGCGGTCGATCAGTACCGGGCGCTCCTGGGAGAAAGTCACGGCCTCGCGCATGTACTGGCGAATCATCTCCTCGTCGTAGGCGATCACCATGGCGCGCCCGCCCAGCACGTAGCTGGGGCGCACCAGCACAGGGTAACCCAGGCGCAGGGCCACCTCGCACGCCTCCTCCACGCTGGTGGCCGTGCCATTGGCGGGGCACGGAATTCCCAGCTCGTCGAGCAATTTGCCGAACAGCTTGCGATCTTCGGCCAGATCGATATCGGCCGGGTCGGTGCCGATGATGGGCACTCCGGCGCGCTTGAGGGGCAGCGCCAGGTTGAGCGGCGTCTGCCCGCCGAACTGCACGATCACGCCGTCGGGCTTTTCGGTATCGGCGATGTTCAGCACGTGTTCCAGCGTGAGCGGCTCGAAGTACAGGCGGTCGCTGGTGTCGTAGTCGGTGGAGACGGTCTCGGGATTGCAATTCACCATGATCGATTCGACGCCCAGTTCCTGCAGCGCGAACGAAGCATGGCAGCAGCAGTAGTCGAACTCGATGCCCTGGCCGATGCGGTTGGGGCCGCTGCCCAGGATCATGACCTTCGCCCGCTGGCCCGGATCGGCCTCGCACGAGCTTTCGTAATTGGAGTACAGATACGGCGTGAAGCTCTCGAACTCGGCGGCGCAGGTATCCACGCGGCTGAATACGGCGGCCACGCCCAGCTCCTTGCGGCGCGCGCGCACCGCCAACTCGTCCACCCCCCAGGACTTGGCGAGTTGCACGTCCGATATGCCAAAGCGCTTGGCGCGGCGGAAAAGATCGGCGGGAACGGCCGGCAGCTCCGCGTGCGCGGCCAGCTCGTTTTCGAAATCCGCGACTTCCTTGAGCTGCTCCAGGAACCACGGGTCGATGGCGGTCAGCTCGTGGACTTCCTGAACGCTGGAGCCAGTGGCCAGGGCGAAGCGTAGGTAGTTGAGGCGGTCCGGCGTGGGGGTGATGAGCTTCTGCGGGATGAGCGCCTTATCGAATTTCTCGGAGCCGAAGGCCTTGCCGGTTTCCAGGCTCCGCAGCCCCTTGTACAACGCTTCCTTGAAGGTGCGACCGATGGCCATCACCTCGCCCACGGATTTCATCTGCGTCCCCAGCGTGGAATCGACGCCGGGGAATTTCTCGAAGGCCCACTTGGGAATCTTGACCACCACGTAATCGATGGTGGGCTCGAAGCAGGCCGGCGTTTTGCGCGTGATGTCGTTGCGGATTTCGTCCAGCCGGTAGCCCACCGCCAGCTTGGCGGCGATCTTGGCGATAGGGAAGCCGGTGGCTTTCGACGCCAGCGCGGAGCTGCGCGAGACGCGCGGGTTCATCTCGATGATGACCATCCGCCCGGTGCGCGGATCGATGGCGAACTGCACATTGGAGCCGCCCGTATCCACGCCGATTTCTCTCAAACAGCGCAGCGCGCCGTCGCGCATCATCTGGTATTCGCGGTCGGTGAGCGTCTGGGCGGGGGCCACCGTGATGGAATCGCCGGTGTGCACGCCCATGGGGTCGAAGTTTTCGATGGAGCAGACGATGATGCAGTTGTCGGCCAGGTCGCGCATCACCTCCAGCTCGAATTCCTTCCACCCCAGCACGCTCTCTTCGATGAGCACTTCGTGCACCGGCGAGAGGGCCAGCCCGCGTTCCAGAATCTCGGCCAGCTCTTCCTGGTTGTAGGCGATGCCGCCGCCGGTGCCGCCCAGGGTGAAGCTGGGGCGCAGAATCACCGGGTAGCCGATGCGCTCGGCGAACGCCAGCCCGGCCTTGATGCCCATGACGAGCTGCGATTGCGGCGTCTCCAGGCCGATCTTGCGCATGGCGTCTTTGAACAGCAGGCGGTCTTCGGCCTTCTTTATCGCGTCGATCTTGGCCCCGATCAGCTCCACACCGTACCGTTCCAGAATGCCCGCTTCGGCCAGTTCCACCGAGAGGTTGAGGCCGGTCTGCCCGCCCACCGTGGAAAGCAGCGCGTCGGGGCGCTCGCGGCGGATGATCTCTTCGAGATAAGCCACCGTCAGCGGTTCCACGTAGGTCCGGTCGGCCAGGTCCGGGTCCGTCATGATGGTGGCCGGATTGGAATTCACCAGCACGATTTCGAAACCGTCGGCACGCAAGGCTTTGGCGGCCTGGGTCCCGGAATAGTCGAACTCGCAGGCCTGGCCGATGACAATGGGGCCGGAGCCGACGATCAGGATGCGGTGGATGTCGGTGCGTCTGGGCATCACCGCTCTCCCATGAGTTTGACGAAATCGTCGAAAAGATAATGCGAATCGTGCGGCCCGGGCGCTGCCTCGGGATGATACTGCACGCAGAATGCCGGATGGTTGCGGTGACGGAAGCCCTCCAACGTTCCGTCGTTCAAGTTGACGTGCGTGATCTCGATTTCGTTCGCGTTGAGCGACTCGGGGTCCACCGCGAAGCCGTGATTGTGGGAGGTAATCTCCACCTTGCTTGTGATTTCATTGCGCACCGGGTGGTTGGCGCCGCGATGCCCGAACTTCAGTTTGTAAGTCTTCCCGCCCACGGCCAGGCCTAGCAACTGGTGGCCCAGGCAAATGCCGAACACCGGGACGCGGCCGATGAGCTTGCGGATGTTGGCCACCTGCGGCCGGAGCGGCTCGGGGTCGCCGGGGCCGTTGGAAAGGAAGACGCCGTCGGGCCCGAGCGCCAGCACATCTTCGGCGGAAGTGAGCGCGGGAACCACGGTCACGCGGCAGCCCACCTGCCGGAGGCGGCGCAGAATATTGAGCTTGATGCCGAAATCGTAGGCCACCACGTGGAGCTTCGGCTCGGGCGCCGGCGCAATGCCTTCGGAGGGCGAGCAGGCGTCCACACCCTCAGTCCATTCATACCGCTCGGGAGTGGAGACGCGGCTCGCGAGGTCGAGGCCCACCATGGAAGGAATGCCACGCGCCTTTTCGACCAGTACGCGCGCGTCGCTTTCCACCGCCGAGAGCACCCCGCGCATGACGCCGCGGGTGCGCAGGTGGCGAACCAGCGCGCGCGTATCGAGGCCTGAAACGATGGGGACGCCGTGGCGCGCCAGGAAGGCGCCGGCCTCGGTATCCGAACGCCAGTTGCTGGCGATGGGGGAGAATTCGCGCACCACCAGGCCTTCGATGTAAGGCCGCGCGGACTCGTTATCGCCCTGGCTGGTTCCGTAGTTGCCGATCTGGGGATTGGTGAGAATGACGATCTGGCCGGAATAGGAAGGATCGGTGAAGACTTCCTGGTAGCCGGTGAGGGCGGTGTTGAAGACAACTTCCCCGGACCGTTCGGAAGGGGCGCCAAAACTCCTGCCCTCGAAGACCGCGCCGTCCTCCAGGGCGAGAATGGCAGAGTTCAAGTTGAGCTGTTCCTCCCTAGGTGTGGATAACTTTTATCTTAGCAGGAGGCGGCAGGTGGGATAAGGCTCCTGCCTTGTCAATCCGAGCGAAGCTCGGACGCTTGCCCGACGCCAAGATCGGTTCAACCGCGACCGTCCGAGCTTCGCTCGGATCGGGAGTTTGTACATTTCCGAAGCCCGGAGGGCGAAACATCCTAGCCCACGGCGTGAGCCGTGTGGAATAGCACGTGAGAATGCGAGCCCCGGAACGGGGCGAAAGGCTGTTCTTAGCCCCAGAG
>Ga0181520_10010632_pt1 | contig 12283 bp, 9 predicted proteins | sample PEATcosm2014_Bin_29_FD_132451 | JGI IMG/M metagenome (GOLD analysis project Ga0181520, IMG submission 132451) | Peatland microbial communities from MTU Mesocosm Facility, Houghton, MI, USA - PEATcosm2014_Bin02_30_metaG | ecosystem: Environmental > Terrestrial > Soil > Wetlands > Peat | place...
GATGCGCGACCTGGACTCGATCCGGATCGCGCTCTCCATCGCCGAGACCGGTCACCTGGTCTTCGCCACCCTGCACACCAACGACACGACCCAGGCGATCAACCGCATCGTCGACGTCTTCCCAGGGGAGCAGCAGCAGCAGATCCGGGTGCAGCTCGCCGCCTCGCTGCAGGCGGTGATCTACCAGCAGCTCCTGCCCATGCGCGAGGGCGGCCGGGTCGCCGCCTTCGAGGTCCTGCTGGCCAACACCGCGGTCAGGAACCTGATCCGGGAGAACAAGGCGTCCCAGCTCCGCAACATCATCGCCACCGGCCGCGGCGAGGGGATGCAGACCCTCGAGTCCTCGCTCAACGAGCTGATCGCCGAGGGACTGGTGGAGTGGGAGGACGCGGCGGCGGTGTCGCTCTTCCCCAAGGAGATCCACCGCCCCGATGAGGCCGCCGCCTACCCGCCGATGCCCTCGCTCGCCGGCCGGTAGGGCGGGCGCGGGACCGCGACTCAGCCCGGGACGCACCGCGCCGGCGGCGCGCCCCGGACGTCGTCGTCAGAGGGCTAAACGGCGATCAGGGTGTGGGAGTGGCTGCGGGGGCGCACAGAGTGGTGCTGCCGTTGGTGGTGAGAGACCCCTGCACGGATCCGTTCGGGCCCGTGTACGCGAAGCTCTCACCGGCCGGGGGAGTGTCCTGCAGATAGGGTTGGGTCCCGCTGGTCAGCTCCGCGATGTTGACCGCTGTGCCCGCGGCCGGCGAGGCTTCATCCGCCGGGACCGCCGGGTACACCTCGTTCTGGTTGTAGTAGCCGTCCGCGGCCGTCTGGACGGTCTGGGTGTCGGACAGGCACGCGGTGTTCTGCGCGTTGCCCTTCACACCGGTCACGTTGATGATGACGATCGCCGCGAGGACGGATAGGATCGCGATCACCACCAGCAGCTCGATGAGGGTGAAGCCCCCCTCTCCCCGTCGGCGGTGTCGCGTCACCCGATTTCTCAGATCACCCATGATGGCCTCCCTCTTGACCGAATTCGTGGATTGATGGGACGCGCCAGGGGCGCGTCCCGTGGGTCGCGCTCATGAGCCATAGGCGATGCTCATGATGCCGGTGCCCTGGGTCGTGCAGTCGCTGGCGACGTCCACCTGCCCGCTGGAGGTCGAGGTGCTGGTGCCGCTGGTGACACTCACGCTCACGCTGTCGTCGTAGATCCAGCAGTAGCCGATCGCCGGTGGGATCCCGTCGACAGTCAGGTCGGACGTCGTGGTGAGCATCGAGACGACGAGGTCACCCTCCTCGGACGGAGCTGAGGTCATCCCGATCTGCGTCTCGCCGCCCAGGATGTCGGCCTTGCCCAGCGCCGTGTAGACGCTGCCGTCGAGGGTGGTGCTGCCGCTGCCGCTGATGCAGAAGATGGCGGCACCGTCCTGACAGGTGTCCGGAGACTGATCGTAATCGGCTACCTCGTTCTCGGCCGGATCGAAGTAGATCAGCACGTTGTCCGGGTTTGCGGCCGTGCCGGCCTGGTAGGCCATCAGTGAGACGTTCCCGCTGGTCGAGAAGTCGAGCATGCCTCCGTCGGCATCGCCGACCGGCACGCTGCACGAGCCGACGTCGTCTGTCCCGTCATAGTGGCAGGTGAAGTAGACGAGGACGCCCGGGCCGGCGGGGTCCGAAGTGAGACTCGCTGAACCACTGATCGCGAGAGTGTTGAGAATCGTGTAGATGCCACCCGCGAGTGTGTACGCTCCCGAGTCCACGGCTATGGAGCAGTAGATCCCGGGTGGGATGGGCTTCTTCGGGTTCCAGCTGTCATCCACATTGGCGCATGGCCCCTCTTCGGGGTAATCGTTGGGCGAAGGTGGGGGCACGGCCGGGATGGTCGCCGACGCCAGGGGGTCGGGGACTGCGTCGATGCCCTGCACCGCGGGTGAGTAGGCATCGTCGGGGCAGCCGGTTGACGGCGCGACGCAGCCGATGAAGCCGCCGGGGTGGGCGGCGCTGTCACCGTCGATCGTCGAGGTGACGGTGTTGGGGGCGGTGACCGACGCTCCCCCGTTGAAGGCGATCGGGCCCTGCGCAGCGAGCGTCCCGTCGATGTCCGCCGGCTGGTCGTTGCTCAGGATGCAGACGCTGCATTCGTCGGCGATGAGGTCGGCGGTCGACCCCGGGTTGCACGCGTTCGTCGTGTAGGACGCGCTGACACCCGAGGTCATGCCGAGGCTTCCACCGGTGGTCGGATAGCAGGTCCCCAATTCCTGCGCGGCCTGGGCCGCGAAGAGCATGCCACCCTCGATGTCGGCGGTCGAGGTCGCAGCTGCCTCGGTGTGGGACTGCTGGAGCTCCACCGTGTCGGCGAGCTGGAGCACCGCCGTGGTGACCAGGCCGAAGAAGACCAGGAACGCGAGCGCCATGATCAGCACCTGGCCCCGCTCGCCCCCGCGCCTGGATCGGTTGTTCAGCATGGCCCGGTGCTCGCGTCGCTGACCGGGTCCGTCGGCCACACCGCGGTGGCGAGCGGTTGCAGGTCGAGGGAGAGGCTCGGAGGGTTGATCAGCTGCGCGTCGGCGCTGGTCACCGTGATCTCGAGCTCCACCGGCCAGGCGAACCCTGGCGCCGAAGGCGCAGCCGGCGTCGCCGTGGGGGTCACGACCACCGGCGCGCTCGGGGCCACGGTCACCGGGTAGCTGACCGATCCAGCGGATGCCGCTCCCAGCCACGCGGTGCGGGTGACCTGCTGGGAGCCGAGCGTGTAGACCGCCACGTCGCATTGGGTCGCGGTGGTGAGATCGGGCCACTCGAGGCAGAGCAGCGCAGTCCCGGAGCCGGAGCCGGAGCCGGAGTCCGAGTCGGAGCCGGAGCCGGAGGCCGAGTCGGAACAATCGCCCTGGAACGGTGAGGTCTCGGCGGCGCAGCTCCCGTAGGGGTTGAGCGAGCCGCCGGAGGCGGGCGCGACGGCGATGCAGCTGGCCCGGTTGACGTCGGTGGAGAGGAGCTGCTGGACGGCGATGGCGTCCGATGACGCGGCGAGGCGATCCTTGGAGGCCCCGGGCGCGACGATGGCCCGCAGCCCCACCGAGAAGACGATCCCCATCACCGTCCCGATGAGGGCGAGCAGTGCCAGGCAGACGAGCATCTCGACGAGCGTGAAACCGCGCTCCCCGGTCCGCGATCCTCTTCTCGCCGTCACGAGAGGTCGTCCTTCCAGACCACCTGGGTGACCGAGAGGCCGTGATCGGTGACCGTGATGGTGATCTCCTGCACGCCGTAGTCCAAGCTGGACGGCGCCCCGTCCACCTCCGAGCAGGGGGCGGAGTCCACGCTGGCGTACCCCGGCGAGGAGGTCGGCGACGAGACGGTCACGGGGAAGGTGGCCGGCCAGGTGACACCTGCAGCCGCGTACGCGGCCGGTGCAGGGAGGGGGCTCGGGCTGGCCGAGGGAGTCGCGGAGCTCGTCGCAGTCGGGCTGGGGCTGGGCAACGGCGGCGCCGGGTAGCTGGTCGCGCAGGGGCTGTAGGGCACGTCCGACTGCATGTAGCCGGCGAGGTACTGGGCCGCCGCGTCCAGCTCCGCCTGCGCCTGGGTGTCGCCGGAGCTGCGCACCACCGCCGAGAAGCCGTAGGCGATGCCGACCACCCCGAGCCCGATCACCGCCAGCGTCACCAGCATCTCGATGAGGGTCAGTCCCTGCTCGCCAGGGCGTCCCCGGCGTCGAGAGGAGGTCGGGGTCCCGCGCCGGGGCCCGCGGAGGCCGGCGCTCATCCGTTGAACGCCGACGCGAAGCCGTAGATCGACTGGATCAGCGAGATGGCGACCAGGCCGACGATCGACCCGACGCTGACGATGAGCACCGGCTCGATGACCGCGGTCAACCGCTTGAGCCGGTTGTCCAGCTCGCTGTCGTACAGCTTGGCGGTCTCGGCGAGGTGCTGGTCGAGGGTGCCCGTCTCCTCGCCGACCCTCACCATCTGGACCACGAGCGGTGGGAAGAGAGCCGTCTGGCGCAGCGAGCGGGAGAAGCTCTCGCCGATCGCGACCTGGGTCCCGACCTCGCCGAGCGCCCTCCGGTAGACGGGGTTGCGGGTGCTCTCCACGACCACCGAGAAGCTGGTGCTGACCGGTACCCCGGCCGCCAGGGTGTCGCTCAGGGCGCGGCAGAAGCGCTCGATGCTGGCGGCGCGCATCATCTCCCCGACGGCGGGGACGCGGAGCAGGACGCGGTTGAGCTGCATCCTGCCCCGCGCGGTGCGCAGGTAGTAACCACCGCCGAGGATGGCGGCGAGCAGCCCGAGCAGGATCCAGGTGATGTTGTTGCCCACAAAGGAGCTGAAGCCGAGCAGCGCCGCCGGGAGCGGGGGCAGCTTGGCACCGTACTCGGCGAAGAGCTGGCGGAACTGGGGGAGGACAAAGACCACCAGCCCGGCGCCGACCACGAGCGCCATGCAGAAGACGATCGACGGGTACATCAGCGCACCCCGGATCTTGGTCCGGGTCTCCAGCTCGCGCTCGAAGTGGTCGGCGGAGCGGATCAGCACCTCGTCGATGTGACCGGTCATCTCCGAGGCCCGGATCAGGTCGGCGAGCACCGGGGGAAACACCTGCGGGTGGCGTGCGACGGCGGCGCTCAGCAGGCCACCCCGCTCCAGGTCGGCGACCATCGAGGCGCACGCCTGGCGCATCCGCTTGCTGCCCGTCCCGTCGGCGATCGTCTCCAGCGCCGATGTCAGCGGCACTCCCACCCGGACGAAGGTGGAGAGCTGCCGGCAGAAGACGACGATCTCCTGGAGCTTGACCTTGGTCAGCCCGTCGATGAAATCGCGCAATGGCGCGCGCGCCCGCGCCTTGACCGCGGTCGGCCGCAATCCGCGCACGGCGATGGCGTGCCACACCGCCTCCGAGTCGGCGGCCTCCATCATCCCCTTGACCTCGGTGCCGTCGGGGTTGACGGCGGTGTAGTCGAAGAGCTGCATGCGCCGGGGCTGCGCGGAGGCGGCGTCGGTCATCCGCGACGCCTCAGATCGTGTACACGGTGCGCATCACCTCGGCCAGGGTGGTGCGGCCACTGGCGGCGATGTCGCAGCCGGCCTGCTGGAGCGTGTGCATCCCGTTGCTCACGGCAGACTCCAGCAGCTCGGCGTGACGGGACCGCGCCACGATCCGCTCCCGCACGGGGTCGTCGACCTGGAGGCATTCGAAGACGCCGACCCGGCTGTGGAACCCGGTCCCGGTGCAGCGCGCGCAGCCGACCGCCTGGGGCAGCCGCGCCGGCGGATCGGTCCCGATGGTGGCGCGGAAGAAGGCGGTCTCCACCGCGGTGGGCGGTGCCGACCCGGCACACCGCTCGCAGACCAGCCGGACCAGGCGCTGGGCCACCACGCCGATCAGTGCCGATGCCACCAGGTAGGGCTCGATCCCCATGTCGATGAAGCGGTAGATCGCTCCCACCGAGTCCGCGGAGTGCATCGAGCAGAGCACCAGGTGCCCGGTCAGCGCCGATTGGATGGCGATCTGGGCGGTCTCGACGTCGCGGACCTCGCCGACCAGGATGATGTCCGGGTCCTGACGCAGGATCGCCTTGAGGCCGTTGGCGAACGTGGTTCCCGCGAGACGGTTGATCTGGACCTGGTTGATGTTCTCGAAGCGGTACTCGACCGGGTCCTCGATGGTCGTGATGTTGCGGGCGGCACTGTCCAGCTCGCTGAGCGCCGCGTAGAGCGTCGTGGTCTTGCCCGCGCCGGTGGGCCCGGCGACGACCAGCATCCCGTAGGGCGAGTCGATGAGCCGCCGCAGCCGCTCGCGCGCCTCGGGCTGGAGGCCCAGGTCGGCGAGGGGGACGAGCGACCGGGTGCGGTCGAGGAGCCGCAGCACCACCTTCTCGCCCCAGATCGTCTCCATCGTCGAGACCCGGATGTCCACCGGCCGGCCATCGATATTCATCTCCAGCTGGCCGTCCTGGCTGCGATGGCGGTCGACGATGTCCATGTTGGCGAGGATCTTGAGTCGCGAGGCGATCGGCCCCACCAGGGCGGTGGGGAGGTCGTTGACGTCGTGCAGGGCGCCGTCGATCCGGAAGCGAATCCGGAGCCGGTCGGCCTGCGGCTCGACGTGGACGTCGGAGGCGCGGTCGCGGAGCGCCTGGGTGAGCAGCAGGTCGACGATCTGCACCACCGGTGCGTCGGCCCGCAGCGGGATCGCCAGGGTGGCCGCGGGTGCATCCTGGCGGTCGACGACGGCGCGTGCCACCGCGTGGTCGACCTTGTGGAGCACGGTGTAGTGGCGGTCCAGGGCCCGCTCCAGGGCCAGCCTCCCGGCCAGACGCGGGAAGACCGGGTGGCCCACGGTCTCCTGAAGAGCCGCCATGCGGGCCGAGTCCGCCGGATCCGCCACGGCGCAGTGGACCATCCCGAGATCGTCGATGAGGAGGGGGAGGGCGCCCAGCGCGTGTGCCGTCCCCGGGTCGATGAGGTAGAGGGCCTCCTGCTCGGGGGTGACCTTCTCGAGGTCGACCGGGTTGTATCCGAGCTGCTCCGCCAGGGCGGCGACGACCTCCCCCTCGCGCACGCCGCCGTCGACCAGGAGCTCACCGATCCTGCGCTTGTCGCGGCGCTGGCGGCGCAGCGCGGCGCGGACGGTCGCGGGAGAGGCCCCGCCCCGGGCGATGAGCATCTCTCCGAGAGGGCGCGACGGGGTGACGGCGGGCGCGTCGAGCGGGTTGGGGCCCTCCGGGCGGCGCGCGAAGCGCGACATCACGGTGGGCACGCCCTGACCTCGACCACGGCTCCTCCTCTTCTCCCTGACCGCCAGGACCGCGGCCGCGTCGTTCCGAGCCTCCTGCCCCCGTCCCTCGGAGCGCCCGGCGCCGTGGTCCTGGATCGCGCCCCCCCGAACGCGGAGCCAGCCACCCCCCATGACCACGGCGCCTTCTGGGCCCTCCTCGCTGGGCCTCGATGTGAGAGTCCGGCGAGCCCCCCCGCCGCTAACAGGCTACGGACTGAGTGGGGCCGGTGCCAGCCCCCACATGGGGCGGTCGGACCACCGAATTTGGGTGGTCGTCGCTGCGGGCAACAGCCCCAGAATGGTGGGGCGGCCGTGTCGCCGCGCTTGCCGGCGTGGAGGTTGGTGCCCGGGTGGATCTGGAGGAGCGGCTGGCCGAGCTGGAGCGACGGCGCCGTGACGGTGAGCTGACCGAGATCGGGTACAACCTGCAGCGCAACCTCCTGATCACCCGTTCCGACGAGCTGGCGCGCCGCCGCAGCGCGACGGCGGTGGTCACCCTGCCGCCCCGCGAGCGGACACCCCCTTCCCGGAGCGCCGCCCCCGCGCGCGCCCGTCCGGCGCCGACCGCACCACGGCACACCGCGTCGCCGCCACGAGCGCAGCCGGCCCCCGCGGGGGGATGGCGGGCCCGGCTCACCTCCCGTCCCGCCATCCTGGCCTCCGCCCTGATCGTGGTAGCCGCCGGAGCGCTGGCGGTGTACCACGTCACCAGCGGGCCCGCAGCCGCGGCGTCCACGACCGCGGCGCATCCCGGGGGTGCCGGGGCCGTCGCCGCGCCCACCGCGGCGCCGGCGTCGAGCGCACCCGTGACCTCCGGCTCTGCCCCACCCCCGACCGTCATCGACGTCACCCAGGCGACGGCGAGCGGGGGCAGCGTGACCCTGCTCGACTACGCCGACCACTTCGCCTCGGGCAGCACGATCAACAACCCGCTGCCGGCGGGTGGCTTCTACGCGGCGGTCGAGCTGCGCGTCTGCGCCGGGCCCGCCGGATCGACCGTCTCGCCGTTTCAGTTCGTCCTCGCCGAGCCCGGCCAGACCACCCAGATCGGGGTGGCCACCGGCCCGACGGTGGGCCGGCAGCCCGCGCTCTCCCTGCAGGAGCTGGCGCCGGGCGGCTGCACCACCGGCTGGCTGAGCTACGGGGTCACGAGCCGCCCCACGGCGCTGGACGACACCGGGGACACCCTGACCTGGGCGATCCCCGGTTAGGCCACCCGCGCGAGGCAGATCCGCGGGGGCCCGGCCACGAGCCGGCAGAGGGGGTCCTCGGGGAACCCGCTAGCCGCGGGGAGGCGCGGACAGCCCGGCGGTGCGCTCCTGCACGGCATCCGCGATCAGCCCCAGGAGGTCCCGGGCGGTGATCGGCTTGAGCCCAAACCGGTCGCAGCCGGCCGCCGCCGCCCGCTCGGCGGTGTCCCCGATCCGGTCGGCGGAGAGGACGACCACCGCGAGCGGCCGGTCGACCCTGTCGCGCAGGCTCCCGATGATCTCCAGGCCGTTGCCATCGGGGAGCTGGACGTCGAGGACGACGGCGTCCGCGGCGGCGGCGGAGATCGCCTCCAGCGCCTCGCCCCGGGTGGCCACCGAGCGCACCCGGTAGCCGGCCGCGCCCAGGACGTCGCTGATCGATTGCCGGCTGGCGGCGTCGTCCTCGACGACGAGGATCGAGGCGGCCCGCCCGTCCCGGCCCGGCACCGCGCTCCAGCCACCGGAGGGGCGGAGGAGGCGAGGGGGGAGGGGCTCACGCGATCGGCGCAGGCGAAACCAGAAGCGGCTGCCCACCTCCGGCTGGCTGCTCACCTCCAGCTTGCTGCCGTGGAGCTCCACGATCCTCCGGGAGATCGCCAGGCCGAGGCCGACACCCTGCCCGTGCACCCCGTCCCCGCGCTCGAACGGTTCGAAGATCCTCTCTGTCTCGGACGGCGAGATGCCCCTGCCGGTATCGCAGACGGCCAGGCAGACGCCCTCTGCGTCGGCCTCGATCTCCAACCAGGCGCGCCCGCCCGAGGGGGTGAACTTGACGGCGTTGGTGAGCAGGTTGACCAGCACCTGGCGCAGACGGATGGGGTCGGCGAGCACGCGCGGAGCGCCGGCGGTGGGCGGCCACTCGACCTCGACCCCGGCCGGTCCCGCCAGCGGTGCGATCACCGCGGCGACGTCGTCGAGGAGCGGGGGCAGGTCCACCGGCTGGAGCCGCACGTCCAGGCGGCCCGCCTCCAGCCGGCCCAGGTCGAGGAGGTTGTCGACCAGGGCCAGCAGGTTGCCCGCGACGCTGTGGATGCGCCGTCCCACCGCGCGCACCTGCTGCTCGTCGAGGCTCTCGTAGGCCGGATCGGAGATCAGCTCCGCCGATACCAGGATGCCGGCGATGGAGCCCCTCAGCTCGTGGGAGAGGCTGCTCAGGAACGAGCGGGTCGCCTCCATCTCCTTGCGCAGCGCCTGCGAGGTGACCGAGATCCGGTCCACCAGCTCGGGGGTCGCGGCGCTGGTCAGGAGCGGCGTCCTCCCCAGCTCGGCGGCCATCCGGGCGACGAAGCGCTCGTCCTCGAGGGTGAAGTCGGCGGCGCCCCGTTTGTTGGCCGCGTAGACCAGCCCGATGACCTCCCGATGGCGGATGAGCGGCGCCGAGACGAAGGAGCCGACGGGCGGGTGGCCGGCGGGCAGGGCGGCCCCGCCGTCGGGCGGACGGAGACCGGAGACGCGCATCGACCGGCCGGCCTGCAGCGCCTCCCGCAGCAGCCCGTGGGCCGCCGGCCGCTCCGCCGGGATCGTTCCGGCGACGTTGCGTGCCAGGCCCGAATGGACGAATGTGCCGGGGGAGCCACCCGGTCCGTCGAGGAGGAAGACGGCGGCGTGGCCTGCGCCCACCACGGTGCGGATGTCGTGGGCCATCCACTGCAGGACGCTGCCCGGGCGGACCTGGCGCAGCAGGGCCAGGTTGGCCCGCACCAGCCGCTGCGCCTGGGTCCGGAGGATGGCGACCTGGTCGTCGGTGTCCGGGCGCTGGGGAAGCGGCCCGATGCCGGTGCCTCCGCCGCCCTCGGACCCCGGCACCCCGGTCAACGCCCGGCTTCTCCGTCGGGCACCAGACCCCAGCGCATCGCCTTGACCACCGCCTCGAGCTGGCTGTGCGCCTCGAGCTTCCCGAGGATGCTCTTCACGTGCCCCCGGCAGGTGTGGACGCTGATCCCGAGACGGCGGGCGATGGTCTGGGGGTCGAGCCCCTGACTGAGGCAGCCGAGCACCTCGGTCTCGCGCTCGGTGAGGCTCGCGACAAGGCCGGAGACCGCCGGGCGTCCGCCCTGAACATCCTCCCGGAGGACGCTCAGCACCCCGCCGTCCACTGATATCGCGCCCTCGCCCGCTCTCCGGATCGCGCCCAGGACGCTGCTGATGCTGCTCTCCTTGGGCAGGATGCCGCAGCCTCCGATGGAGGCGACCCGGGCCACCAGCTCCACGTCGGTGAAGGCGGTGAGGACCACGACCCGGAGACCCGGGTCCAGCTCGAGCAGGCTCTGGGAAGCGTCCACCCCGTCCCCGTCCGGGAGGCGGACGTCGGTGAGCAGGACGTCGGGGTGGCTGGTGAGGAAGACCGCGCGGGCCTCGGCGATGGTCGCCGCGATGCCCACGCAGCGCATGTCGGGTTGGAGGTCGATGGCCATGGCGATCGACTCGGCCACCGCCCGGTGGTCGTCGACGACCAGGACGCGCAGGCCCTGACGGGCGGCCTCAATCATCGGCGGCCTGCGGTGGTGCGGCCGACACCGCGACCGGCATCGGGCTCGATGTCAGAAACACGGCCCCCTACGGTAGCGCAGGGCACGGGCTCGCGCGGGGGCGCGCGGCGGCCGGCGTAGGGCGGAGCGGCGCACCTCGTGGCGGTGCCCACCGGCCCCGGCAGGCCACGTCTCGAATGGGTGACGTTCATGTCTCGTGACCCTCCCGCTGCTGTGGTTAACCCGTGACGCACCGGCAACAACCCGCGGGATGGATCGGACATCGGGCTCGTGCAGGAGCCAAGGTGGCCCCGGCCTCGCCCTGAGGGGGGAAAGCGAGCAGCTCACGACCCCCGACACGAGGAGACATCCGATGGCAGCGCTTCAAGGATCGATTCGGCGGAGCGTGTGGAAGCGTCTCCTCGGCTTCGTGGTCGTCGCCGCCATCGCGGTGCCGATGTCGATGCTGGCCGGTTTCCATCTGGCATCGGCGGCCACGCTCCAGATCCACGTCTCCGGCAACCAGCTGGTGGACGGCGCCGGCAACCCGGTGACCCTGCACGGGGCCGACCTCTCCGGGACCGAGTTCGCCTGCGACCAGGGCGGTGGGCCGACCGATCGCGGCTGGAGCATCTACGGCGGTCAGCCCTTCGACCAGCTGAGCACCTACCAGGCGATGGCGGCCTGGAACATCAACGTGGTCCGGGTCCCGCTCAACGAGGACTGCTGGCTCAACATCAACGGGGTCAATCCCGCCTACGCCGGCGTCAACTACCAGCAGGCGATCGAGACCGAGGTCAACCTGATCAACCAGGCCGGCATGGTCGCCATCCTCGATCTCCACTGGACGTCCCCGGGGGCGTACGCCGCGGTGGCCCAGCAACCCCTGCCGGATGCCGACCACTCGCCCGCCTTCTGGCAGTCGGTGGCGACCACCTTCCAGGACAACCCGGCGGTGATCTACGACCTCTTCAACGAGCCGTTCCTCTACAGCAACTACTTCACCAACCCGGACCAGGATTCCTGGCAGTGCTGGCTGGATGGCTGCTCGTTGAATCAATTCATCTCTGCCGGTCAGATCGGCCCTGACGGAACCACCACCGGCTACACCACCACCTACACGTGGAACACCGCCGGCGTGCAGACGCTGATCGACACGATCCGCGCCACCGGTGCCACGCAGCCGATCCTGGTCAACGGCCTGGACTGGGCCAATGACGACTCGGGGTGGCTCGCCAACGCGCCCGTCGATCCCGACGGTCAACTCATCGCCGGGGCCCACCACTACCCGGGCGAGAGCTGCGACACCACGTCGTGCTGGGACAGCCAGCAGGCCCCCATCTCCGCGATCTACCCCTTCCTCGTCGGTGAGATCGGGGACAGCACCTCGGCGCCGGTGAGCTTCCTCCCGACCTTCCTGCCCTACGCCACCAGCCACGGCTGGAACTATCTGGCCTGGACCTGGAACCCCTGGGGATACACGGACGACGTGCTGATCACCGACTGGACCGGCACTCCCAACGCGGGTGAGGGCGCCTACTACCAGCAGTATCTGCTGAGCCTGCCGCCCAACCCCCTGACGGGCGAGGCGCCACCGCCGGCGAGCACCGCGACGCCCGATCCGACGGCAACCGCGACGCCGACCGCGACGGCGACGCCCGTCCCGACCGCGACGCCGACGCCCAAGCCGACCGCGACGCCGACGCCGGTGCCGACCGCCACGCCGACGCCGGTGCCTACCGCGACGCCGACGCCGGTGCCGACCGCGACGCCGACGCCCAAGCCGACCGCGACGCCGAC
>Ga0181520_10010633_pt1 | contig 12282 bp, 12 predicted proteins | sample PEATcosm2014_Bin_29_FD_132451 | JGI IMG/M metagenome (GOLD analysis project Ga0181520, IMG submission 132451) | Peatland microbial communities from MTU Mesocosm Facility, Houghton, MI, USA - PEATcosm2014_Bin02_30_metaG | ecosystem: Environmental > Terrestrial > Soil > Wetlands > Peat | place...
ATGTGTTTCACGGATCCTCCATATATCCTCGACTACCTCAAAGGCAAAAAGAAAAAGGGTGATGCCATCACCGGCTTCGGAGCCAAGCGTGATCGTCGTTACCTTGAGACGGACGTATTGCCACCGGACTTTACCGAGAAATGGATGGCAAATGTCGCCAAGGTGGCTAAGCCTGACTTCTCGATCATCATTTTCGAGAATCCAAAAAACCTCCGTACCGTCTGGAATGAGCTCGAGAAACATTGGAAATACCGTAACACCATCACCTGGCATGTGCCAAATCGCATGCAGGGCTTCTCGGCAAAATATAAGTTCTTCAACAAGACGGACATCGCTCTCGTCGGCACTGGCGGCACAGTCGAGCTCAATATGGAGCCGGAGGAAGGACTTTTCCAGAATGAATACGAAAATGCTTTGTTTGCCACCTCCGGCAAACCGCATTGGGAGTCATATGAAAAAGGCAAGAAAATATGCCCGACCGATTTCATCAGTCACACCGCCGCCGACAAGAAATCGTCGGGGCAGGAGATCATATTCGGCACCAAGCCCCTCGAGTTATTGATCCCATACATTAAGGTGCTCACCAAACGCGATGCCCTCATCATTGAGCCGTTCGGCGGTAGTGGATCAACGCTCATCGCCGCTACCAAGATGAAGCGCCGCTGTTATCTTATGGAAAAAAGTCCGGTATATGCCGAGGTGATCAAAAACCGATGGCAAAAAGCGACGGGTCTTACCGCAAAGAAAATCCATGGATGAAACGAGCTACGAAAAAACTGTTGGCAAACGTCTTGAGGATGACAAGAAAAAATTCATCGAAATTCTCAAAGAATTGCCGATTATCGTGACCGCCTGCAAACGAGTGAGCATATCCCGCGACACCTACTACCGTTGGTATCGAGAAGATAGTACGTTTCGAAGGAAAAGCGACGAAGCCATGAGTCAAGGCATCGAGTTCATCAGCGATATGAGCGAAACCCAGCTTGTCGCCCTCATTAAAGATCAGAAAATGCCCGCTATAGCCATGTGGCTCAAACATAACCGACCGCGCTACGGCGGCAAATTGACGCGGAAGCCGGTTATGAATACGCCAGAGATGACACCGGAGGAAGAAAAGCTATTCAAGGAATTCCTCGATCCGTCGCCAGGAACATCTACCACAAACGACCATGCCAAATGAATTCGACATTAACAAAGTGAAGCAAGTACTCGATGATCCGGTCTTAAGAAAGCGACTGGCGTATGAGGATCCGCTATGGTTCTGCCTCATATATCTACGGCATCATCTTTCGTATCCGTTGGCACCGTTTCACCGAGAGATGGGCTACATTCTAAAAGATCCGTCATATCAGTTCATCGCCATTATGGCTTTCCGAGAGTCGGGCAAATCGGCCATCATGAACATGGGTAATGTCCTGTGGTCAATATTGGGTAGGCCGCAGAAAAAGTTCGCAGTTGTGGTGAGCCAGACGCAGGATCAGGCTAAGAGCCACTTCATGGGTATCAGAGATGAGCTTGTATCGAACGACCTCCTGAGGACTGACTTCGGACCGTTCGCCGACAACGAGGCTGAATGGAAAAAGATGTCGCTTGAACTGGAGTACCATGAATCAAAGATCCAGTCAGTATCGCTCGAACAAAGCATCCGTGGTCTAAAATATGGAACGATCCGTCCCGACCTCATCATCTGTGACGATATCGAGGATACCTCGACGGCGAAAGACGCGGTCAACCGCAATACCGCATGGCAAAGACTGACGAGCGAGATACTGCCGTTGGGAAGCAAAGGGACTCGAGTCATCATTCTCGGCAATCTTGTCTGTCCCGATTCGCTTCTCATGCGATTAAAGAAAAAGATCGATACAGGGTCTCTTTCCGGCATCTTTCGAGCATATCCCCTCCTTGACGATGAAAGACGTATCATGTGGCCGGGACGGTTCCCCGATCTTCACAGCATCAGAGAGATGAAGGAACATTTCACTCGGGGCTTTTGGACACGGGAGTTTCTACTCAAGATTCTCGGCTGGAACAAAGACGGTACAGATGACGATGATAGTCGTGCACAGATACTTGACGAACCGCGTTCACGGCATGGGTCGGAGAGAAACGTGACGTATCAGACTCATCTCGTTGACCAAATGAAGCCTTTCGTCATATCCGTACCCATTGTCACTCCTCGGAGATACTTCACCCTCGCCGATGAGACGGCATACCAGCGATACTACGGCAATGTGGAGATCGAATCGGAGATGATGAGCATCGATGAACGCCAATACATAGTGACCCATCTGGGGGAATGGTTGGAAAGGTGGCGCGACGAACACCATATCGTTTATACCGGTTCAGATTGCGAATATCCACCGAGTGAAGAAATACATAAAGCGTATGAGGAGGCGAAAGAGAGTTATCGAAATAGGCTGAAAGTACCGCCGGACGATCAGGAGAAAGAATAGAGGTCATTCGTTTTTTTACATAAGCTTTACCTTTGGAAAAGGTACGGCGGTTCTGCAATTTGGATCATTTGTTCTCTAATCCCTCTAACGCGAAGTAACACGGTTGTTCTTTAGATACAAATATATTGATCCATAGCATCCCACACATCAGGAAATTCTTGTCCGAGAGCCCATGCTGAAAAGCCCCGCAAATGGAATGACTGCGCTAGGGCAAGCTTCATTTGAATACTCAACGAGTTGTCATACCAAATCTCATATTCATGATTGTCTAAATAGTAGATTGAGTATGGCGCGCCGAGAGCAGAATTGAATATTTCACTCGCTCCGTAGGCTGTCCGTACATGTTGCCATCTGGAATATATTCCACCGTAATTAACTATTTCACCAAAGCCAGGAGATGGGACACCAGGAAATGGATTTATTATGCCTGGAGGTGTCGTTATGTCCCAACCGTAATAGAAAAAAGGAATGCCGAGAGATATTTTGTCGGGCGGTACTTTATCAGAAAGATATTTCAGTACACTCGTATCATAAGGAATTGAAGCTGTTGGCCCGACTGAATTCGGATCGTCATACGTCATCAGGCTGATAAAGTCGACGTATTTAGCCAATTGAGCATAATCATAAGCACCGCTCCAATTTTGATAGAATGGAGTTGATGTTGCGTCGTCTGTTCGTGCCACTGCCGTGACCGAGAGAATGAGATTGTTATTATGAAGTGCTGTAGCGGATTTTTCCACAAAAGCACTATATGCCTCACTATCGGTAGCTTCCATATGTTCAAAGTCAAATTGCCAGCCGATGTATCCGTTATTTTGCGCTTCGGAGACCAGATAGGATATAACTGAATCTTGGGCTGTCGTTGATGCGAGCAGATCATGAATCAAGGTCTGGGTGAAACCGTCATTAGTGATGAGGGGCATAATCTTAATTCCTCTTGATTTCGCAACTTCCTTGATTTGGTCTGGAACAGAACCCGTAGCTTCTAGATTAGTGTCGACAGTATACATTTGCGGAGCAACGATATCTCCAGAAGATACGTTTGTTTGAAGGTCGTTAAGACTACTAGTCGCGTAAGCAGGAGAGATATAAAAAATCTTTTCAAATTGACTGGTAGTGGACGCAGTTGATGTTGGTGTGTAAGTATATCCTACTGGACAAGAGACAACATTATCATTGCTTGGGCTTTGATCGATAGTTGCTGACACAGTGATCGGAAAGAACATAATAATAATTCCGACAATGAAATATTTTTTCATGATTAATCAATTAACCCCTAATGTCATCACAATGTCCCTGATCAATTTCTCCAACTTCATTGACAGGATTTGATCCCACAATTGGTTCCAAATATATACATGGTTCACCGTTTCCGTAGCCGGTACCATAAGGATTACTATAAGGATAAGGACAAGTATTATCACTGTTATCACCCAATGTACATAAAGGATAATTCTGGTCTGGAGCGGCTACTGATTGCTGTTGCTGTGGTGCAGAAGTTTGCACTTGAACAAAGGCACACTCCGAATATCCTGGACCAGTTTCGAGTTGTTCGTTTCCAGGACAAGATATTGATGGTTGATTCGATGAGACAGTAGTTGTAGCTTGAAATTGAACAGGAGCTATTGGGGTACAGATGAAGCCCGTTGGGCAGGTGGTCGTAGCTGGGACTGGTGTAATCGGAACACAGCTATATCCTAATGGACATGTTGATTGACGGAAAGTGGTTGTGCTCGTCTCAGCTAACTGTTCTGCTGTTGATGAAGCGGTCAGAGCCAAGATAGTTGAACTAGCTTGTGCGATGGATAGATTACCAAAATATCCTGTGTCAGGAATACTGTGTTTAGTCTGAAAGCACTCAACGCCTTTCAAGGTAAGAATTCCGAAATATCCTGTCGGTTGGGACGATAAACAATTTTCTGATATTAAAAGCTCTTGTAACTGCTCGACATCGTTTCCGCTTGAACCATAACTTAGTGACCTACTGAAAGAAGCCAGTGCTACAGATGGAGCTATGGCACCGAGGATAACGAACAATCCGATTACATTTATTTTTTTCATGTTTTTATATTTATTATTTTGGTTCCGGAAGCTCTAACAACTCTATTTTTTGCATTTGTACAAGAAGATAAACCGACCTTTTCTCGAAGATGTTTCCAAATTGCATACATCGCATAGGTATCCAGTCCGCAATACTCGAGCATCGCTCGCTCTATCTTAGCTTTCTCATCATCCGAGGCACCTTCCGTCACGAGCTTGTTCCACGTATTCATCGCTTCCGATCCGTTGCCGATATCAAGGTCATTGTAAGAAAGTTTGGGACATAGAACCGGTAGAACTTTCTTTATCGAGGCGCTTCCATGAAAATCGGGGTGAATGTGCAACTGCTTGGAGAAGATGGTCATGAGATCGAACATCCGGGAATTGATATCGTTCAAAAAATCAGCACACTCGGGAATACGTATAGCCAAATGCTTATTGACATGCGATTGTTCAAACGTCTTATTCCATACAATAACGCTTCCCACCTTTCCTATTTTTCCCCGAAGCGCCGTCGCAAACAATGGAGAGGGGTCTTCTTTTCCCGTATAGAGAAATTCTCCATGTACCAACTCTGCATCAGGTGCGTCAAGCCTATGAACCGAAAATTGGAATGGTATCTGCTGATATGGTTTATATCCCCCAAATCTCGGTATGGCCGGATTGAACGATTCATAGTCCAGAAAATACAGAGGAAACTGTAGTGATGCAAGCTCTATCCGTATGGCCTCACGATCGATGTCTTCCTTACCACGTTTATGTATCCTCACCTGTTTCTCTATTTTTTTACCAAACTCAAAATCATCGGGAATATCCAAAATGTCATATATCCTAGAGTCGATCAGTTCATATAACTTTTTCTTACTGCGACCGATGCGAGTCAGATCATGAACGCTATACTTTGGTACCTCCTTATTATGTTCGGAAAAGGTGGTGCAGTGTTTTGATCTGCCTTCATAAATGCAGTCGCATGGGCCATGGGGTTGTTTTGACGAGGTAAGGAGTTTCGTCATCTCTTTCACCTCTGCTTCTACGCGGGGCAATACCTCATCGACATACTTGATGACATCTTCGATGACAAAAAGTTTTTCAAGATCAATATCGCCTCCACGAACATACTGCCTATTCAACCGCACGAGATATGCCCCAGTGACGGTATATCCAACCTTTCGAGCCATGTACACCTGAAATGCGAGGTCGTAGAGATGATGGTCTTTGAGCAAGTTTTTCTTGTATTTCTCAAGAGCCTTCGGGTCCATGAAATTGACCAAATCGTCGCCATCGTCGGACTCCTCTCCGTCTTCACCGCCCTCGGACTTGGAACTGCTCGATGCCTTTACTTCGTAGATGGATAGCTCGCCCTTAGTCCCTTGTTTCAATATATCCACGGCGGCAAACAACGTGCCGTCGGAGAAAGATGCCTGATATATGGTTTCCGTCTTATTTTTCAATAAATCTTTCGTCGTATTTACAGACCCTTCGTCTCGACCCTCGACAAGCACACCACCGGAAAGACGTTCACGTGCTTTTTCTTCAACCATATTACCGGCTTCGATGAGGTGTTGTTCGAACTCGGAAAGCGGTAATGCGTAATATATATCCGGCTTCCATTTCTTCATCCACGCATTATGCGGACATTCTCGCCAGAGTACGTAGTCGGATTTTGATATTATTTTTTTCATTTTTTAATGCATCAAAAAAGACTTGTAGCTTTTATTTTTTAGTTTTATTCGTGTCCTTAAGCTCTGCAAATTTAGCTTTCATCGTAGGGTTACCACGTGTCAATCTTTTAATTGTTAAGTCATCTGCTTTATTATTAGCAAGACGGAGCTTATCTTTAATCGACAATAGAGCCTCTTTAGTTTTTTGAAGATGAACAATAGTTTTGTCTATTTCGGCGATGGATGTATCGAAGTGACGGCTGGCAAGCTGAGAATATTTAGCGAAACCATCTTTGAACTTATTTATATTTTCTACAAAGTTAGTTATGTCGATATTTTGGTTCTTTACCAAGGCAAGCTCCGCTCTGTCTTCCAAGGATTTCATTGAGGCATTACGAAGTAATGTTATCATCGGTATAAAAAATTGTGGACGAATTACATACATCTTAGAATATTTATGGGAAACATCAACAATACCAGTGTTATATAACTCATTTTCTGCTTCCAAGAGCGTAACAAGGACAGCGTACTCGCATTTTTTCTCTGTACGATCTTTATCGAGCTCTCTGAAGTAGTCTTCATTTTTATGTTTGGTAGCAGTAACATCTTGCTCATTCTTCATTTCAAACATTATGGAAATGATGTCGTTGCCGGATCCGTCAGGCTCGCGATAGATATAGTCACCTTTGCTACCGGTCTTGGAGTCATTATCCTTTTCAAAGTATGCATTTTGGAAAGCTGTTGCACGGAGTTTATTGAACTCAGTCTCACAATGTTGCTCCAAGGTTTCGCCAACCATTTTAGTACTGAGTTTTAACTTCATATCCCTCAAACGCTCAATAGTTTCATCTTTTAGCCTCAAATCACCCTCATATTTATCTTTTAGTGATGTTTTAAGAAGTTGCCTTTCACTATCTTTATTTTTAAGCTCGCCAGCCAGTTCATCACGTTCTTTTTCGACCTTATTTACCGCTTCTTTAACCGCAAGTTTTTTCTCAAGTTCTGCGTTACTGATTTTTGATTTCATCTCAGCTAGTTCAGCCTCCATTTTTGCAAGATCCTCTTGTGATGTATTTTTAATATTAGCCTCGGCGAGTTTGATAGCATTCTCTTTATCCTTATCAAACATTCTCTCCCGCTCTTTTAGAGCTTTGTTAAATTCCTCATCTCTGACTTGTTTAAGAATATCAGCAAAACCAGTTTCGTCGATTTTAAAAGATGTTCCACATTTTGGGCATTTTATTTCATTCATAATTTTATTTTTTTAATGTTTTCATGATGTTTTCTTAACGTATTTATTAAAAAGATGTAACACGGTCATTCTGTTTCTCCGAAACAGCCGAACCATTTCCGGAAAAGAAGTGTGGTAATCCTTATCCAAAATCTCTATAAGATATAGCTTGCGTTCAACAGAGACAAAATCCCTTTTTCTGTTCTCTCCTTCTTTGGCTACTTCTTTTATCAGAGAGTCATAATTCAGATTTTTGACAAATGCCCTGTATTTTTTTAATTCTGTGCAATAAGAACACTCACCGTAATACCAACGGTCATGGATAGTGCATCTTTTTCTATTTTTCAAAAGCTCTATCTGCCTTATACGTTCGCCTGTAATATCGAACTTATCTCCTGTCTCTTGGAGAGTATGAGTTTTCCTAAACTCCAAAATATTGCCATTCCGTGAGGACTTTTCTTGTTTGTTTATATTGGTTATTTTTAACATTTTTTTGATGAAATAATTTTATTGTCCACTAGCAAAAAATATCATGTCAATAATTTTTGCTCTCGTGTATATCACTTTGCTTGTACCGCCGATTCCAGCCAAAAAATCAAAATTCTTTCTCTTTTTTGCTTCGGCATCTATCAGAAACTTGTGATCGTTATAATAAAGAGAAATTCTTTTAAGAGATTTTTTACGAGATTTCTCACTGGAGCTTCCAAGTCCGGATCCTCTTATGAAATAGGTGTCGAAAGCAGGGACGTTACCGAACACACCGAGCATTATCTTTGTAACTAAGATCGGGGAGGGTTTGTTCTTCTTTTTTCCAAGACTTTTCTCAATTTGTCTATAACATTTTATTAATTCCCATATATTTTCCTCTGAGTAATCAGAGGCATCTATTTTCCATAGAGAACTGTCAGCTTTAGAAATATATTCAATCAGCGGTTCGTAAAATTTTATACTTCTTTGTAGCAAAAAAGATGAAGCACGTAACATTCCCCAGCTCGCCAAGAAAAAAGCAAGATGAAGACAACTGATTTCCATATGATCGGCATCCGCCATCTTTTTTCTATCTTCAACTTTAAATGAGTGAAAATAATTGAAACAATAATCGAAAGAGGCATATCGGCCTTTAGGCTTTCTGCCAAGATCTTTTTTAGTAAACCCCTTATCACATCGTGCCAAATAACGCTTGATACGTTCATCAGTCGTCCTTTTCATCTTATCAGTGAGTTCTATATTTTCCATTTTCTATATATCATTCTCCACATTAATAATCTTGCCGGTGACACTACCGGTTGCATTTACGGTATTGTTCTTTGAATCGACTAACGAAAGGTTGGTAACCGAAGCAGAAACTGTTTCCGTGTAACCGTATGTTGTCAAACCAGAGACGTCGACTGCGATAGTGAATGCATTGATGATCCCTGTATCTGTCGGAGAAGTTAGGGCATTATTAATCTGAGTAAAATCTGCTACGCCATTGGACACTATTGCCGTCGCTATCGGTGTCGCGTTTGATCCTGCGAGTGGTCGCCCTTGGTATAGGTAGGCAGTGCTTACAGAGCCCTGGCCTGATGCACTGATATTGACGCTTAGAGAAGTTGGATAAAAATCATTACCTGAAGGAGTGACGTCAAAGACAAGGACGGGCAGAGCGAGATATTGACCGTCGGCTATATCAGTGGCTTCGACTGATTGTGTTTTGGGAGAATTTGTATCAATTGCAATAGTAGCCGAAGAAGAGTTACTAACGGGTACTGAGTTTGTCGCCGGTGGTGGAACCTGGACACTTGAACTCTGAATCTTTGCCGAGTTGGCTTGACAAAGAGAATAGTTATTCTGAGCTGTCTGAAGTTGAGTCTGAAGACTGAAAACTTTTGATTGGAGATTGCTGTTTTCAGCAGTAAGATCACTGATTTTTGACTGTAAATTTGAACCACTGGTTGTAATTGGTGCAACTGCCGGTGTTGCCGTTGCTACATTCTGCGATTGCTGACTATCGACCTGCTGTCTGAGTTCATTGACTTGATTCAGTAACGACTGATCCATTGTTGAAACAGTATTAGTGGCAGTCGTATTTCCTGAGCTAAACCATGTCGCCGGATTCCACCACGCGGCGAATGCAATTGAGGGAAAAATAAATGCAAGGAGAGGAATATATAAATATTTTTTCATGGGCAATGATTTATTAATAAATCTCACCCGGTAGAGAAAGCAAAAATTCCACCACCAGGTTGACCCGAAGGTCATATATCAGTTTCCCGATATAGCGCGAACAGCGAACCCTGATGATGGAGTTTTTGCGCTGTTCGCGACTTCTGTCGCCATGCCCGTGAGGGTTTAGGCTCATATTCAATTGTCTTTACATGTTACTACGAAAACGGCTATCTGCAAGTACCCTAGCTTGAATCACAACCTTTGCGAAGCCCAAGTTACCAACAAGTGGACATTCCCGACATCTATTGACTTTAATGCTCAAATATGCTAAGATTAAGTTAGTAAAGATCCTTGTCATTCAAGATTCAAAAGGTATATGAGACGAGCTTTTTGTGGCTTAACATAGGCCTCAGTAAGCTCGTCTCATAGACAGCCGTATCATCGGAATCGTATGTCCGAAACACCAGTCGCCCGATAAAAGGGCTAACAGTGAAAGGTAAGTTATGAAATGGACAGAAATACCCAGCGGTCAAACAAACGGCGCGTTCCAACGCCTAATGGTCGCATTTGGCGATCAAGCTGATGGAATCGTTCAACAGATCAATGCCGACGAAACAGTTGCCACTCGCGTGGCATCTCTGTGTCGAAACGGTGGCTTCGAACTCTCAACCGGCCAAGCTTGCGCCAAGAAAATCATGGGCGCGAACTTCTTCGGCATCGAGGAGGCGATCAAGCACTTCGGCGTCAGCCTCTCAAAGCGCCAGCTCGCATATATGTCGATCATTCCGTTCTCGGAAACAACGCTCACAGCCTACAAGGACACGCACATCCTGGTGGCAGTCATGCCACTCTCGATCGTGCAAATCCGCTCTTACACGGCGGCAATGAAGTTGCCGAAGGGGCAGAAGAGCTTCTTCTACAAGCAGGATTGGTATGACGGTCAAGCCTTCGCCAACGAATGCGGCCAGCTTGAGTGGCACCTCGTCCGGAAAATCCCGGTTGATAACTCCACCTCGAAGACATGGACCCAACAGCAGGCGTTGCTCGACCAAAAAACCGAGCAGACACCCAAGGTCCAAGTCATGGTTTACACCACGATCGGCCACTTCCTCGCCACCAGTGAGCGTCTCTTTGAGAAGCTCTACGTTCGTTGTTCCGATCTCGACTCGGTCGGCCTCCGCGTGTACGTTGGCAGGTTCGATGCCTTTGGCCTCGACGTCAACGACAGGTACGACGGCGTTGTGCACGACTTTCTCGGTGTTGCGTCCTCCCGGAAGTCTGAATCTTGAGTGCTTGAATCCTTGTTCCTCTTGATTCCCTTGAGCCTCCGCGAATTTTTTCCGGAGGCTCTTTCTTTTTCCCATAAAGATATATATGATATACGCATCTTGCTCATGAAGGTTAGGCTACGGTTTAGCCTCGCAAGATATCTCATCTTTGAGATGTCGCCAGAGTGCCGATAGTCCACGGATTAGGCAGAGTGCGATGAAAGATAGGGATTGAACTTCTTGTCCGCTTCTTGTGGAGATGTTTTCAGACGAAAACTGCTCCCGCATAAAATTCAGGAGTGAAAGGATATAGGCCTCTTTGTGGGCGGTAACCCTTGAGCTTCGGTGACACAGACGGAAGCGGACAATCTCTCGACTCGGACGGCAACCGCGTGAACGTTGGCAAGTTCGATGCCAATGGCCTCAACGTCAACAACAACTACGACGACAATGTGAACGACAATCTCGGTGTTGCGTCCTCCCGGCAGTCGTCTCTATCCATATAAGCTCCCACGATGTGGGAGCTTATGCTATCGGTCTTTTGTCGACTTGATCCAGCCGCCTAACATTCTACCAATCTCGTCAATCGAGGCTTCGAGGATGAGGTATTTCTTCTCATCGATAGCTTTTGTGTCTTTCATGAGTCGTACAAATATTCGCAGAAAATTGAGCTTAACACTTGTCTTCTCCAAGATCGGTAGTTTCTCGGACTTTGTCATCTGACCGGCATAGAGAAGCCCCTCCAAGGTTTCGAGAATGATAGTCTCGCATTTCTGCCATATAGTGTAGCGATCTTGCTTTTTTACACTTGCGCGGAAACTGTAAAATGTTTTGTATAAATCGTATGTTTTTCTAAATATCGGAATATCAAGGTTGTCCATGTGGTTATATTTTTGTAGTTATGAAGATATATAATAAAGTCTATAATTCAATCATCTGGCCGGATACTATCCTTTCGGCGTGGAAAGCATTCAAGCGAGACAAGCGGAACAAGCCCGACGTGGCAGGGTTCGAGCGGCAACTTGAACATGAAATCTTTCGGCTGTATCGGGAACTCAAGCATCATACCTACCGGCATGGACCGTACCAACCATTCTGGATACGTGATCCGAAATTGAGGCATATTTACAAAGCGAGCGTCCGGGATCGCGTCCTTCACCACGCAGTGTTTAAGGTAGTGAATCCGATATTCGAGCCAACTTTTATTTCCACATCGTTTTCCTGCAGGATCGGTAAGGGCACCCATCGGGGAATGTTGTACCTCCGTGATACGGTGAGGAAAGTAAGTGCCAACTATACTCGTCCATGTTTTGTCCTCAAATGCGACGTGCGAAAATTCTTCGACAACGTCGACCACGACATACTCTTTGAAATTATGACGAAAAGACTCAAAGATACCGAAGCTCAATGGCTTCTTAAAGAAATTATAGAAAGTTATGAAAGTAAAAAAAGCGGAATACGAGAGAGAGAGAGAGAGAGAG
>Ga0181520_10010634_pt1 | contig 12282 bp, 8 predicted proteins | sample PEATcosm2014_Bin_29_FD_132451 | JGI IMG/M metagenome (GOLD analysis project Ga0181520, IMG submission 132451) | Peatland microbial communities from MTU Mesocosm Facility, Houghton, MI, USA - PEATcosm2014_Bin02_30_metaG | ecosystem: Environmental > Terrestrial > Soil > Wetlands > Peat | place...
ATTGCTCGGAAGGCGTCCTCTGTGCGGCCCTGGTCGCTTAAAGAAACAAAGTATCCCGCGTAAACGATGCTGAGATCATTCAGCAATTGGCGCTCTGTGGTCGGCGTGGGAACCTTGCTGAGGAGCGCATCCAAGAGATCCGCGCTCTTCTCATACAGTTCGTTCGATGCCTTTGTGTTGCCAAGGCGGCCCATGATTTCGGCCTTGATTCCGAGATTCCGCGGCACAAAGTATAGTTCGTCGGGGATGTTCTCATTCGCCGCGATGGCTTCATTGATGGCGGCCAGCGCCGGCTGCAATTCCTTTTGGTGGATATAAGCCTTTGCGAGTAAGCCGTCCGCTTGGGTCAATCCGCGCCAATACGAAAGCTGCTTCGCATATTTAGAGGCCTGCGTATAGTCGGACACTGCTTGGTCCCATTGCCCCATTCGCTCGTAAACACCGGCTCTTACCTCGTAGAGCTCGTAAAGATGTCCAGCGAGATGGTAGGCCGAGACTCTCTGCAACTCCTCTGCGGCGAGTGCCAGCGCGTCTTTGTTGTTTCCGAGGCCGCTGAGCGCTTCAATTTTCGCTGTGACAGCAATCGTCGGATACGCCGCCCCGCGAGTCTTCCCGGCAACTTTGATGGCCTCATTGAGGGGTCCGAGGGCCTCTTGGTATTTGTGCATCTCCACCAAGCCCGTGCCATACAGGCTCGCGTATCGAATGTGTGCACCTGGATCGGCGACCTTGGCGACCGTCCACGCTCTCACTACATTCTTTTTCGCGGTTGCGATGTCGCCAAGCAGAAATGCTGCGACGCCCTGTTCTCCCATCGCGCGCGCAGCCAGCAGGTAGTGATGCTGTCGGTTCGCGAGTACCTTTACCTCCGTCCAAGTCTCGCGCGCCATTCCAGAGTCGTAGTTAACCTCGAGCATTCCGAGGATGGTCAGGATGCGAAGACGTGTTTCAGGATCCTTCGCTTCGGGGAGATCCAGATCCTTTCGAAGCAGAACAATTTGGCTTGGGATCGAAGTGGAGGATTCGCTGTGCGCCGGCATCTGGCTGACACGCGCGTAGAGGGCCTTTGAGAGCTGATGCCTTTGAGTGAATTCCTGCTCGGCTTGCCGGTAAAGAGGTTCTGCCTCAATCCAGCTATTGAGCCACGACATCTCATCGGCACGCTGCAGCAGCGCCTCTGGACCATGAGAGTTCAGCTGTCGGAAGACTTGATAGCCGACAACACTCAACAGGACGGCCAGCAGCAAACCGGAAGCAATGCGAAGGGTGGGGGAAGACGCGATTCGCATAGCAGCCCGTTGCTTTGCCTTCAATATTGCCAGAATCGAGTGGAGAGATCAATGCAGATGTACCCAAGTTGCAGATTATAAAAGAGGTAAGTCGAACTTTGGCCAGCACTCGTCGCCGGTCAACCGCGGTGCCCAGTCGGCGTGCGCCGTGGCAAGGCGAGAGATGTCCGAGGGAAGCAGTGAACCAGAGGTCAAATGCGAGCGAACGTAATTTTCAATGGCTGCTAAGTCTGCGACTGATTCACCCCGTTCCTGACCACATCGCTGCAGATCTAGCCCTGCGCTCCATGCTTTTTGCAAGCTGCGGCATACGGCATTCACCATTCCAGGAAGCGGTTTGATGGCGTCGATGCTGCGGAAAGTTAAGCCGTCCAGAGCAAGGCTAACCAATCGCTGCAAGTCCGACTTGGAAACGATCTGGAAGAACCCGCCAGCGAAGAGATGAGCCAATTGCTCTACGGTGACGATGCGCGCACCATGCGCCTTCCGCTGCGCCGCATCCAATCGACGCTCATGCCAAGTGACCGCATTGTGCACAACGACAGTCCGCCGGTCCATTGATCCTCCATACACGGAATCTGATCAAAAGGGCACGCGGCAATGATAGAGGTTTTGGAGGATGGCCGGAGCCAGAAGCCATTAATTCAACGCTGAACTCTCCCGCCGCCAAGGTCGGTCCAGCACCCAGAAGATCCGTCCAAGCTGTCACCGTTACAACGTCGCTGCGCACAGGCACAGGCCCAATTAATTTGTTAATTAATGCTATGCACTAGACCGCAACATGCGGCATAATAGAGTATAAGGCCGCAAAATATGGAAATCCGATGGCTGTCTGTTGATGAGATCGCGACGTACCTCGGCGTGAGCCGAGACACCGTTTACAGATGGATAGATGGCCGGGGCTTTCCTGCCCACAAGGTGGGAAGATCCTGGAAGTCCAAGGTGGCCGAGATCGACGAGTGGGTAAAGTCCGGCCGCGGTGCCGAGAAAGAACCTAGCGAACCCGAGAGGAGCCAAGAATAGGATGGGAATTCTTGGCGGAGCAACGTCCAACGTTGGAGGGGGCCTCCTGGTGCCCGCGTTGGATCCCCGCACTCCCTATTCGTCGCGGCTCTCTGCCCGGTCCGCCCTCTTCACCGATCTTCAGCTGCTGTTGGACGATCGCCCCGAGCCACTCCTTCCAGAGGAGTATAGGAGACTCGTCGTAGAAGAGAACTGCCTGACACGCTCGTCGACTGCCGCACGTAAAAAGCTGTGGGCAGAGCTCCGGAAACGCTACCTACTGGATCGGCGCCACCCTCTGTACGAAGCGTTTTGGAGCGAGTGGCGCAGGTCTAAGTCTGATCCAGAGCGTGGGCTGACGGCCTATACCTTGCTCGCCCTCAACGATCGGCTAGTGGCTGATTTGGGCACGCAGTGGCTCTTTGCGTACCTCCGCCGAGCACCCACAGAAATTCGAGTACAAGAAGTCCGCGCCTTCATTCGGCGGGCCGGAGAAACGGGACACCCTGAGGTGAAGAAGTGGACCGAGGACACGCAACTCCACGTCGCCCAGCACTACATGGCCAGTATTCGTGACTTCGGGTTGGCGAGCGGCAAAAGCGAGAAAATCAGCCTGCGCCCAGCGCTATACGCTGCACCCGTAAGGCTTCTCGTGCTGGCCCTGCGTTTGGCACGCGTCAGCGATCTTCAGATCGTGGTTTCCCCTGTTTTTCGGCTACTGGCCCTTGAAGGCCCGGAAGTGATTGATGCGTTGGCGAACCTGAATCAGCGAGGCGAGATTCGCTTCCGGATGCAAGCTGATGTGGTTGAGCTGGAAATCGGAGGTGCGAAGTAATGCAAGCCTTCTTCACAGCGCTGTCGGAACTTATCAAGGAACCGCTCAGTCCGAATGGCGGGGTGAAAACCGACAGCTCAATCCTCCTAATCTATCCTCCCGAGAAGGAATTGGATTTCCGCGAGTACCTTGTAGACACCTTTGTTCCGCAATTGAAGGCCCAAGGTATTCCTTTCCGATTGCTGGACTTAGAAGGTTTTATATTCGAAGGGCTCAGCGAGAACACTCTCCGGGATATCCAGGAAGACGAGTTCGACGACTACCGGTGGATGAAACAGGGCCTGTCGACAACCGTGGAGAGCGCCTTGCGTGGGCGTATTTCCCAACTTGCGGAGGAATCGCCCGGTTGCGCAGTCATCGTATACGCCACAGTCGCCTTACATCCACTAGTGCGGTTCGGCGAAGTCCTGCGCGAGCTTCGAGACGTACAGTGCCGAACTGTGTTGGCGTTTCCCGGTGAGGAACGCGGCGGAAAGCTGCATTTCATGAACCAGCCGGATGGCGGCAATTACCTCGCAGTGAAGTTGTTCTGGAAGTAACGGGAAGGGCTCAAAATGACGATTCGCGAGATTATCAAGAGAGACATAGGCGTGAAGATCGAAGGCGTGGTGAAGGTCTACGACCGCGCTGCGCTCGCATCGGAGTTCCGGGAATACGTCGTTACCGACAAGATCGAAGATGAACTCAAGAAGATTTTCGATACCTTCACCCAGGTAAGCGAAACACTGCGGCGGGGTGGCCGCCACCGCGACGTCATGGGAATGTGGGTATCTGGTTTCTTTGGTTCCGGAAAATCTCACTTCGCCAAGGTGCTGGGTTACCTCCTGCAGAATGAAGACCTCGGCGACGGTTCCGGTGAGCGTTGCATGGATGTCTTCCTGAAGCATCTCTCCGATACGCCACGTGGACGGGAAATCCGGTTACGACTGGGCGAAATCAAACAGACAACTCAGATCAAGACATTGGCCTTCGAGATCCGCAGTCGTCAAGCACTGAACAATCCTTCGTCGGTCGGGGAAATCCTGTTGGGTGAGTTCTATCGCAGCATCGGACTCTCGGAGAACTTTATCGTGGCGCGGATCGAGCGCCGCCTTGCAAGACGCAACCTGCTGGGCGCATTAGAGACGGATTACCAGGCTACGTTTGGTATCCCTTGGAAGAGCGCAGAGGGTCGCGATGATTTGATGACGGTTCGTCGCAGGCTTGCGGACATCCTTCCGCGCATCGACCCGGTCGAATGGCCGGACGTGCACGAAGCGAAGAGGTCGCTCGACGATTTGTTCCGTCATGAAAAGATCACGCCGGAGGGGATAGCCGACGAACTGGTCGCCTGGGTGGACGAACAGAAGGCCACCGGAGGCAAAGTTCAGCATTTGGTCTTCGTTGTCGACGAGATGGGCTCGTTCATCGGCGATTCCGGAGACAAGATCTCAGAGGTCAATAGCCTGGCAGAGATGATCGGCAACAAGGGCAAAGGCAAGGTGTGGATGATTTGCACCAGCCAGTTGGACCTGGAAAAGGTCGTCGACCGAACCAACTTTCAACCTGCTCTGGTCGGTCGCCTAAATGCGCGCTTCGAGCTGAAGCCTCAACTCATCTCCGATGAGATAAACAAGGTGGTTGCTGATCGAATCCTGAAGAAGTACCCCTCCGAAGAAGGAAAGGTACGCGCGCTTTATCAGGAAGGCTACCTTGCGCAACTGGCCGATCTGAAGACGACTCGTCATCTCGGCACACTCTCTGAGCGGGCTTTCATCGACTGCTATCCCCTGCTGCCGCACCAGATTCGTCTTGCCCAGGATATCTTCGAGGCGATCGCCGGTTTTCGCGTTTCCGGCGGCGTGCGGTCCATGATCACGGTGGTCATGGAAGCGCTCCAGGACGTGGCTGATGACGAACTCGGGTCTATCGTCAGCTTCGATATGATTTTCGATGCGGTAGAGAACGATCTTCTTTCTCAGGAGTATCTTGGCGCTTCCGGCGTTCGTTCGATCCGCGAGTCGTATGAGCGTGTTCCAGGAACACCGATCGATCCTGCCCGCATTCTCAAAGTTCTCTGGCTTTTGCAGAAAGTTTCATGGGTACCGCGTGTGCCGGAAACTCTCGCGAAGCTACTGGTGCGCGATCTAAAAACTGAAATCCCGCCGCTTCGCGAAAAGGTAGAACAGACCCTCGACAAACTGCAGGAAGCCGGCTACGTGGCGCGCGACGAGGCTACAGGCGAGTGGAAGTTCCTGAACGAGAAAGAGCGCACGATCGAGCAGACCATCCAGGAGATGGTGCGACCAGGAGGGCCAAAGAGCATCAGCGTCTCCGCGGTGCGACGTACATCGCAGGAGATGGCCAAGGCCGATCTGGTAACCAAGCGAAAGCTCGCAAACTTCACGGTCGCTTATGGCGCAACGAAGGCCACCTTCCCCTATGGCGTGTACCTGGACGGCGAAGCCGTAGAGACCGGACCAGAGCTCGAGGTTCACTTTATTGGACCGCTAGCTCCTGGGCGAAAGCAGACAATCGACGAAATCCGGCAACAGAACCAGGCCGCCGGCACGAAGGGGCGACGCATCTGTTGGGCTGCCGCCACCCCAGAGAATCTTGAGATGCGGTTCAAGCGGTACGAAGCGCTGGTCAAAGTCACGTCTGACAAGCGTTTCACTGATGACAGTTCCACGGACACGCAAGACGCTCTATCGGAGAAACGAAAGGAGCGTGACGATCTCCGAACAGCGCTCGTGAAGGATCTGGCTAAGGCATTCCTCAAGGGAACACTTTTTTTTGGCGGACAGGAGCTCGAACTCGACGATGACCAGGCGGACTTCAAGGAGCCCGTCCAGACCGCCCTCAGTGCAGTCATTCCTAATATCTACGCGAATTTCGGTGTTGGTGACCGTGCCTGTGACTTCGCCAAGGAACTGAAATCTGTCCTTAATCCAGCGACTTCTACATTGCATACGGTTGCCCCTGGGTTGGATTTGTTCGACACCCAAGGCAGTTTGCAGCAGCAATCGGCCCTTGTTTCGCAGGTGCTTGAGGTGATCTCGGATCTTGAGGATGAGGATGTTGACCCGGTCGGGTCCATTCTTCTCGAAGCACCGGACCGCAAGGGCTTTCGTGGCTTCGAGCGCCCACCTTTTGGTTGGTCCAGTGAATTGGTGCGGTTGGTGCTGGCGGCCTGTTTCCGCGCAGGAGCCCTCTATATTGAACGGCCCTCGCCGGCAGGACCCACGCCCCTATACGACTACAAAGACTCCTATGACCTCTTCTTCAAGATCAACACTTTCAAGAATGTTGTCTTTCGAGTGGCGGAAACCCAGCTCTCGGTCGACCAGATCAAGCGCGCCAACAAAGACCTAATCGCGATGGGCGTGACCGGAATACCTGAGTCCGGAAACGCGATCGCGGCAGCGGTGCGAAAGCTTGGAGAAACCCTCAAGACCGGGATATTGGAAGCAAAAGCCAATGCAGATCGCGGTCTTCCCATCAAAGACGCTGTTTTGGGCGGTATCGGAGTGCTCACGGAACCGATCACCGCAAAAGACCCGACAAAGGTTGTCACCGCTTTCCTGTTGCACGCCGAAGAATGGAAGTCCCTGAACCTATCGTTGGACGCGCTGCGTGTGTTTCTTGCCGAGCAGCGTCACCTTGAATTCGATACCTCACGGCGCATTGCAGAGCTCGCGACGAATCATCCTGTTGACTCTACGTACGCCTCGCAGGCAGCACTGGCCAGATCGCTGAAGGATATGCAGGCAATCGTGGAAGAAAAGTCGGTAGTGGAGAGGTGGTCTGACTATCAGCTCGGATACGACAATGCCCATCGTGCCTACCGCGACGCCTACCGCGATACGTATTCCCGGGTCCAACAAGAAACGCAGAATGTGGCTTCCGCTATCCGGAGCGGCACCGCCTATAAGGCGGCGCCGACTGCAACGAGGGACAGCGTGGTCGAGAAGGTCTTTGGACCGGGTGGCCCATGTGACTATCCTGCCCTCTCACTGGGGTCTGCCACGTCGCTTCTTAGCGCGGCAGGGAAGCGAAGTCTGAGTTCGCTTGCCCAGGCTCTGGTTGCTCTTCCCGGTTATCAGGCGCAGGTTGAATCCGAGCTGCGCGCGTTAACGGTTACTCCACCAGCGCCCGGTGAGAAGTTGTGGGAATGGCGCCCTTCGTTGGCGCTTGCTGGCCAGCGCTTCCAGAACGAAACCGACATTGATACTGCTCTTGAGCCGGTTAAGTCGCAAATTCGCAACGGATATACGGTGGTGGTGAAGTGAACGACGAGCCCCAGACAGTTTTGACCGACTTCAAGGATGCCGTGAAGGCCTGGGTGCCGAAGGTCCGTGAAGTCCTTGACAAGGACTTTGCCGCCGAGTTGAAGCGACTCGGAGTCCCCGCGACCGGCAAACCAACCCCGATCGAGAACATGAATCTTCCGGAGAAGGACAAGAAGGTTCGGACTCACGTTGAGGCACTTCTACGACGCGATTCCATCTCGGAAGGGTCTGATCAAAAAGGCTACGAAAATGTCCGCCGGGAGCTGAGCTACACCTGTTTGAACCGGTTGGTGGGGCTCAAGTGCATGGAGGTACGCGGTCTCTTATATCTTCCACCACCGGACAATCCGCATGGTTCGCCAGAACCGACTGAGATTATCACTTATGTCCCTGGCCAGGCTCGATCGCGATTCCTTCGCGACTTTCGTGCAGCAGGGGGAAACAAGTACAAGTACGGCGACGACGCGGAAGAGACTTTATTACGGGATGGCTTGACGGCAGCATTCCGCTTCATCACTTCTGAGATCCGAATCTTATTCGATCCCGATCACGAATACTCTTGCCTGTGGCCTACGCACGGTTGCCTGGTCAAAGTGATCGAGATGATTAACAGTGACTTGCCAGATGCCGCATTTGGTGCGCAGGATTTTCTGGGATGGGTTTATCAGTTCTTTAATCGCGAAGAAAAGAAGCGAGTTCGCGAAGAGAACAAGGGCATACCGCGGAGTTCCTATGAACTGTCGGTGATCAACCAGTTCTACACGCCGTCGTGGGTCGTCAAGGCGCTGGTCGACAATACTCTGGGACGCTTGTGGTTGCAAATGCATCCCGATTCATCGATTAGCGCGCCTGAGCCTCCTCCCCTACCGAACGAAGGCAACTGGTATAAGCCCGTCGCAAACTATTTAGTGCCAAATACAGGCGAGCGGATTCGCTACGAACGGCTCGGAGATGACGGCGAGATTGAAACATTCAAGCGTGCTGCTGACATCGCGCTACTTGATCCTGCGTGTGGCACGATGCACTTTGGCCAATACGCATTTGGTCTCTTTCGCCAAATGTACCTCGACGAAATTCAACATGCCGGTGAGCCCGGCTGGCCCACCGAACCGTCGCTTAGTGATCCAAAGTTGATACCGGCTGCCATCATTGAGAAGAATTTGTATGGCATCGACATTGACGCCCGCGCAATCCAGATCGCATCCCTATCGCTTTTATTGACAGCGAAGGAGGCTGCCGCCAGCAGTGGCCACTCTCCTTTAGATATCAAGTTGCGAAAGTCCAACCTCGTCGTCGCAAATGCAGTAAACATTGGCGAGGAGCAACTTCGCTCCCTGGTTACCGACCTCGGCAGTAGGCTTGGATCGAGATCTCTCCAGGAAGCGCTTTTCAAAACAATTTGGGAAAATCTTCAGAGCGTGGGGGAACTGGGCAGCTTGATTCAAGTTCGCGAGAGCGTGACACGCGTCCTGGATGAATGGGTGGAGCGTCAGGCCAAGGACAAAGGAATTACGCAAATCCGCGCTCCAAGAGCCCATGAGCAACTTGCCCTCGAGGCGATTGTGGCAGAGGTGGAGCACGGCCAACTGAAGCAATTGGAGCTGGAGCGTCGAGTCCTGGAGGACGAGGCGGAACAGATCCGACAAGACCTCCTCGCTGGCTTGGAGAACGTTGCACGATCTGAAGCCGATCCTGCCCAGAGGCTTTTTGCGGAAGACACCGCCCGCGGGTTGAAACTACTGGAAATGCTATCCAGGCACTATGACACCGTTGTTATGAATCCACCATATGGATCCTTTGTGCCTAAGGTCAGAGACTTTGCAAAGGCGGCATACCCTCTCACCTGCAACGATATCTATGCCACATTTATCGAGCGTGGTACGCAGCTAGCAAATGATGAAGGCTACATCGGCGCTCTTGTGTCTGCGACTTTCGTCAGCTTAAAGAGCTTCGAGAAGCTTCGGACCGACTTTTTACTGAAGCGAAACCCGCTAATTCTCATGCTTGACCTCGGTTTCGGAATACTTGATGACGCCACTGTGGAGGCTGCGGCGTTAGTAATCAAAGGTGGTTCGAGATGAACAGAATCAAGTGGCGGTGGGAAGACAGGGACTTTGGTTTTCGATTTAAGAGGCGAAGTGGAAGAAACGTTGCCGAATACTACCAGGCTGCTCAGCCTGGCGAGTTTTATACCGTCCCGAGCGACCGTCGAAAGCTGACTAAAGAAAAGTTTGAAGAACTGGCCGCTCGTGGTTCGTTCCCAACTTCGCCCAACGTCGTCGTAATTCCTTGGCAAAACTACGAGCGCGATTGGGATTGGATAGAAACCAGAGACGGGATCTGTCTTAACTATGCCGGATGTCTTCATCGCGAGGAGATCGACCGACGCGAAGATGAAGGTGTTGCCCGTGCGATGGAGTTGATCCTCGGACTCTTGAGCCGACCTGATCCACAGCCCATCAATTTGCCCATGTTACGCCAGATCCACCGAGCACTTCTAGGAGAGGTTTATCCATTTGCTGGAGAATGGCGTTCAGTTTCTCTCCATAAAGGCGATGGCCCAACGAAATGGCCTTTGCCACCAGTGGGCATCCAACCGGTGATGGAGATCTTTGATCGGGAAGTTCTTAGCCGCACGCCAGTGATTTCCGATGATGACCACGCTCTGTTCTTGTTCGCAAGCGAACTTATGAACGAACTGCTTGCAATTCACCCCTTTCGTGAGGGCAATGGAAGAGCTGCCTTCATCCTGGGCAATTTCATTCTCATGCAAAACGATCTCCTCCCCCTCGACGTATACGATCAACGGCGACATCAAGACGCATATTATGCCGCTTGCGAAGCTGGGCGCCTACGCAAGGACTATACCCCCCTCGCGCAACTTATTGCGACATGGCAGGCCGAAGCGTTGAATCGCTGGGAGGACCTCAATGGCTGAGAATAAGCGGGTAGACGTTAAGAGGATACTTTCGGACCCCGACTTACGCCGTAAGCTCATGGTCTCCACAATTCAAGCTACCCAAGCCCGCGAAGGGATTCAGACAAGTGAAGAGCAGGCGAAGCGTGCCTACTACGTCGTCACAGAGGGAGGCCGAGCCGCGTTCTTCGACCTCGAACGATTTCGACCCCACGGTACGAACGGCGATGGCAGGCACGATGAATTTGTGCGGAGCCTGCTTGGTAAAAATGAGGTGCGAGTCGACGTTGCTCTTAGGGACTTCGCCTCAATAGAAAGCGGACCGTTAGCATACAACCAGATGCGGCCCATCGCCCATCTTTTCCAAGAGTTTCCCCCTCTTACTGATTTTGGAGAAACAAGGCAGGGGATAATCACCGGAGAAGATCCGATATTTATTCGCTTCTGGTGGGAGGTCGCTCCACAACTGGAAAGGCGACCTTGGATACCCTTCTCAAAGGGCGGAGACTTCCAAAGGTTCTTCGCTTCCACGGAACTCGTGCTTGATTGGAAGGATGAATCTCGTTCGAGGTTTCACAGAAAGCGGGATCGCTCGATCTATTTTCGAAAGGGCCTCACTTGGTCATACCGGTCGCAGCGTGGGTTTTCGGTTCGCATTCTTCCCGGCGACGGTGTACACGGGCACGTCGGGCACTCCTTTTTCCCTGAGGAGGACGAACTATCGTTCTACCTTCTTGGGATACTCAATAGCGTCCTTCTTGAGTATGTCTTGGGCGTGTTTTCAGCCTTTGGTAAGTATGAGCTCTTCATGGTTGGCAGGCTCCCGATCGCGGTCCCAAAACTAGCTTCGCAATCCAACGTTGCGAGGATCTCGGAATCAATTCACACCGCGAAAAAGACGTGGGACCAAGGTGGGGAATCGTCGCCGCAGTTCCTCACCCCATGGCTTCTCCTGGAGTCACCCCAGGTTGCCAATGAAAGCTTGACGGAGCGACTAAGCGCAGTAATTGCGCACGAGTTGGAATTGGATGCAAAAATCAAGGACCAATACCGCGAACTGAACGATGAGGTATTTCGGATATACGGAATATCTTCATCGACCAAAGGTCTTGTCGAAACAGCTCTTGTCGGGCGGCCTCCGGAAGTTCTTTGGCAACAGATGGAAGGGAAGACAACTGCTCAAAAGCACATGGAACACGTCTGGAGACTACTTTCCTATGCAGTGAAGCGCGTCGTGGAAGGTGATGAAGACGCGATTTTGCCATTCCTGCCTGTCGCCAGCCAGGTTCCACTTGTCGACCGCGTAATTGCAGAGCTGGGAAAGCTAATACCGGGCAGAGACATCAATGATGTCGAGGTTGAGATAGTTAACGAATTGAAGCGGAAGGTAAAGGGCTACGACCGTGTCGAGAGTATCCGAGAGTGGCTCGAAAATGTCTACTTCGATTTTCACGCTTCGTTGTACAAAAGTCGCCCGATTTTCTGGCACATCTCCAGCAAGCAGGGCAAAGGACCAGCGGCATTTTCTGTTCTTGTCCACTATCACCGATTCGACAAAGAGCGAATGGCGAAGTTGCGAGGAGTCTACCTTCGAGACACGCTCGGCGTTTTCCGTCGTGAAGCTGCACTCGCAAACCAGGAAGGTCGCGCCGAAGACCGGCTGGAGTGGCAAGCCAAAGTCGAAGAAGCTGAAGAACTCGATCGGCGGCTGAAGCTGGTACAGGAGGGCTTCCATGAAGACGGAGAGGACTTCAGAATCCTTACGCCATGGAAGACTGAATCGGAGCGGCCGAAGGGATGGGACCCCGACATCAACGACGGCGTCAAGGTGAACATTGATCCGCTCCAGCGCGCTGGCGTCCTGCGCATTGTTGAGGTGGTCTGAATGATTCTTGCGGCGCTGGTCGAAGAACTGGCACGACGCTTCCAATTCGAAAAGCGCGCGAGGGTTTGCCTGTGGTTTGATGA